>QWBY01002519.1_pt1 | contig 21327 bp, 20 predicted proteins | sample 1972471 | NCBI WGS metagenome assembly QWBY01 (sample SAMN09866722, study PRJNA288562) | Human gut metagenome isolate term6_stool, whole genome shotgun sequencing... | reverse complement strand
AACAATAAGCGGAGGATTATATGCATAAGGTCAAAGCAAAGGGAATTTTATCTGCCGCAAACGGCATGAACATTTACAGAGGATGCCAACACGGATGCATTTATTGTGACGCACGCAGTAAATGCTATCAGATGAATCACCGATTTGAAGATATTGAGGTGAAAGAAAATGCCCCGGAATTGCTTGAAAATGCTTTAAAAAGGAAACGCAGAAAATGTATGATTGGTACGGGTGCGATGAGCGATCCGTACATTCCCCTTGAAAAAGAACTGAAACTGACACGAAGATGTCTTGAAATAATCGACCGCTACGGATTCGGTGTAACTGTACAGACAAAATCGGCATCTGTTATGAGAGATATTGACCTGTTTACGAAAATAAACGATAAAAGCAAGGCTGTGTTACAGATGACGCTTACAACGGCAGACGAAAGCCTTTGCAGAATAATTGAACCGAATGTTTCCGTTACTAAAGAAAGATTTGAAACACTCAAGGCATTTCATGAAAACGGTATTCCGAGTGTTGTGTGGCTTTCTCCGTTTTTACCGTTTATAAATGATACAAAAGAAAATATCGACGGACTTTTAAAGTATTGCATTGACGCAAAGGTTCGTGGAATAATATGCTTTGGCATAGGTCTTACCCTGCGTGACGGTGACAGAGAATATTTTTACAGCCGGCTTGACAAACACTTTCCAAATATGAAAGAACGATACATTTATACATACGGAAATTCATATCAGCTTACAAGCAGTAACAATAATGTTCTGATGAACAGGATTTCAGAAGTTTGCAGAAATCACGGAATTATGTTCGGAGTTGAAAATGTGTTTTCGTATTTGCATAAATTTGAAAGCAAAGCCGAACAGCTAAGTCTGTTTGACGGAATATAGAAAAATAAAAAAGATATACGGCAGAAAATTTTACCGTATATCTTTTTATTTTAAGTATTCACTGTTTTACAAATGTGATTTCATAGTCGTTATATTTAAGCACAACAGCCGAAATTTTACCGTTCTTTTGTGTGAGTGCGGCGGAAGTATTTGTTCCGTCATCAAATGACAAATTGATTTTGTCCGAAGCTGACACGGTATATTTTCCGCTGTGAGTTCCGTCATCCGGACTTCCCGGCGAAAGCCATAAAGTAAAAGTGCCGTCATCGGAAAATGACATAGAACCCTGATAAGCACTGTAATTTGTGTTGTAAACCTCACTCATTTCAACCTCATCACCGCTCGCATTCTTAGCACCTTCGGGAACCCATGCAGATGAGGTAAGCTCGGCGGTTACTGACGGTGAAAGCACATGAACGGCAACGATTGCCGCAATGATAAATATGCAGGCGGCAATAACCGATGAAACGATTGCTGTTGTTTTCTTTTTCTTATTCTTCTTTTTTACAGCCCTGTTAGCCTCAAATTTTGCATAGTCAGGCTTTTTAACAGATTTTTTACTCATTTAATCACCGATATTTTACTTAAAGGATACAATAATTCCGCCGTAGTTTACAGTAATTTCAGCAGGAACATCACCGTTCCATTCGGTTACGGCAGCAATAACATTTTTATCGTTGGAATATGTTATTACAACGGAGTCGCCCTCAACAATGTACGCACCCGAATTTGCCGAGGCACTTGTGATTCCGTCAATGAATGTTCCGTCCTCATTAAAAGTAAATCCGCCGCCTGAATAAGCAGAACCGAAAAGATCTCTCAAAGAATATTCTTCAGAAGAATTTTCGTCTTTTGCATAGTACGGAATAAGAGTTGCACTGAATTTTGGCTTTTGCTTCTCTCCGCTGATTGTCGGAACAACAATTTCACTGTCATTTGAAGATGTTTCGGCTGTGTATCCCTGTTCTGTCGGCTCTTGTGAAGCTTCACCCGATTTGGTTGCAGGCTGTGTGGTTTCGGATACAGAGTCGGAAACATTCTGTGTTGAGTTTGTATTATCGGCGGTTGTTGAAGCAGCCACAGTCGGTACTGTTGTTGCCGAATTATTATTTTTACCCGAAAGATTCAAAAACAGGATAACCGCACCTGCAATTACTGCAACAAGTACAACAACACAAATAATTATTATCAATGATTTTTTTGAACTTTTAACTGCGTGTTTACCGCTCATTTTGCGTTCTTCCTTTCTTCAGCCTCTTTTTTAAGCTTTAAAAGATAACTTCTTTTCATCATTTTTCCGTTATAGAAAATAAATTCATCACCGTCAGCCGATTCATCAATTTCAAGATCCGAATAATCTTCTGCAACAGGCTCTTCATCATCACGGAACTGACCTTTGCGTCTGTTCTCCATTTTCTTATCAATTGTCTTGCTCTTTGAATCCTTGTCAACAATCATTGAATACATATTCTTATAAACTGCAGAATTGATTATAAAAGATAAAATTGACGGAACAATGAACAATGCAAGAACAATTGTGAAAATGATGAGCAGTACCGGAGTAAAACTGCACATAAGCACTGTTGCACAAACGAGGAATAAAATAAGAATTCCGAAAACTGCAAACAGATTGTGTTTAAGCTCACCGATTGTCATAAGTGCGCTGTTTTTGTAAATATCCTTCATCTTGATATCAAAAGTAACCGTCATAGGAGGAACATAGAAGAACATAAACAGAAAGAAAATTGCAATTAAAATACAAATAACAAGCGGAACATAAAACATTCCGTTCTTTGAACCGAGTCCGAGATAAAGGACAATTGAGTAGTAGCTGATAAAAACAGCGGCATACATCACAACGCCGTGTATGAGGAATCTGAGCAGATTTTCCTTTATTCCGCCAATGAAATTTGAGAAAACATCAACATTTTCCTCTCCCCTTACCATATGGGAAGTAACCTGAGTTACGCCGGCATAAAACGGAAAAAGCGGAATTATCGTAAGAAAATATATAAACATTGAATTAATACCCGTAATGGTATTAATCAAAAAGAAAATTCCGAATATTACGGCAAACGGCAATGCAAAAAGCACATTCGTTAGCAAAAGTCGTGGTAAATTGTGAAACAATGACGAGAAAAATCCTGTCAATGCTACAGCGTTCTTTTCCGATGCCATAGCGCCCTCCAAAATTAAAAATTGAACGCTCCCGAAAACAAACACCACAAAGCCGTGTCCAGCAAGGTTGAACAAAAGGTCATTATGAGTGCCGAAACAGATCGGGAACAAAAATCAATCACCTCATTTTTCAAAGAATTTGTTTGATGAGAATGACCGATTAAGCTGAAAAACATCTGTTTTGAAATTTCAAAAGCATATGCCGACAGCTTTACAAGTGCCAGACAGAACAAAAATGTTCCCGGCAACACAACGAGCAGATAAAAACCTGCTCCTTTAAGTGAATATGTAATAATAAGATATGCCGCAGTAAGTCCTGTTCCAAAGCCTTTAAATGCTGAAACAAACGGCAAAAACGGTATTCCCCACGGTGCAAGTCCCAAGAGGAATACAACCGTGAGAAATATAAAATCAGATGCAAAGCAGGCACAAAATGTGCTGACGGCATTCTGACCGAGCCTTGCATCAAGATTTGTAGTAAACAGAAAATCAAGGGAATCAAGCATTTGCTTATCGGCTTTTGATGCATAAATTGAACCGAAAACAAGTCCGGTAAGAAAAGCCGAAACGAAGATAAGCACCACGGAATATCGCCTTATAAAAAATCTGACATCAGACGGTGAAATTCCCTTTGATCTGCGAAAAAGATAACGCTTTTTAAAAGAAAATACAATGCTTTTCATAAAATACATTCCTCTCATTGGTTGTCCGTTAAAATATATGAGGAATGTATTCATTTTATGTTAAGGCAAAATTATTTGCCAAGCTCCTCTGCCCTCTTTGTACAAGCGTCCATGCCGTCAAGAACAGCCTCATAGAAGCCGTGTTCTTTAAGCTTATCCATAGCGGCAATTGTTGTGCCTCCCTTTGAGCAAACCCTGTCTATAAGTGTTTCAACAGGCTCACCGCTGTCACGGAGCATTGCTGCCGAACCCTCAAGAGTTGCACAGACAAGGTTCATGGCCTTGTCATAGTCTATTCCGCAATTCTTTGCGTAATCAGCCATAGCCTTTGCAAAAAGATAAATATAAGCAGGACTGCTGCCGTTTACCGCAATTATTTCATTCATATGGCTTTCGTCAATATATTCGCAAACACCGCTGCCTGCAAACATATTGTAAACGATAGTTTTGTCATCATCGCTGATATTCTCAGACGGACAAAGAGCTGTTGCACCCTTTTTGAGCAAGAGAGGCGTATTAGGCATAACCCTTACAACAGGGCAGTCACACTCAAGACCTTTTCTTACATATGCAATAGATATGCCTGCGGCAATTGATACTACGGTTTTGGCTGTTGTAATGCTGTTTTTGAGGGACTCAAGAACTTCGGGATAATTCTGCGGCTTGACTGCAAGAACAACAATTGAGCTGTTCTTTGCAATTTCATCGGCAGATGTCATTACATTTGCACCCATATTTTTCATAGCGGCACACTTTTCTTCGCTTACATCAAAAACATTGATAAAATCAGCCTTGCCGTCGTTTTGTGCCATAAGACCTTTTATAATGGCTGTTGCCATATTGCCTGCGCCTATGAAACCTATTTTTTTCATTTTAAGACCTTCTTTGCAAAAATTAATATCAGATACCGAAACTCGGGTTTGAGTAACATGAGAAATGGAAGTTGTGATAATTGTGCTGACCGTCACGGTCATAATCGCCGTATAGGAAGGTTTCCGCCTCGTCAACTCTTCTGTACAAAAGTCCCCAATAGCAAGAACCTGCCGCATGGTGATACTGCAAAAGTGCATCAATGAGGTTCTGCTTATTGACATTATTCAAATCTCTTGAACCGCCCGAAGCAGAAACATAGTCCTTGTGAATATATCCTGTTGTGCCGTTTGAAAGCTTAACTTTATACCAGTTTGTGTTATAACGCTTGCCGTCAACAAATTTAAGTTTTGTTCCGTAGTTCATACGGGTAACAACGGAGTAGTTAGTTCCTGCACCTCTTCTGAGGTTTACATCTGAACCTGTAACCGTACCCGAAGCGCCTGCTTTGATAGTACCGCTTGAACCTGTGTTCAAGAGAACAGACTGAAGTTCGGAATCATTGTAGAACACACCGCTGCCTACATTGTATGCAAAGCACACAAGTGCGTCAAACTGTCGCTGATTGAACTTTATGCCGTTGTTTACAAGGTAGGAATTTGTTGTGGTGGTATATCCGCCCTTGTTCACGGTCTGGCAAAGATAAGCATATGCCTGATTTGAAGTTATGTTGTTGTAGAACTGTTCGCCTGAAATTACAACCTTGCCGTAACCGAGTGTAGGATCGGTTGTAATGCTGTCTGCTGTGACTTTCGAGAGAAATCCCTCATAGTTTGCAATAAGCTTGATTACCTCGTCACTCGCTCTGCGCTCGGCACAAGCTGTGGTGGTTTTATTGGTTGTTGAGGTTACAAACACCTCGCCCTCACCGCCGCCTGCCGTGGTGTAATACTTTGATTCGGTTTTAAATTTAGAATATGCTTTTACAGACCATTTGCCTGATTTTGAAAGCTTTTGTGTACCTGTCCAGATATAGGAGTTACCGTCTTTAACCTTGCTTGTTGCGGTTACCTTATAAGAGGTTGAGCCGTTTGTAACTACAAAATACACGCCTACCCTGCCTGTGTCGGTAATAGCCTTAAAGCTTACATTTGAATTAAGCGGAGCGGAGTTTGGTGACGCATAGCAGAAACGCACGCTTTCCCTCGGCATAACATGGATAAGACAGGTTGCCGCACCGTATGATGTTGAGGCAGTGATTGTTACATAGCCCTTGCCTACCGTGTCAACTACACCGTTCTTAACTGTTGCGATTTTCGTATTTGAACTTGACCATGTGACACCGCTTGTTCTTGATTTCAAAAGCATTGACTTCTGCCACGGAAGATTTACATTACTGTTGGATATATTTACAGATGAGCCGGATTTTACGGTAATTTTGCAGGTTGCAGAATGCGAACCGCTTTTCGCAGTAATTGTTGCAGAGCCTGCTTTCTTGGCTGTTACAATACCACGAGAGTCAACGGTTGCAACGCCTGTATTTGAGCTTGACCATGAAACACTTCCCGACGCTGTTGCAGTAATTGCAAATCTGTTGCCTGTGAAAATTGATTTGCTTGATACGGAAAGCTTAACAGATGAACCTGTTGACGGTTTTGTGGTTGTAGGCCGAGTCGTTGTAGGCTGTGTCTGACTGTTCATCTTAACATAGTCTTTTTTTACATAGCCTGTTTTTGAATTTGATGTAAGCTTAATATTATACCAATCATTGTTATAAAGCTTTGTGCTTACAAAAATAACCTTTGTATTTACTCTCATACACTCAACAACCGAATAGCTTGTACCGGCACCGCTTCTGAGATTTACATAATCGTCTGTTATATAACCGCTTACAGTTGACGCTGACGCAGTCGGCTGAGTTACAGGTTTGGTTGCCTTTGTTGTAGGTTGTGTTGCCTTCGTTGCAGGTTGGGTTGAACTGTTAATTTTTACATAGTCTTTTTTTATGTAACCTGTTTTAGCAGTTGAAGTAACCTTAACCTTATACCAGGCGGAGTTGTAGAGTGAAGTGCTTACAAAAGTAAGCTTAGTGTTCTTTCTCAGGCAACCAACAACAGAATAATTTGTGCCTGCTCCGCTTCTGAGATTCACATAATCGTCAGAAACATAACCTGTTACGCTTGATGCCGTTGTCGAAGAACTTACGGCAACATATTCCTTTGTAACATAGCCTGTCTTTGAATTTGATTTAAGCTTGATTTTGTACCACTTTGAGTTATAGAGCTTTCCGTCAACAAAAGTAAATTTTGTGTTCTTTGCCATACAGGTTATAACCGAATAATTCGTGCCTGCACCGCTTCTCAGATTTACATACGACGCATTTATATAGCCTGATGCGCCTGCTGATACGCTTGCGGAAACCTCCTCGGTTGATTGAGCCGCATTAGCCGAAAATGCAGTTATTGCAACAGCACCTACCGATACTGCCATAAGAACCACAAGGGCTATGCAGACTATGCGAACAAACAATTTTTGCTTTTTCATTTAAGTACACCTTCTCAAAACTTCTTTGAATTATAATTACTTGTGAAAATTACCGAATATTTTTCCTCTTAATCTGCGAACATACTGCATAACAAATACGGTAATTGCATAATCATAGAGCAAAAAGAAAATATTTCCGGCAATCAAAAATGCCCACGGAACATAAAAACCGAAAACGGTAAATTCATCTGTCGGAATTGACAACAGCCATGTTGCGACAAAGAACGAACCGATGGCGGCAACATTAAATACCGCAAACTTGAGTATGTATTGAACTGCCCTGTTTTTGATTTTAAATTCAAAAGCGCCCTTTAAAATGGGATAATAGCCGAAAAGTGCAATGAAATATATAACAGCCTCTTTATCGCCGGCAAGGAGCGTTGAAAGCACGGCAGTTACACAAAACACACCGATTGCCCATCCATAGCCGTATTCAACAACTATGCAGGAAATGAGAATTCCTGCAAGACAGGGCAAAGCGTATGTTCCGATTGGAACGAGAGATGTCATCATCATAAAAACGAGTGAGAGCGCCGCAATAATTCCGCAAACCGCAATACGCATTGTCCCCTTTTTGATACCGTTTTTCTTCATATTAACATCCCATTCTGCAACAATCACACAAGCAGTTTGCACACATCATTCCTGCACAAATATCGCAGAAGGATGAACCTGTTGCGTTAGGATTTGTTTGAGTATAACCGCCGTAGTTGTATGCTCTCTGGCTCTGCATATTGTTAAGAGCGGCTCGGTATTCCGTGTTGTTGGGATCCATATTGCACGCAGTTGTGAAATATGAAAAAGCCTGTTCAGACCAACCTCTGCGGTATGCAATCATGCCCTTGAGATAATGCCATTCGGCGGTTCTCATTGACTGTGCTGTGTTTTCAAGAATCTGATCAGCCTGATCAAGAAGTCCTCTCTGAATGTAAATTCTTACATTGTAGAACTGTGAGCTTGAAGAATTTGCGTTATATGACGAACTGCCTGTTGAGCCTGTACCCTTACCCTTCTGACGCATCTGATTAATCATATCGTATGCCTCATTAATCTCCTTCATTTTCTGCTCCGCAACATCCGCAAGAGGGCTGTCGGTGTAGTTATCGGGATGATATTTTTTAGCAAGGTTTCTGTACGCTGCTTTTACTTCTTCATCGGTAGCTGTTTCAGACACACCGAGAACCTCATAAGGATTATTCATTATTGACCTCCGTATCAAGTTTGCTTGTTACTCTGTTTTGTGATGCAGGGAATCCCAAAAGCATCATATTATCTAAAATCCCCTTAAAATCGGTAAAGTTCAAAAGATTGTAGGCATCATATGCCCTTGCAAGTGACTGATTCAGCACCGCTTTTATAAAATCCGATGATTTTACCTCACCTGTTTTCTTGTTTACAAACGGATTAAATCCGTTTGATTTGATATCTTTTTCTATGTCATCTGCGGCATCGACAAGATAAATCCACCTGCCGATATGATAGCCAAATTCATAGAGAACTCTTTTTTGAATTTCATCATGAGCCTCAGCCGACAATACAGCAGCGAGCATTAATGCCGTTGGATGAGCCGACATATCTACAGACGGCTTTTCCGAATGCTCAGCATCATACTGCATCTTCATCATATCAGAAACCGCTTTGTCCATATCGGGATACTTATCTGCCGCCTTTTTCCTCTGATGAGAAAAGAAAGGCTTTATGATTCTGCACAAAAGCTTTTTAAAAAATCCGCTGTCCTGAATATCATCAATGATTTTATAATAAACCGATATCATTGAAAATGCGGCAGCCTTTCTGTATGCGTCACCGGAATCTGTTGCAAACTTGCATTTTTTAAGAGGATTACAGGTGCATCTGCCGTCTTTAAAGCCTTTGCATGAACGGTTAAGCGACATTAAAAGCATTGCATAAAATGTGCAGTCATAGCTTAGCGTAAATCTTGTAAACACGGAGTAATCCTTACCCATTTGCCTGCAAAGACCGCAATACACAGCCTTATAAGCCTCGGATTCACGAACAAGCAGTTCGCTCTTTTGAATCTGCAAATAACCAAACACGGATTTTCTCCTTTATACAATAATACATAGTATATTGTACAACAAAACAGAGTTAAAAGCAACAGAATAACGGTATATTCTTTGGATAATCAGTCAAAATGAGCTAATTAACGGGAAATGTTGCAAAAATTTTCTTCTCATATTATAATCATAGTGGAGATGTTCTCTTCTGTTAAGAATTGAATGTCAAAAATTATTTGCAAAACTAAAAAGGAATTTGCATATTATGAATGTTTACGATTTTGACAAAACGATTTACTACGGGGACTCAACAGCCGACTTCTATTTATTCTGCCTTAAAAGGCATAAAAAAATACTCACTCTTGCCCCATCGCTTTTGGGAGCATTTTTAAAATTCTATGTATTCAAAAAAGGTACAAAAACTGATTTTAAAGAAAAAATGTACAGATTTCTTACCTATTGCGATACTGAAAAGGATGTAAATGATTTCTGGAAGGAATACATAGGAAATATAAAACCGTTTTACCTTAAGCAAAAGAAAGATGATGATGTAATTATTTCGGCGTCACCCGAATTTTTGCTGAAACCCGTTTGCAAAAGGCTCAAAATAAAAAACCTTATGGCGTCAAAGGTAGATATGCACAGCGGAAAATATTCGGGTGTAAACTGTCACGGCAAGGAAAAGGTAAAACGATTTTATGAGGCTTTTCCTGACGGAAAAATTGACAATTTTTATTCGGACAGTTACAGTGATTCGCCGCTTGCGGAAATTGCAAAAAAAGCTTTTATGGTTGACGGCGACAAGGTTGAAGGTTGGATATTCTTTAAATAATTTTTACGGAGCAGAAATCTGTTCCGTATTTTTATTTTTTCGGGTTACCAAAACATTGAGCCGTGTTTGTTTGTGTCCGACAAGTGTTTCAGCGGTTTTACCCGTTGAAATAGAAAAATTGCTATATGTCATACTTCCGTCCTCGCCAATATGGCTTGTTCATCGTCATACTTTCATCAACGCTCTTCCTAAAAACAGTTGTTTTCTTCTATCCACTTTTATTTTTACGGTTACTCTCTCCCCGTCATATTCACTAATACAAATTGATATAACGGTAACTTGCGAGTGACGGTGATTGCTATATGTCAAACTTCCGTCCTCGCCAATGCGGCTTGTTCATCGTCATACTTTCATCAACGCTCTCCCTAAAAACAGTCCACCGGACTGTTTTCTTAACGGTCGCTTTTAAGTCCCGTCATCGCTTCTTTTCTATGGTGCGAGTGACGGGACTTGAACCCGTACGTCGTGAAACACACGCCCCTCAAACGTGCCTGTCTGCCTATTCCAGCACACTCGCATTTATTAGATTTTTGTCGGTTTCTCAACTCAACAATCAAGATTATATCATAAGGCATTTAACTTGTCAACACATATTTGAAAGTTTTTTCAATTTTCTTACATAATTTTTTCTCTATCTGCAAAAAACGCATAAAAACTGAAACTTTATGCTTTTACAAAAAATGACATCGGGATAGGCTGTATCCCGACATCATCCTATTTTTTGGCAATCAGCCGAGAATTTTTTCTGCAACTTTTGGCAATTCATCGAACGAACTAATTGTATATTCGGGATTTTCCGTTGTGCCGAATCCGTATGACGCAAACACGAACGGTATTTCTGCATCTTTTGCGGCAATTTGATCGCCGATTGTATCGCCGAGATACAAAGCCTTATCAATGCCGTTACGCTCCATAACAAGCTTTATATTCTCTCCCTTTGTCAGATTTGTTCTGCCCGACATTTCAAAATCGGAGAAATATTTTTCAAGCTTATGAGCAAACAAAAATGCCTCTATATATCCGCATTGACAATTGCTGATTATGCCGAGAAAATAGTTCTTTGAAAGAATTTCAAGTGTACTTTCAAGATTATCATACAAATGACCGCCCGTTTTACGAAGTGACGGAATCTGTTCAGCGCAACACTCCTTTACAATTGCGACCGAATTTTCAAGCGGAAGCTCAGGCAACATTATTGACGCAATCTGTTCAACCGTCTTTCCCATATAACTGTTCATTTCTTCAAGTGTGATTTGCTTTGTTGTTTCTTTATGTTTTTTAAGTATATCGTTCCACACAGGCAAAATCACATCACAAGTGTGCCACAATGTGCCGTCAAGGTCAAATAAAACTGCTTTTTCCATAAATTCATATCTCCAAATTAAATATGTTTAACGGACTCCCGTTGCCAAAACGATATTATCACAACGGATTTTGCTTGTCAAGGTATGGTGCTGTAGATATGTTGCTTTACTTGTGGGCGTTCGATAAACGCACTTACTGACTACAAAAAAATTATGTGGTAAGAACAAGTCCCGTCATTATTCACTAATACAAATTGATATAACGGTAACTTGCGAGTGACGGTGATTGCTATATGTCAAACTTACAACCTCGCCAATGTGGCTTGTTCATCGTCATACTTTCATCAACGCTCTCCCTAAAAACAGTTGTTTTCTTCTATTCACTTTTGTTTTTACGGTTACTCTCTCCCCGTCATATTCACTAATACAAATTGATATAACGGTAACTGCGAGTGACGGTGATTGCTATATGTCAAACTTCCGTCCTCGCCAATGCGGCTTGTTCATAGTCATACTTTCATCAACGCTCTCCCTAAAAACAGTCCACAGGACTGTTTTATTAACGGTCGCCTTCAAGTCCCGTCATCGCTTGCTTGCCTTTTCTATGGTGCGAGTGACGGGACTTGAACCCGTACGTCGTGAAACACACGCCCCTCAAACGTGCCTGTCTGCCTATTCCAGCACACTCGCATTTATCTCTCACCTTTTTCGTGAGCAGTATTGATTATACGGTAAAACTGTAATTTTGTCAATACTTTTTTAAAAGTTTTTTAATATTTCTTTCCCCTGCATTGAATTGCAACACAGGGGAAAGATTTTAGATTCTAAATAAATCAGTTTTCCGAACTTGTACCCTTTTTGACCTGCTTTTCAAACTTATCAAGACAGGTATTCCAGTTATCGTATGACGGATCGTTACGCTTATCTTTGAAAAGCTTTGTATCGTCAAGATACTTTCCGATATAATTCGTCATCTTCACAGCACCGTTATAGTTAAGGTGATCACCTTTATCCTTTGTATCCTTTTTCCAATCAATCGGGATATCATCACGGAGAAGATTGGTATCGATATAATCAACACCGAGATCCTTTGAAATTGCTTCCATAGTGTTATGTCGCTGGTAGTTCCAGTTTTTTGTGCTTGGGGTACTTATCAGCACAAGTTTTGTACCGTGCTTTTTACAGAATTTCGCAATTTCTTTGAGATACTTTTTGTTGGTAGATAGTATCGGTGCAGAAACATCGGAATACTTCATATATTTCTTGATAGCCTTATCTGTCGCAGGCTTAGACTTTTTAGTAAAGTAATAACCTTTGTTATTCTCATTCGCAGTATATTCAACTGTAGCCGAAAAATCCTTGAGCTGAAGATTCTTCCAACGGTCATGATATCTGAACACAGGGAAAATCTGCTCTGCCTTATATGTGATTTCATCCTCAAAATAAGATTTTCTGAAAATCGCATTGGTTTCAAGGAATACAATCTTCGGAGTTTGTTTTTCAAAAGTTTTTTTCAAAAATTCCATTGAGTACACAAGCTTTTGAGCCGGAGAAGAAACATCATACGAGGTAATTCCGTAATCCCTCCAGATATTGAGCGGAATGAACGAATGATACACCTCGCTGTCACCGATAAATACAGTGTCAATACTGTCTTTAGGTTCACTGAAAATACCGTTTGCTCTCGGATAATGAATGCCCGCCGCCTTGTCATTTGACTTTGGCTGAAATATGAGTGAGGATACCTGAAGTAATCCGAGAAGTATTGCAACAAACAGGACACAGCTGACAATTCTCTTAATTATTTTCTTCATAATCAGACCTCCTTAGAAGTTCGCATAAATCGGATCAACGGGAACATAGCCCTTGCCGTAAGCACCGAAGATTATGATGAACATAATAAGAGCGTAAACAGCCGCCCATCTTATAACAACATTTCTCTTTGCAATTGCACCACGCACACATATTCCCTTTTCATTGAGAACGCTGATTACAAAAATAAATGCAAGCGCAATAAGCACGATCATAACATCATGCATATCAATTTTAAGCTTTTTCATAAGCTCATAGTTAAGGCTTGAAAAGCTGAAATCGGTCACCATTTTCCCGAACATTGAAAGACCTGTTGTAAGTCTTTCTGCTCTGAAAAACATTTCGCCGATAACAACAAGTATGCATGTACGAACTATCTGAAACACTTTGTACGCAAAGCATTCGGAATTGATGTGAAGCTTTTTATTGAATGCGGTAACCGCAGGGGCAATGATGTTACCCGACAGAATAAGCACAAAGTGGTACATACCGAAGAATATGTAACCCCACGCAGAACCGTGCCACAGTCCGTTGCAGAACCATACACAGAACAACGCTATGCTTCCCGCAAGCAACGGACCAAAGTGGTTGCCGAGCTTTTTGCGTGCGGAAGATGTAAGATTTTTCATCGGCTTTGACATGGTGACGGGATAGAAGATATAATCCTTGAACCATGTGCCGAGTGTAATATGCCACCTTTTCCAAAATTCTGAAATTGATTTTGAGAAGAAAGGTCTTTGAAAGTTTTCGGGCATTGTAACGCCGAAAATCTGAGCAACACCCATTACGGCATCCATTGTACCGGAGAAATCGCAATAGAGCTGAATTGTATAGGCAATTGCTCCGAGAGCGATTATTCCGCCCTGATAGTCATCGTAATGGCTGAAAATCTGCTTAATCATAGGATTAAGTCTGTCAGCGATTACGAGTTTTTTCATAAGACCGAAAAGAATACGGACTGCACCGAGTTTTAAGTTTTCAAACTCAATTTGCTTTACATTCCACAGCTGATTGGCTGTCTGACCGTAACGGCAGATAGGACCTTCTACAATCTGCGGAAAGAAAGACATAAACAACGCAAGTCTTAATATGTTGTCATCTGCTTTAATAAGTCCTCTGTAAACATCAAAGAGGTACGATACAGCCTGCAAAGTAAAGAATGAAATACCAATCGGCATTATATAACTCGGAATATCAAACTGAATCGGAATATTCAAAAGCAATAACAGCGAATTTACATTTGTTGTAAAAAACGGCGAGTATTTGATTACAAGCAGACCGCCTATCATAAGTACGGCGGCAAACAACAGAACTCTGCGACTGCGGTGGAGATATACCTTTTTAAGAGCCTTTTTCTCCTCCTTAGGTACAGCCTTTAGCGCCGCACTTTTTTGCGTTTGAATCCTGTCAAGCCACAAGCCGAAATAATGGACGCCCATTATTATCAGGCATAAATAGGCAATCAACTGACCGCTTATCAGCCAAAAGAAAGCAAAGCTTGCAATAAGCAGAAAATACTTTCTTGCTTTTTGCGGAATTACGGCATACACAACAACTGAAACAGGCAGAAAAATGACAAGAAACGCTACCGAAAAATATGAGGTCAACGTGTCAAGACTGCCCGCCATCAGTAATGATGGAAGATCCATCTTATTCCTCCTCTTGGAGTCTTTCAATCATACTCCACATTGCCTTTACTGAATTAAAGTTTGCAGGAACAACTTCCACTGCAGGAACTGTCACATCAAAAGCGTCCTCAATCTCAGCAATAAGAGAAATGATTGAAAGAGAGTCAAGATAGTGACCGTCAATAAGGTTTTCGCAGCCTTCGTAATCTACATCCGGTTTAATGTCCTCTAAAATCTCAATAAGTTCATCCATTTTAATTCGTTTCCTTTCTGTAATTGGGTTTGTTTAAATTAAATGTTTCAAAGGAATCACGGACGCAAAGATATGTTCCGTCCTCCTTTTTTATGTAAACCGAGGGAATGTCACGACTTAAAAACAAAGAAATTCCCTCTGTCATACAATAAGCACCTGTGTTTTCAAAACAAATTATATCACCGATTTCAATATCAGGCAAAGAAATCTGTTTTGCGATTATATCATTCATTGAACAAAGTGAACCGCAGATATTCCATGATTCGGTACACGGCTCGGTTTCTTTTCCGCAAACCGAAAGGTACGGCTGTTTCATTGCCATATGCTGACCGTAGTACACAATATGGTTCATTCCGCCGTCAACAAGGAGGTAGTTCTCCCCTTTGTTGCACTTTTTATCAACGATATGCGTGTAGTATTTACCGCAGATTGCGGCAATGCTTCGTCCAAGCTCAAGCGTGATTTTCGGCTTTGAAGTCATCTCATTCAAAAGCTGTGCAAATCCGCCGATAAGCTCGTCCTCATTTATGGTATCTTCCTTGAAATAAGCTGCAGGGAATCCTGTGCCGTATTCAAGCTCTTCTGCGGTATAATCATATTTCTCTTTGAGAAGAATAAGAAGATTGTCAAGTTTGTCAATTTCTCTCTTGAGTTTTTTAAGAGAAGTTTTCTGTGTTCCTGAAAAGAACTGAATACCGAGTATGTCTAGATATTCAAATTCGTTTCTTTTTGAAATAATTTCTTCGATTTCATCGGAATTAATTCCGAACTGACTTCCGTTTGTAAGTCTTAAAAGCAAAGAAATTTTCTTTCTATATTTTTCGGACAATTCTTTGAAAAGATTAAACTGTGTAAGTGACTCTACGGTGAATATTCTGTCGCATTTTCCGTTTGCAACCATATTTTCCATAACTTCGGGAGTTTTGTACACACCCGAAATCACCATCATTTTGTCGGGAATATCAAGTAAATCGCAGATTTCAGCCTCACCCGGTGAGCAGATTTCAAAGCGGTCAACATCATTTTCAAGTTCTGCCGTAATAAATGTGTTCGCCTTGATTGCATAGCAGATTGCAACATCTTCGGGAAGCATTTTTCTGAGATATGCCACTCTGTCTTTGAGAGTTTTTACATCAAAAACATAGAATGCAGTTTTGTTCTGCTTTAATATTTCGTTCATTTTCTTCTGCCCCCTGCAATTTCAGCAAGCTTTTTACGGTCAATTTTGCCGTTCTTTGTCAGCGGCATTTCATCAACCCTGCGGATAACGCCCGGAACCATAAACGCAGGCAAATCCCTTGACATTGATGCGGCAAGCTCGTCCTTTTCAATTGAGCCTACGAAAAAGCCCTTGAGCCTTGATTTTTTCTCATCAAAAATACAACAGCATTGCTCAACACCGTCAACGGCTGACATCTCACGCTCGATTTCCTCAAGCTCTATGCGATGTCCCATATATTTAATCTGGAAATCCTTTCTTCCGCTGAAAACAAGTTCACCATTTTCGTTGTATCTTGCTAGGTCGCCTGTCCTGTAAATTAATTCGGGATAGTACGGATTAAGCGGATTCTGAACAAAAGCCTTTGCATTCTGTTCGGGATTTGAGTAGTAACCGAGTGCAAGAGCAGTGCCTCTCACGCAGATTTCACCGACTTTGCCAACCTCTGAAATTCTGTTATTATTCTCATCAAGAAGAATAACATCTTCATTGGGGAACGGTTTGCCTATCGGAATACCGTCTGCATAGTCGCAATTGTTGTCGAGAATATGGTATGTGCAGTTACAGGTGATTTCCGTCGGTCCGTAAAGGTTGACATACTTTGCATTTGGAAGATGTGAACGGAAATTTTTAAGCGCCTTGAGCGGCATAACCTCACCGCTGAAAAGAATCTTATTAACGGTTTCAGGAGTTCTGTAGTCAAGCGCATGGAATGTGCTGATAAGGCAGAGAGCCGAAACAGCCCATATCATAACAGTAATCCTGCGGTCACATATGAAATCAATGAGTTCGGCAGGAGCGGAGAACATTCTCCTCGGCACAACAACAAGAGTTGCGCCTGTTTTAACAGCTGAATAGATATCCTTGACGGACACATCAAAATCAAACGGTGCTTGATTTGCTATTACATCGTTATTATCAATGCCGAATATTTCGGTAAAATGGTCAATAAAGTCAATTACACTTCTGTGACACACAACAATTCCCTTTGGAGTGCCCGTTGAACCGGAAGTGAAATTAATATAAAGCGGATCTGTGTCAATTTTATGGCTACGGATTTCGCCAAGCTTTGCATAATCAGGCTCCGATTTTGCCAAATCTTCAAAGGTCACAATTTTTCTTTCAGAGAAATATTCTTTCGCTGTTTCAAGCAAGCTTTCAGAAGTTACAATCACCTTTGGATTGAGTACGGAAACTGTGGTCTGAAGTCTGTTCTGCGGAAGCTCCGTGTTGAGAACAGAATAAAATCCGCCTGCGTACACGGTTGCAAAAAATGCCGCTACCGCATCGGCGCATTTTTCCATATATATGCCTACTGCATCTCCCGATACGATAAGTTCAGAAAGGGCGGTTCCGACAGATGAGCTGAGTTTTACAAGCTCGGAATATGAATAGGAAACCTTTTCGTCAGTTACCGCACATTTTTCGGGAAAGTATTCGGCTGAGTTTTCAAGATAAGCCAGCACACTGCTGTTCATAGCTACACCTCATTATATATCTGTATATTAATTATCAAATTATAAATTCATTAACCAAATATTATACATTGCAAACGCACTAATATAATACCACAAAATTCGTCAAAAAGCATCACAAAAATGTCACAAGTAAGCGATTATTTGTATTTTCAGCAATTTGCACAAATAATCAGTCAATAATAGGCAGTTTCACTTCAAATACGGCACCGTCAAGGTAGTTATACGCTGTTACGCTGCCATTGTGAAGATGTATAATCTCATTTGCAAGCGACAAACCGATGCCCGTTCCGCCGTCACTGCCTTTGTAGAATCTGTCGAAGATATGTTCAATATCATCACGGTTTATACCGTTACCGTCATCCTTGAATCGGATATAAACATATTTCTGATTGGTTTCGCAGGCAACAGTAATTTTCTTTTTTGAATATTTCAAACCGTTTATTATGATATTTCGGAATGCCCTTGCCATTTGATCTTCATCACATTTCACATAGATTTCTTCATCGGGAAATTCAGGCACAATGCTTATGCCGTTCATCTGCTGAACAGCATCAAGTGACCGAAAACAATCGTAAAGAACCTCTTTTATGTCAAGCTTTACAAGGTCAAGCTTAAAATGTCGTGAATCGATTTTTGAAATTGAAAGAATTTCCTCAACAAGACCTGTCATTCTCTCGGTTTCCTGCATAATTATGTCTGCGGCATTTTGCGGATCTACAACATCCATTTCAATGCCCTCGGCATAGCCTTGAATTGCCATAAGAGGGGTTTTGAGTTCGTGAGAAGAATTCTGAAAGAATCTGCGCTGAGTTTTCTGTGACTCCTCGATTTTAACACCGAGTCTGTAACCGATTATGCTCATTACAACAATTGCGCAAAGAAAAATTGCTGAAATAAGCCAGTTAAGCGAACGGGTATATTTTACGATATGGTCGATATTTATGTACATTAAATACACAGGCGAATCGTTTTCATCGGATTCTGCATCGTCCCAATAATCATAATTCTGCGGTTCTTCATAAACGGTAAATACATAATAGCCGTTATCTGTTTGAAGTGTATATATTTGTTCTTCGGATATATTATGATTCTTAACCCATTCGGTGAGTTCGTATGTACTTTTTAATGAAGTTGAATTTGAGCCGACAAGGCTGTTGCCCTCGGAGGTGTTTTTGTCATTAAGAGCGTCTGTTACATCAATATAGTAAATATCCGAGGTGAAATACGAATCCTGATAACCGCTTTCAAACTTTTTTTGAAGAGTTGATTCTTCATTAGAATCTTCTTCATAATAATCCGAAGAATCATCTTCACTCTCATCGTTGCTGTTAGAAATATAATGCTGATAATCCATTTCGTATTCAAGAGCGTTCTCTGCCTCACTTACGAAGTGGGACGGCAAAACTATATTTAAAATTCCTGCAAATGCGAAAAAAAGTAAAATCATTGACAACCATACAATAATCAAAATACGGAATTTTATGTGCTTCACTTTTTATCCTCCGCAATGCTTATTCTGTAACCAAAGCCCCATATCGTGCCTATGCTGACATTACTGCCTGCAAGGCTTAACTTTCTGCGTATTCTTCGCAAGGTTTCATCTGTTACACGGGTTTCAACTTCGGTATCGAATCCCCACACACCTTCAAGAATTTCTTCTCTTGAAAATGCCTTTTTCGGTTCTTTTAACATATATGTAAGCATTTTAAGTTCTGTTTTGCTCAAAGAAACAGGCTTGCCTTTGCAATAAAGGCAGTTTTCCTGCGCCGAAAATCTAAGATTGCCGATTTTAATATCAGAAAGCTCCTGACCTGTCACCTTTTTGGTGTTCATATCCATTCTTCTTAAAAGGGATTTTACTCTCATTAAAAGGGTTGTAAGTCTGAACGGCTTTGTCAGGTAATCATCGCCCCCGAGGGTTATTCCCCTTACATAGTCATATTCGGAATCTTTTGCGGTCAGCATAATTATAGGAACATCCGTTATCGTTCTGAGCTGACGGCATATTGTCAAGCCGTCTGTTCCGGGCATCATTATATCAAGAATCACAAGTTCACACGGTTTTTTAAGGAATTCCTCCATAAGCTCGTCACCGGTTTCAAATGCGGTAACGCTGTAACCGTCACACTCAAGAAACTTTGTAATAAGGTCACGAATGTTCTTTTCATCATCCGCAATATAAATTGATGCACCCATAGTAAAAATGCCCTTTCTGAACAGAACCGCAAGTTTTAAGTATAATTTTCATCACAATCATATGTATTATACCAAATTTCAAAGTAAAAATCCACCGAGAAATGAATCTGAATTGTAATAAAAGTGTCACAAAATGTATTAAACAGAGTAATTGCAATGAAAATTTTTTTGAAGTTGACAAAATAAAAAAATTATAGTATAATTTCCGAAATATATAATGGTTTAATTGGAAACGCACATTTCTCCTTAAGGAAATGATAACGAACAACACTTATATGTTTACTAAGTTATCATTTTTATAAAGGAGATTTTTTATGCCAAAAACTAAATTTCAGGAAGTTATTTTTACGATTATCATGGTGTTCTTTATGGTTTATGCCATGATTTGCTACAACACAGCTCTTAATATCGGCGGAATGAAAAACGAAATTTTTCTTTCCGCCTTCAAAGAACTTTCTTTTATGGGACCGATTGCATTCATTCTTGACTTTTTCATTATCGGTCACATTGCCAAAAAGCTTGCTTTTAAGATTGTAAACCCTGCAAAGGATAATCCTTTCTTCCTTGTACTCGCAATTTCTGCAATTTCGGTTATCTTTATGTGTCCTCTTATGAGCCTTGCTGCCACTCTTATTTTCAAAAATGCGGGTGTTGAGATTATTTCGGTATGGCTTGAAACTACCGCATTCAACTTCCCTATGGCACTTTGCTGGCAGTTGTTTTTTGCAGGCCCGATTGTCAGATTCATTTTCAGACATATTTTCAGAAGGTCACTTACAGCAGACAACACACATTGATTACACAATCACAAATAAAAATGCTCTGTACCGTTTGATTTGGTACAGAGCATTTTTGTTTTTGCATAATTTTTAATCTTCAAAAAGCGAATTCATCAGATTTTTAATTTTTTCTTTTCTGGCTTTTGTTTCATCGCTGTTCAGAAAATAGCTGTTTTCCTGAAAGTTGATTACATCGCCTTCTTTGATATTTTTCGGCAGAGCTTTAAGTTCAAGATTCACCATATCGCCGTTTTCACACTCAAGAACAGCCTTGTCGCCTTCTATTCTGTCAACAATAAATTTTTTCAAGCTTATTCATCCCTTTTCATTGAAGTTTGTCCCGTTTTGATTGTCACACCTGAACCCTCGGTTGAAATGACAACTGTTCCGTTTTCATCGGTTCTGTATGTTTCAACTCCGAATTCATCAAGCAACTTTAATGTGCTTTTGTGCGGATGTCCGTAGCTGTTATCCTTGCCGAGTGAAATAACCGCATATTTTGGATTTACCTTTTCAAGCAACGCTTTTGTTGTTGAAGTTCTGCTTCCGTGATGACCTACTTTAAGAACTTCTGCACTCATATCTGCCGTAACGGTTTCAAGCTCTTTCTTTTCGGCATCTCCGAGGAACAGAAAGCTGTCGCTTTTATAAGTTATTTTTAGAATTATCGAGCAATTGTTCAGATTATCATCGTCAATTG
>QWBY01001398.1_pt1 | contig 21327 bp, 41 predicted proteins | sample 1972471 | NCBI WGS metagenome assembly QWBY01 (sample SAMN09866722, study PRJNA288562) | Human gut metagenome isolate term6_stool, whole genome shotgun sequencing... | reverse complement strand
TAGGGTGCTTTTTCATGCTTATTTTTATTCAGTTTTTATCAATATCATTACTTATATTTTCTTTGTTTCACCTCTTGACTTTTAATAGTTAGTCTTTCTATTTGTTTAATTTCAATTCTATTTGTTTAATTTCAATGTTTTTTCAAGACCTTTTTTTGCCCCTTCTAAATCTCCATTTAAGGCTTGACCTCTTAAAGTCTTGATAGTATTTCGAGGTAGTATCCCTCTATATTTTTTTAATTCTCTTATAAATTCACTCATTTTTATTCTAATCCTTATTGTCTGTACACCTAATCTTAGTCTATGATTTTAAAATTCTTTTGAAAACATATATTGCACATGGAAGTGCAATTCCATTGCCCCACATTTTATATTCTGCAGAATCAGTATGAGGATTTTTAAGCCATTTCAATATTTGATTATCTGTTTTCTTCTTTTTAAGACCTTTTATTTCTGCGTCCTTATCAAAAACTTTTCTCCAAAACTTTAAATCTTCATCAGTTGGATTTTCTATCCCTAAATTATCACACCAGTAATCTGGAAATCCTTGTAATTTTCCACATTCTTTTGGCGTTAATCTTCTAACAAGTTTTCGATTAATTGAGGACATGTTTTCGCAAATTGCAACTCCACCTTGATTTCTTGTAGGCGTATTTCCAGAAGTATCAATGGTCCTTGAAACATCACACTTATAAATATTGTGTCTTTCGTTTTTTGTGTTTTCAGAAGTTTGTCTTATATCATAGACCACAAACGGCTGATTGTTTCCACCTTGTCCTAAATTTGATGCAAGTGTTTGTGTTTCTTTTAATGGCCCTTTATACCTTGAGTCTTGACTGTGATTTTCAAAAACGAATGGTGCGGTCCCACCACTTGCTCTCAAGGTTCCACTTTGCTCATTATAAAAGTCCATCCTTTCTCCACCTTGGTCATTTACACAGATTGTTTTATTAAAGCTTTCTTTAATGGTTCTGGTATTTCCTTCCCCTTTTTCGCGGCCCTGTGAAGTATTCCTTGACAAGCTTTTTTGCTCAAATAATATTTCTCTGGAACTTCCTCCATCAAGATCTGCGACAAGGAAGATTCTTCTTCTACGTTGAGGCACTCCGAAGTATTTAGCGTCAAGAACTCTCCAAGCAATGGAGAAATTGTCTCCCATGATTGTTCCTGCTTTTTCCCATTTCTTAGGTCTAGGAAGTTCAACTGTGGAATCTTTAATTCTTGTAATTTCTTCAAGGACACATCTAAAGTCTTCTCCTTTGTTTGATGAGAAGGCTCCGAGTACATTTTCCCATAATAAGTATCTTGGATATTTGTCATTAGTTTTACTCCTCATTTCTTTTACAACTCTTATAGCCTCATAAAAAAGGTTAGATTTTTTTCCAACAAGTCCCGCTCTTTTCCCAGCCATCGATAAGTCTTGACAAGGACTACCGAAGGAAATGATATCAACAGCTTCAATTTCTCCTCCATCAATATCTTTTATATCTCCTAAATGTTTAATTTGTGGTAGGTTTTTCTGAGTAACTCTTATCGGGAAAGGTTCAACCTCTGATGCCCATATAGGTTTTATCCCACAAAAAATAGCAGCTAAAGGGAATCCTCCACTGCCATCAAATAGTGAACCTAGTGTTAATTCTTTATTCATTTTTCTACTATTTCCGAGTATTTATATTCTTTGTCGCCTTTTATAACACTTACATTTTCATCGCTTCCTGTGAATTCAATGTATCTGTTTACAATAACATCACAATATTTAGGATCCAATTCCATTAAATAAGCTGTCCTCCCATTTTGTTCACAAGCTATTAATGTTGTTCCACTTCCGCCAAATCCATCAAAAACTATATCTTCTCCCTTTGTGTTATTTTTAATTTGATAATCAAATAAAGATACAGGTTTCATAGTAGGATGTTCTTTGTTTCTAGAAGGTCTGTCAAAATTAAGTATTGTTGTTTGTTTCCTATCAGATGCCCAAAGATGACCTGCTCCGTCTTTCCAACCGTAAAGACAAGGTTCGTGTCTCCATTGATAATCTTGCCTTCCCATTACCATAGAATTTTTACACCATATAAGGCATTGTCGCACTTTCCAACCTACGTCAAAACATGCTCCTCTGAAATTATATCCTTCTGAGTCAGCGTGCCATATATAAAAACAAGCTCCTTCTTTCATAATTTCATTTGCTGCATAAAATGAGTTTTTTAAAAATTCTCTAAAGTCATCATTTTCCATCTTATCGTTTTGTATTTTCAATTTATCTTTTGTTTTTCCTTCATACGAAACATTATAAGGAGGGTCAGTTAAATATAAATCAGCTAAGTTATCGTTCATCAATTTTTTTACATCTTCCACGTTAGTACTGTCGCCACACATGAGACGATGTCTTCCTAATTTATATATATAACCAGTTTTAGTTATTGGATTGTCCGGCAATTCTTCGTCGAAATCATCTTCAATTATTTCTTCTTCATCTTCAAAAACACTTAAATCGAATCCAAATTCGCTCATATCAATATCACTTAATTCTGACAACTCTATATCTAAAAGGTCAAGATTCCATGTTGCTATTTCTGACACCTTGTTATCTGCCAATCTAAAAGCTTTTATTTGCGACTCTGTCAAATCATCAGCTATAATGCAAGGCACACTCTGTAATCCTAATTTTTTCGCGGCTTTTAGTCTAGTATGACCATTAATTATTTCGTTTTTAGAGTCTATTACCATCGGCACTTTAAATCCGAAATTTTTTATAGAACTCGCAACTGCATCTACTGCCTCATCATTGTTTCTTGGATTATTAATATATGGTATTAGCTCTTCTATTTTCTTTTCTACTATATTCATCTTGTCCCCCTTTTTCTAATTTTCCATCAGAGTTGGATATACCTATCCCCCCGCCGTTCCCATGTAGCTTTAAAGTGCCAAAGTACAGTGGGGGGGATTATGTTTTATTTTTTGTCTTTAAAATTTTTGTTCTTTAATTTCTTGTGAGCTCGAATTTGCCATGCTTTTCCAAGCTGTGTTATTTCTTGTGTTCCTCTATCGTGCATTAATTCGTGACATCTATTACACAAGCTTACAAGGTTATCACTCTCAAGTGCAAGTGATGGATACTCTTGATAAGGATAGATATGATGTACTGTAGTTGCATCAACACTCTTACCATATCGTTTACACTCTTGACACTCGTAGTCATCTCGTTTGAGTATATTGACTCTTTTAACTCTCCAGCCTTTTCTTTTGTAGAATGAATTGTTCATAGTCTCTCCTCTCTTTTTACAAAACAAAAAGCCGATACAATAATGTATCAGCTCTTATGAATGTAAAGAATTTCAGGAGGTGAAATATAACTCTTGTTAACTATTTCTCCAATATCATAATAACATACAATATGTCAAAAATAGTCCACGATTTTTCCACACTTATTCTCCGTACAAACTCAATCCAAAATCCTCTAATGCTTTATTAGCTATAGAATATATAGCACTCTTCTCGTAGTTGAAATGTCTTTTTAAATACTCAATGTTGCATCTTTCGCCATACAGCTTTATCAACAACTCTTTCTTCATATCACTCAAACTCATCAATGCCTTTTCAACACATGCACAACTCTCTTGTATGTATCGTTTGTTCTTTTCAAGCATATCCAAGTCGCTTATGATATCAAGCAGACTGTCTTCGTATCTACTACCACCGCCGTAATTAGGGATAGCACTCATGTCTATTCCCTTAACTCCACTCTTACGTGATTGTAATACTTTAATCTTATCATCAATAGCAAGCAGTCCTTCCTTTGCTAAGTAGTACTTGCGTATCTCTCGTGCCAGTTTATTTCTCGTGTAGTTGTTCAATCCTTATCACTCCTTAAAACTTAATATAGTCAGTGATCACAAGTCCTGTTTCATCTTTTATTGCTTCAATCATATCATCAAACCCAACATATTTATTCTCAAGACAATCTATTTGCTCGGCAAACTCATACAAGAATTTTTCAAGTCTTTTCTTTCCAAATCCCCACTTATCGTGTAACACAATAAGCGGCACATAAGCTATTACTCTCAATGCTTTATCCGTCACATCGTCTCTTATTTCTTCTCTGAATTTGTCAATTCCTTTGTTTATCTCAGCGTGTAGTTGTTCTTGTGTGAATGTATATGTTGGTACTTTTTTCTTAATTCCTGCTTTACGTCTCTGTTTACGATTCATTACAAATCTTCCTCTTTGACAAACAAACCATTCACAGTCTTTCCTTTTCTCTTTGAAATCTTCTTATAAGCCATTTCCAAACACTCTACAGGATCTATACCAAGTTGATTACATAAAATAATCAGCGTTACAAAAATATCTCCCATTTCAAGCATCATATCATGAGAATTAAGCTCATTTCCACCCAATATGTGTATAAGGTCCATCTCACTCTTAAATTCAAAAACTTCCTCGATAAACTTCATAAATTGTTTTTCTGCGTTTTCACTGTGTAATAAGTCCTTGTCATCTGCCCATTCTTCTACTTTTGTTTTTAATTCTTCAAAATTCATTATCTTAACCCCTTTAATTTTCTAATAATTTCTTCCAATTCTTCAAAATTTTCATAATCCCCATAGAGATACTCATTATAATAACTATGTGCTTCTTCTAACGCTTCTATAATAATTTTTAGTTGTTCTTCATCATATCTTAATTCATAATAATTTTTCTTATTATTCATTCTTTAATATCTCCTAATTCAAAAGTTATCTCGCAATTTCCATCAACGCTCTTAATATCTGTAAAATTCAATTCGGTGTGAAATTCTTTATAATCTCCATAATTGACTATTCCTTCTTCAAACAGGTCAAATTTCAACTCACTTTGAGGGTCAAAATCAGAAAACCACTCTAAAAAGTCTTTTACTTTCATTATTTATCCTCCACAAACTCCAATTTATAATCTAAAATCCTACTATCACTTTCAACCTCATCTGTACACAAGTATTCATCTAGTATATCTTTTATATTATTTTCTAAATCAACTTTGTCTAGATTTTCTTTAATAATTCCGATATCTTCTTCGCTAACTTCTTCCTCAGACTCATACCTAAAGCTAATCTTGCACTTTTTCATTGTTTACCCCCAATAAATTATTGCTCATCTATATCTCCCATTCTCAATTTGAAACAATCTTGAATTAATGTTTTTCCTAATCCTGTTTATCAGCATAGCATTAATATCTGCGTTATCATCTTCTTTAGCGTCCCATTGATTTCTGAAAATATTCTGTTCTAATTCTTTAAAATCAACTTCGCAAGCTAAGAGTAGTTTTTCAACTTCTTTAATCGTCATTTCCAATTTCCTCGTCCATTTCACTCTCGATATAACTTATAACTTTAATTTCAGGTATTGACACAAGAGCAACGAACTTATAATTACCCTCTTCGTCAATCAGACCTAAACGATAAAAGTCATAATCATAATTATCGTCATCAATTATGTGTGTATTAGCATTAAATACACATTCTGTATTGTCTTTAAATATAATTTTAATTTTAGTCGTCATTTTCTACCCTCCCAAATTCTTCATTGCCTTTTTGAAAACCTAATTCAAAATTAAGATATGATAATAAAGACATAAGTTCCTCTACGTTAATTACTGCTTCATTTACATCACTATCCCATTGAAATTCCTTTTTAATCAACTCATTTATCATATCAATCTGTTTTTCCGTCAAATTAAATTTATATTCTTTATATTTCATTCTTCCACCTCGATTTCTTCTATATTTATTTCACTGATACTTGAATCTCCTAAATGATATATAGGGTCTATGACTTTTTCAATCATCTCTTTCACATCATTTTTAGTCCAGTAATCATAAGGCTCAAACTCAAAATATATTTTAAACTTTTTCATCTTCTACCTCTAAAATACAATCGTCTAACAATTTCAACACGTCCATCATCAACATACAGTCATAGATATCACCGTAACATTCAATCTTTTTGCCAAACAAGTCGCCTTTTTCAAATTCAAATCCACATATATCACCATAACTTGACAATAATAATTTCAACGTGTCGTCATTTAAGATTGCTATTAGTGAATTATTACTTCCAAATCTATAACTTTCCTTATCTCCGTAACCTCTCATTGCTCTTAAACCTTGATTACATTCTTCAAATTCAAGCCTTATATTATCAGCATTTTTCAACAATTTTTTTCTATTGACCTTGAATGTATTGTTACTCTTAATTTTCATCTTATCTCCCTGAACTCATATTGATCATCATATTTTTTAAAAAACATCTTTTTCTTGATTTTATAAACATCTGTCAATACACCTTTAACATCTTCTACAACATTTCTTCCTTGTTTGTCGATATATAAAAAATCTGCAACATACTCAATCTTACGATGTGTCTTTCCTTGTTTGTCCTTAAATTTATCTTGAAGTAGGAATCTAGGTTGTAATTCTAGATTTCTAATTTCTTTTGCTTTTTCAAGTCTCCCTCATCTTTTTAAACTCCTCTTGCATTCTCTGCATAGCAATAGCATTTGTATTTACCTCTTCTTTTTTCGTCTTCTCCATGAAATTACTTATAATTTGGTTATTTAAGTTTCTTGATTCCTCAGATATTTCATCGTTTTGTTTCGGTCTGTAATATGTTTGTTTCTTCCCATAATTATTTCTTGGTTTATTCGTTCCTGCTTTCTTTTTCTTCAAAATTCCATTGATATATGCCAATGTTCTAATATTGTTTTGCTCTGCAATCTGAATGGCTTCTTTTACCCACTGAAAACTATACATCTCCATGTAATCCCTCAACATATTAGCACTATATGGAGATATTAAACCAAAACCACAATCTTCGTATAATTTTATTAACTCAGCCAACTTTGGATCATCCAAATTCAATTCTGACTGACCAACACCGTTATTATTATTAACATTATTAAAATTATTAACATTATTGTTTGTGTCCGTCTGTGGTCCGTCTGTGGTCTTTTTGTGGTCTTTTTGTGGTCTTTTACTTAAATCCTCATTCTGATAAACGTTGTAATTTACAATCTTATACGTGGTTTTTTGGTGGTCTATTTTTAGTTCAATCATTGAACCACTTTCTAACAATTTTAAAAATCTTTTTACCTTGTTTCTTGACCATTTCCACTTCTCAGATAGCATTCTGAGGGACGTTATTTTTTCGCCCCTCTTAACCTCAATAAACTTTCCATCAAATAATACTTGTCTATCTTCGTGATTTGCCATCATAATTAAATCTATCCATGCCGAACGCTTATCAAACGGCTCTTTATCAAGCCAAATATCACTTTGTTGAATCTTCCTGTGTATACTAATCCAACCATAAGTCATTCACATCACTTCCTAAAATGGTAACTCATTGTAGTTGTTAAGCGTTGCGTCCATTCCCAAATCATTAGAATTATTGTTATTCGAACTATTGTTGTTATTTAATACAACCTCTTGTGCATTTTGGTATTTTTCTATATATTTATTCACAATCACCGCTGGGGTATTATCTCTTTTTTCTTTAATTGTTTGATTAGTTTTGTAATCATAAAATCCTTGTAATCTGTATTCATACACTTCTTTTGAACTATCGTTATAATCAGTTCCCTTGTTCACTTCAAGGATAATACCTACAAATTTACCTATTAAACTAATAATATTACCGTCTTTATCCCAATTCATATTGTTTTTGTTAATATCACATAATGCTAACAAGTGATTGATATGTCTAGTTGCAAACTCAACATCTTCTCCCTCTTTATTTTTGTACCAAATACTAAACCAAGCTTTTTGTCCGTCCTTGTCCTCAAAAGTCAATCCCAAGCTCTCAGAACTTGTGTTCGCACTCTTGTATATTTTTGCCCTAGTACACTTCATTGTATATACTCCACTTTTTCTAATTGCTCCGCTTATCTTTACTTCTTCATTGTTGTAATTGTCATTAACTGTAAACATATTCTATCCTCCATAATATTCATTAATTTTTTCTGTTACTAATTTCAAATCATTTTCTATCAACTGTTCTTCAAACATTCCCAGCGGACTTTTTGTTGTATTAAATCCGTTGTTTTGCGTTTGGAAGTAATACTTGTTATCCTGTATCACTGTATTCAATACTATTGTGAATAATCCCTCAATAGTAATCTTTTCGTCTAACAATTTACCTATTGTCTTGACCTTGCTTGTTCCATCTTCTTTTTGCTCACTATGACTTAAAAAGAATATGTTCAAATCCTCTCTTAACCTACTAGCAATCTCAATTATCATGTAATAGTGCTGTGCCATTTCTGTAAACTTATCAAACCCTTTTTCTTTAGCACGTACCATAAATTCATTGCTTATTACATATTGAAAATCATCTATAACAATATTTTTTATATTCTCATCATTGTTCAAATACTTCAAACAACTGATGATCTTATCGTAATTATCACTAACTACTCTCTTACCCTCTCCATTCTTATCCATCAAAGGGTAATCAGATTTAAATCCTTTAAAAGGCAACGGCTTATTTACTACTTGAATAATAAAAGTGTCTTTACTATCCATATTCCTAATACTTGTGCTTTTTCCAGTGCCCGATTGCCCTAATATCAACACTAAATTTGCCATTAACGTATCCTTAAACTTTCTGTTTGTTTCAACTCAACACCATCAACAATCAATCCCTCTTTAATATCATTTAAAAGCTCTCTCTTGTTGAGTATTCTCTCTATCCTATAATAACTATCGTCTATGTTCTTTTCGTCTGTTATTTCAAGCGACGGAGCGTTCTTTTGAATATTAAAATTAAACAAATCAGTCTTAACTTTTTTCCTACCTTGCAACTCCATACTTGCTTGTAAATTCTGTTTTAACCACTTAACCTTGTTTTCAGCCGATTTTCTTTTTTCGTTGAATATCTTTTCTTGATTTTTAAAAGCTTCGACATCAGCTTCTAAATTTCTAATCATTTTTCCATAATTGTCGCACTTTTCCTCAATCTCCACATTGAGATTATCAGCCATTTCTTGCATTTCTTCTGTAACTTCATCAGCATTTTCAAATTCAGTAAAGAACTTGACATAGTTTTCAGTTAGCTCAAATAAATTCATTATTTATAATCCCTCACGATCTTATTAATTTCATCTAGATTTTTTAAAACAAAATCAACAACACTATCTAATGTGTTTTCAAATTGATATAAACCACCTTGCAACAACATTGTTATTTGTAGTCTAATTTCGTGATTTACTGCGTCTTCTCTTGAATAAAACTTTTCTCCATCACCACACGTATATACTGTTTCTTGTCTCGAACTAATCATCTAAACTCTCCTTTTCTTTGTTGTTTTTAAAATATATTTGCAAAAATGTGTAATGCAACTTCTTGCAATTATTCTTTAAAGCGTTCAATTTATCATCATTAATCTTAAAATCATCTTTAATAGCAACTTGCATTTCCTCATCAAATATAAATACTAATTGTCCTCCAGCTACCAGTTCATTCTCAATCATTGACATCTGATTATTAGGTTTTCTAGTAAATATACAAGTGATAGGAAACTGCCCTGCGCTAAACTGGAATTCTAAATCTTCACTATCTGCTAATTGCTCAATCTTTTCGCTTATTTTATTTATTTCATCTAATAACATATACACTCCTTTAAATTCGTGATATAATCACGTTGTAAATCATTATTTTTTCTTATCGGCTGTATTTGTGACTATCTACAGTCGATTTTGCCTTTTGCAACTCTTTTACATCAGTTCCACGATAAAAGCCTTGTAATCCCTCACATTTATTAAAATCAACTACTATAAGCCTTTTAAAGTACGCGTCTAATTCTTCTCTTAACTTGTATATTGAATTGTTGTAGAAATACTCCATACATTCATCAGTTATTTCAAAATCTATTGTTGTTCTAAATTTCATCTTCTTCCCACTCATCCCTTTCGTTCTTTTCTACATATTTTCTGCTTTTTTCAATGTCGTTTTGTATAGTTTCTAACTCTTCTTTATAAAAACTTATATATTCTTTATCGCCACTATGTTTTATTCTATCTATGAGCTGTTTTTCTCGATATTTCAAATACCCCAAGTAATCTTCTTCGCTTTGAATACTTAAAGACAAAACACTTTCTAAACTTGCCCTAAACACTTTATGGCAATGTGGGCATTGAAATAATTCATCTGTTTCATTTCCACTACAATCACAAACTTCGAATAAATCCTCTGGTTCTAAATCTTCTTCGCAGTACGGACACCAATCTCCATATAAACTCATCTTCTCACTCCTCTTTTCGCCATTTCTCTAAATAAATTTACATTCTCTTTTATATCTTATGATACTTCTTCTGATAGCCTACTATCTTTGTTAACATAGCTATCACCGATTTTTATGTTAAATGTATCAGTTGTTATCTTTTTCTTCTTAACTCTATATTTGAAGTTTGCCAAATATTTTAAATTAATATTTATCTTAAACTTTTCTTCAAAAATCCTTGCTAATTCTTTATTTGCTATCTCTATGTTGTCAAGCAAAAATTGCCCTTGTTCTGCTGTATATTTGAAATTATTCGCCATTTAAACCTCATCTGCGTTGCTCAAATAACATATCAACATTTCCAAATAGTCTTTAGCTTTTAATAAATCGTCAAGACCATTTTTATCGCTGTATCTAATCAAATACTTCAATGTATTACATAGATAAAAGCCATCTTCAACACCACAACGATTTTTCTTTGCTATGTCTATAATCACCCTCATGGCGTTTTCGCCATTTATCATATATCGATTTTTGTTCTCCATTTATAACATTCTCCCTGTAATAACTAATAAATTTAAAAGTATACAAAATTTCAAAAGCATAATACATACATTGCCTACTGTTTTCATATCATCTAATCTATCAACCTTTTTAGCCTTTTTGATTTTTGCTTTTTTCTTAATGAGTTTTTCACACTTAAAACTAGGTCTTTCAATACCTATCCAAGCCTTATCATAATCTTCAATTTTATTTTCCATTTTTAATTTCCCTCTAAATATTTCTGTAATCTTTTGCGATTGATGTAGTACGAATACTCATCCTTGTGTTTAACTGCTACACCAAACTCGCTGAATAGCTTTTGCTGTAGTGCAAGTCTTAAACCTTGCTCACTTATACCTAATAATTTACTTGCATCTTTCACTGTGTATGTTTTTAATGTGTCCATATTTCACCTCTTTGTTTCGTTTTCGATACTTTTAGTTTAAAAAAAATTATCGATCGGCTCTTTGATAAACTCAGATATAGCTCTTGCTTCATCAAGCGTGAAATCTCTGCCTTGATATCTGTTGATTTTTGCAGATAATGTCGTTCTATCCATGTTTATTGCATCAGCTAATTCTTGTTGTTTAATTTCTTTTTTTACCAATATACTTTTTAATGTTGCGTATCTTTGTACCATTTTCTCACCTCCGTTTCGTTTACGATACTATTATATACCCTCTTTGTTTCGTTGTCAATACTTTTTTTATTATTTTATTATTTTTGTTGCGTATTCATTAATAAAGTAGTATAATATGAGCATAAAGAGGTGAAAAGAATGTCGATTGGTAAGAAATTAAAAATGCTCAGAAGTAAATCAGATTTATCACTTGATGAATTAGCAACAAATTTGAATAAATCAGTAAGCAAAGAAGAAGAACAATACATAATGTTCAATAAAGGTAAATTATCCAAATGGGAGAATGACCGCGAAGAACCGAAATTGTCAGCTTTGAAGTATGTTGCAGATTTTTACGATGTATCTGTTGATAGCATAATTTCAAATAAAGATAATCATAATTTAGGAATCCCTTTGATCGGTAAAATTGCAGCAGGAACACCAATTTTCGCGGATCAAAATATTGAGGATTACTTCACTATAGATTCAAGAATCGATGCAGATTTCTGTTTGCGTATTCAAGGCGATAGTATGATTGATGCAGGGATTAATAACAATGACATAGTGTTTATAAGACAACAACCAACACTAGAAGTCGGAGAAATTGGAGCAATCCAAATCGGAGAAGAAGCAACACTTAAAAGATTTTATAGGACAAACGACAGTATTATATTACAACCTGCAAACTCTGATTATCTTCCACAAATTTACACATCAGATTCTGATATTAAAATTTTAGGAAAGCTTGTAGCAACTTTACACATTAACAAATAAGTACTCTGAAATAAAAATCAGGGTACTTAAATATAAATAAAACTAGGAGGAATTTATGAAGAAAACAGTCAAAGGTGACGACGGCAAACAATATACAATGAAAGAGAAAAAGCCGTTCTACAAAAAGGTGTGGTTTTGGATACTTGCAGTAATTGTTATTGCAATCTTTGCAAACATGGGAAAAGGAACTGAAAAAGACAATTCAAAAACAACTACCACAACTCAAGAATCTGCAAAAACAGAAGAAAAGAAAGAAGAGAAAAAGGAAGAAAAGAAAGAAGAAACAAAACCTGCAGTACCAAAAGAATATCAATCAGCACTTAAAAAAGCAGAATCCTATTCTGAAACAATGCAAATGTCAAAGAAAGGAATTTACAACCAATTGACATCTGAAGCAGGAGAAAAATTCAGCAAAGAAGCAGCACAATATGCAGTCGATAATCTAAAAGCAGACTACAAAAAGAACGCATTAGAAAAAGCAAAAAGTTATCAAGACACAATGGATATGAGCCCTGCTGCAATTAAAGACCAATTGACATCCAGTGCTGGAGAACAATTTACTGAAGAAGAAGCACAATATGCAGTTGACAATTTAAATAAATAAAACATAAAAAAATACCCCTCACACATTGTGCAAGGGATATCTCGGCATACATGATACCTATAACTCGTAACTATATTATATCACGTATGCTCTTTTTTTTAAATTAAAGGAGTATAAAATGGCAAAGAAAAAGAGAAGAAAAAGACTTCCAAATGGACTTGGAAGCATAGCAAAACTTAAAGGCAATCGATACAATCCGTATATTGTTCGTAGTGCGTCAATTTATATGCCCGATGGCACTCGTAAAAGAGAATATATCGGCACATATGCAACATACGAAGAAGCTTATCAAGCACTCATAGATCCAACTGTCCACGTGTCAAACGCAACAACTCTCATGGATCTATTTGAAATATTTAAAAACACAAATGAATTTAAGTCACTATCACAATCAACGCAAAGTAGGTACAATACTGATATTAAAAAGTTGAGTGACATCTGCTACACTGACATACAAAAACTACGATATCAAGACTTACAAAAAGTCATTGACAAGCTTGAAACTAACGGATATCAAGCACGTGTAAATGGCAAAATGGTTACCAAAAAATACAGTCAAGACGTAATAAAAAAGACAGTCGTATTAATTAGTAAACTTTACACAATCGCAGTTAAAAATGAAATCGTAAGCACAAATCTTGCAGAACTTCTTGAAATTTCGACGAAGAAAAGCAAAAAGGAATTCAACATATTTACAGACCTTGAAATCGAAAAGATGTTTAATCACCTTGATGCACACATAATGATACGTCCAATCCTACTTGCAATTTTTACAGGATTAAGACCAATTGAGCTTGTATCACTTGAAAAATCACACTATGACCGCAAAAATCACACACTATACGGAATGGGAGCAAAAACTGAAGCAGGAAGAAGCAAAGTTGTTGTACTGCATCCAAGGGTATACGATATTGTCGAATACTTGTACAAAAACTCAATGAAGTACTTGATCCATATCAACAATGAAAAACTTACCACACAACGCTATCGTCGACAATTCAAACAAGCACTTGAAGTGTTGAATATCCCAACACGAAATCCATACAGTACACGTGACACATGTGCTGCACTTATGAATCGATACAATGTTGACAAGGAGACTATAAAAAACCAAATGGGACATACATCATACAGTACAACATCTGATAATTACATTCCGATTGACCTTGACAAAAACTTACATGAAATTGAAAAAATTCAGTAGTGATGCTTTTTTAAAGTGTTACCCTTTTGCTACCCTTTTGTTACCCTTTGTCAAGAATCTTAGCGAATTGTGAGTGCTATCTGTAAAATTTAATAAAATAAAAATAAGCCTAGAACGTGTAAATTCTAGGCTTTTTGCTTGGTACTCCCACCCGGATTCGAACCGGGGATGCCCCCTTAGGAGGGAAAACGTGAATGGCTATTTTTTAACGGTTATAGCTTGTTGTGTTGCCCTTTTGTTACCTAAATACAGCTATTGACTTTTTAATTTACTGAGTTATAATTAAATTATCAAACATAGTTTGAGTATGATGTAATCATATAGGTATTAGAAAGGCACTCTTTAATGAGTGCTTTTTCTTTTTTCTTCTTCCAGTCTTTCTCTAATTTCTTTCATTTGTCTCCAGTCGTATGTTCCCTTTGCGTAAATTCTAGCATCAACTCTATTTTTAAAACCTTCATATATTTCTAAAATTTGTTCATAATTAAAGTTATATAAATATAAATCTTTTATATCGTGTGATAAATACATATCTAAAATATAAATTTCTTTTAAAGTATCGTGTTTTTCTTTTCCATCGTAGTCGTCTTCTAAATAAAGTAATACATTATTGATTTGAACTATAGTTTCATTATCGTATAGCTTTAAAATACATCTTCCAATTTCTTCTTTTAATTCTAAATCATTTTCTCTGTTTCTGTGGTAGCACATTTCAAATAACATTTCTGCAACGAAATCTTCGTCGAAATCTAATTCGCCTTCGCATTCTTCATTTAACATATTCCAAACTGGAAGTGATAATAAATAACAATGAAAACATTCGATAGCAGCTATTATTTTTTCTTCATCTGTATTAATATCTTTATCTATATAGTTATAACTTTCAATATTTTGTTTTCCGTTCAACCATCTTGTGTTGTTTTTGATTTCTATACTTTCTAATTTTAAATTCTTCATCTTTTTTCTCCTTTTATTTTTTACATTTCCTTTACTGTAACTATAGTATAACATAGTATTAATACTATGTCAACCATTATTTCAATTTTTTTTCAATTAAATTTTTAAACTCAATTAATTCTTCTTTTGTCGCAAACTCTCTTATATATCGTCTACAGCTCGACCTCAAAGAACTAATTCTTTTTCTTTCTCGTGCCTCAGGATTATTTTTTAAATACCTTTTGTCTGCTTCTAATTGTTGCTCAATGTCTTTATAGCCTTTTCTTTTTGTCATACATTTCTCCTTGACTTTTTTATTATTCTTGATATAATTAAATTGTAATTACAATCTAACCATATTGGAATGTAAATGTATTTGTAATTTATTAATTACTATTTAATTTACACAATTATTAAAATCTACCCAAATTGGAATGTAAATATATTTGTAATTACTAATTAAGTAAATTATTTGCTTAAACTTTAAAATCTAACCAAAGTGGAATTTGGTGGAGCAGGTGTTATACCTGCTCTTTTTATTTTTCTTCCAACAATTTATTGATTTCTTCTAATCTCTTTTCAAGTTTTTCTTTTTCTCTTAGCAAAGCGTCACGATCACTTTCTTTTTTTATTATTTTAACTTTTTCTTTTTCTTCGTCAGTTAATTTATTATAGTATCTTTCGTATAAATCAGTTCTCAAAGTTACATCATATTCAGCGTTGTATTCAAAAACTGTTGGATATTTAGCACTTCCACCACGTGTTGGGAAGTCATTTTCAAGAATAATTGTTTTGTTTAATTCTACTGCTCCGTCTCTTGATGGTCTATAAACTGTAGTTCTTTTACCAAGGACTACATCTTCGCCATTATAAAAATCTTTTGCGTTGTATTCAACAGTTATTACTTTTTCTTTTCCTGTGATGTCGTGATTATAAATTCTTATGATTAAATCATTTACCTTGTCTTCAAACTCTTCATCTACTGCCCATACCTTTTTGTCTGCATTCCATTTTCCACCTAGTTTTTTTATAGCTGCTACAAAACTTGAGCTATAAGGTGTCGTAATTTCTAATTTTCCTTCTTTTCTTTCAATCTTAAACATAAATCTAACCTCTTTCTTTTTGTATTTCTTTTACTGTAACTATAGTATATCATAGTATTAATACTATGTCAAGCGTTTTTTTAACTTTTTTTAAAGTTTTTTAGATTTTTCCAAATTATTTTCAAAAATTCTTCCAATTTTAATTTATACCCTCTCGCGCACCTTTTATAAGCTTTTTGTACTTTACCCATATAATCACACCACTATACCTCAAAAAGCCTTATATACTTGCTCTGACAAGGTCGTTTTCATCTGATAAATCAATTTACACATAAAAAAAATAGGGTAGATAAAAAATCTACCCTGTGTAGTAAAAAATAAGTTACAAAAATGATTTAATCAATACTATAAATTGTTTTTCTTTTTTTCAACGTTCTTACAAAGCGTATATAATATTTTTATTATATTATATAGCTAATCTTCTTAGTACATATTTATCAATAAAAGTGATTACTCAAATTTATTATTTTCTTCTTCCGTTACATCAGAATATTTTTTAACACTTGTATATAAACCTACTGCTGATAAACCGTATGTTATCCCAAGCAATACTCCGTTTGTATTTAATCCATTTACTGTTACGCCAAGTATACTACCTATCAGAATTGAAATCAAAGGAATATACTTTGTATTTACAACCTCAGCTTTTTTAATCACTTCCAACAATCCAATAATCAAAGGCACTATTAATATGTTTGTTGTATCGTTCATTATTTTTTCCTCACTAAAAACTTGCTTCTATCCTTGTTGAAATCCTCTGCCTTATCAGTTGCTTTTACATGATAAGTTGCATATCCTGTCAAGCCATAATTTTTACCCTCAATCTTGCCTAAATGGTCTCCGCCAACAGCGATAATCGTATCTCCACTCCTTACCATTCTGCCAAAATCCAAATTAAATGGAGCTGGTACTAATAGTGCTTTATGTTCTTGAGCTATAATGTATGCTTTTTGGTATTCATCATCTAAATAAGTTACAACTGTATTTTTTACACTGTCCTTTTGTTCTTTTGTCAATTCCAACTTTGATACTCCTTTCACTTCTGCTTTTGTTTTAGGTCTGCTTATCTTTTTAAGTCCGTAAAATTCTGCTATCGTGTCTGCTGTTGCCTGTGCTATTTCTTTTCGTTTTTCAACATATAGTTTACAGTCTTCTCTGTTAGTGTGAAATACGTGTTCTATCAACATTCCAAGTTTCGCCTTGTTTGAATACAATACGCCATAGTAGTTGCTTCCCCCAGGTGATGTCGGCTGTACATAAAAACGTTCTGGATTTCTAGTTCTCCACCTAACACCTCGATTTTTTGTGCCGATAGCTTTTGAAATATTGTTGCATAAATTCTTCATCAATTGAGGACTGTTTGCGTTGATGTCTCCATAAATTTCAATGCCTCTAACACTTGAACTTGCTGCGTTTGAGTGCAAGGATATAAACAAGTCATATCCCTGTGCTTTGTTTCCACGTGCTGACAATGATGGATTGTCAGTTATACTATTTCTTGTAGTTCCAACATAAAATCCGTATTTTTCAAGCTCTCTTTTGAGCACAAGTGAATATTTATAGTTGTTGTCGCCCTCGTTGCCGATTACTGAGCCACGATTAAAGTCACGCCCTGCACCGTGTCCTGGATCTAACATTATCTTAATCATAATTTACACCTCCTACTTCAAAAATGGGAACACGTATAGCAATAAAGCTCCTATGCCAATCCCAATCACTGTTTTGACCACATAATTTTTCAAGTCTTTTATTTCTTCAAGTTGTTTTTTTCTTTCTTCGTCTTTTGAATTGTAGATATCATCTAATTTTGACGATAAAACATTAAAATTAGATTCTGTTTGTTTTTCTATATTGTCTAACCCCTTTTTCATATACTCATAGTCCTTTTGCATCAACTGAATTGAATAGTCTTGTCTTGATAATTCAGATTGTAATTCAGTTATCTTGTTACTGTTTTCTGCAACCAAACATCTTAAATCTTCCATTTGTCCTCCTTTATTTATATTTCACAGTGATTTGAGTTCCTACATGTATCCAATCATTAGTACCTAATAATTCATCAAAAGATTTTGAAAAAGATATATGAGGTTGGAATCTATCATCTGTCGGAAATACAACTTTAATATATTCCTGTGAGACTTCTCCTAATTCTCCTATCTTCACTGATAATAGTTGTTTGTTTTTAAGCTTTAACTGATAAGAGACTGGTATATCAATTTGTTTAGCAAAGGGCGATACTTGCCTATCTGTAGTCCACGATATAGTTTTAACCGCAGATTTCTCCCACAATAACTCTTTATCAGAATACGCCTTAGAAATATTGCTAATATTTGAATTATTGTCTTTAAAATATATACTAGCTATATTTATTGACTTTCCATCATAATCTTTGATGCACAATTTATGTTCTTGAACTATTTCTTTTCTTACATACCATTTACCATCTTTTATACCGTTTGATGGATATTCGTTTTCTTCCGCTGTTATTGTTTCTATGAGGTTACCTTTTGTATTGTTTTTTTCAAGTATAACTTTTCGTAATTGTAGGTTCCAAGCCATTAACCGAAAGCACCTCCCTCATCACTGGTAGATGACATAACTTTATAAAAATCATTGCCTAATTTATAATATTTTCCATAAGCATGAGCAACCGTTCCTGTCATTTTAACAAAACCATCTTTTTCGTAAAATTCATATAAAGGGATTTTTGTATATGAACTTGAGAAACTCGCAGAGTCATAATACGTGGTGTCTCTTAAACTATATTTTTCTTCAACCTCATACACATCATACTTATACTTCGCCATATCCTACTCCTTTTCAAATATTAGTGTATTTGGAGCTATATTTGTCGTACTTGCACCTTTTTCGATTATAGCTATGTTTTTGATGGTGTCACTGCTAACTTTTTTGTCGACTTTCTCTTCCAACTTTGCCACATCGGATTCGTTTGCTTTGTAAATTAGTTGTCCAAGTGCGTCCGAAATAAGTCTATCATAAGATTCCATGTGTTCTTTTAACTTATTTTGTTCAGCCACCGAATTAAAGAGATGGTCTGCGTAAGAGTTCATATCTTCCTCACTTGCTTTTGAGTTCAACGCTGTTTCCAACCCCTCAACATCTGCGATTTTGTGAGTGTGTGTTTTGTCTGCTTTGCTTTCTAGCTCAACCGGGTAATTCATTATAAAATGAGTATTTTCTCTTACAGCTCTGTTCGTATTTTCCAAATCACTGTTGTTTGCTTTTTCATCAAGTTTATTATTTAATGCAGACACATCTGTCTTAAAATTCGCTACCTCCATTTCAAGATTGTCTACATTCATTTTATTAGCTTTATTGTCAAGTGTCGCTTCTAAGTTGGGTATATTTTCTATAGTGTGTGTATGTGATGTGTTTGCTTTTTTGTGCAAAGTATTAATCACACCACTATAATCTTCAGTCAATCTATTAACATTTTCATCAAAACTTTTCTTTGATATAGCCGTACTCTCTCCATCAACATCGATTCTGACAATCCCTGCAACTGTGCTTGTCGCCGTTGGAATTACTCCCGACATCGTTTTATCCCAACCTGCAAACTTTCCAGCTCTGTCGCTTTCGGCTTTTGCTCTTTGCTTTTCTGCTTCAACTCGTGAATTTTCTTGCGACACTCTTGTTTGTTCGTTTGATTGACGTGTTTGTTCAGCGTTTTGTCGTTCAGTCTCTTTTGTGCTTCTAGTTTGTTCAGATTGTTCTCTTGTTGTCTCCGATGTCGCTCTTTTGCTTTCTGCATCAGCTCTTGACTGTTCTTGTGATTGTCGTGTCTTTTCTTGTGATATTCTTGTGTCCTCTGATTGCTTTCTTGTGTCTTCTTGTGACTGTCTAAGTTTTTCGGCATCAACTCTTTGTTGTTCTTGTGATTGTCGCGTTTTCTCTTGTGCTTGACGTTGTTCTTCGTTTTTGTTGTATTCTGTATCATTTTCAGCACGTGTCTTTTCTTCACTTATTCTTTTGTTTTCATTCTCTATTCTGATTTTTTCTGCATTGTCTCTTTTTGTTTCTTCAGAATTTCTACTACTTTCAGCACTTATCCTCTTTTGTTCGTCTGATTTTCTCGTACTTTCTTCTGCTTGTCTTTGAGTTTCTTGTAATGTTCTTGTGCTTTCGTTTTGTTGACGTGCAGTCTCATTTGATTGTCTAGTAGCTTCGTTTGATTGTCGTGTGCTTTCTTGTGATGCTCTTGTGTTTTCAGCACTTACTCTTTTCTTTTCTGCTTCCACACGTGCATTTTCTGTAGTCAGTACGTCTTTCAATCCGTCTCTGATTCCCACTACTTCTTTGTGTTTTTCTGAGATTTTACTTTCTACTGCTTCTTGTCTGACTAAACTTTCTTCAAATTTCTTTTGTTGTTTTTCAGCAGTCTCAAGTGCTTCTTTTAGTTTTCCAAAGTCGACAACTAAATCCTTGCCTACATTTCCGCCATTTGCGATACTTCTATATACATCAACTTCCTTGATACGTGATTGTATCAAAGCATTTTTGCCCTCGAAAAGTGCAAGTTGTAGTTGTAGTTTTCCAGACTTACTAGCCATATCTGTTGATATATACACTTTGTAGAAGTCGCCGTCAATTGTGCCTTTTGTGAAAAAAGACTTATCGGGATAATTAGAGTTTACCCCGTATAGTCGCATTTCGTAGTTGCTTGATGCTTTGATTATTTCTCCATTGTTTGTCGATACTAAAACTTTAAATCCTCTCGTTTTTGTGTCTCCTTGTACGATCGTGATGTCTTGTAAATCGTTGCTATCAAAATCAAGCACTAAGTCTTTAAGTCCAATTTCGTTGAAGTTCATAAACTACACCTCTTCTTTTTCTTCTTTGTTTTCAAGTGTTTTCAAGTATTCAACATAAGCGATAGTTCTCTGTCTGAAGTTCAATCTATTTCCGATTTCTTCAATCTTAACCTCACCCTTGATTACTTTTTCAGCAAGCATTTTGACTAATACCGATTTCTCTTTCATTGTGAATCCCCCTTTTACGCTTGTGGTTCTTCTACTGTTTCTTCCTCGTTTGTGAACATCAGCAACAACTCTGTCACTTGATTTTCTAACGCTGTTATTCTCTCGTCTTTTTCTTTGATTTGTGCTTCAAGTTCGCTTTTGACTTCTGTTACTGCAATACTTCCTTTTTCTCCGTTGTCTTCTGTCAGTACCTTTGCCAACTCTTCTAAAACAAGTAGGTGTGCTGTTTGATTAAAAAAAGCTTCTTGACCTTTTTTGGCATCAGTTGCTACGCTTCCTGATACATATACT
>QWBY01000750.1_pt1 | contig 21340 bp, 27 predicted proteins | sample 1972471 | NCBI WGS metagenome assembly QWBY01 (sample SAMN09866722, study PRJNA288562) | Human gut metagenome isolate term6_stool, whole genome shotgun sequencing... | reverse complement strand
CTAATATAGAACTTTTAAAAAACTGTTTTATAATACTAATATAGAACTATTTTTAAACTAACTTTTATCTAAAATATAGTATAATTTTGTAAAAGTTAAAAATAAAATTATATTGATATCCAAATAAGATGTGCTATAATTCTAAAATTTAAAAAAGGAAAAGAGTGATGAATAAACTTAAAATTTTAAGTTCAATGGTTTTAATAGGATTTGTTTTATTGGGGTGTAATGGAGAAGGAGAAGTTAGAAATGGATTTGTTAAATTAGAAAATACAAATCCAACCATAAAGCAAGAAAATTATGATGCTATGATTAATAAATTAAAAGAAAAAATTACAAACAAAGACTTTGAATTTTACCATGCAGAAACATTGTTTAATGGCGAAAATTGGAAAAACTATACGTCTGAAGATGCATTTGGAAAATTTACAGCATGGAAACAGCAAGGCAGGTTAATAAATGATCAAAATCTTGTCGTTGTTGTAGTAGATAAAAACAATAATAAAGTGGGTTCTGCATATGAAATAAAATGTTCAAAATATGGAAAATTTGAATGTGATCCTGAGCATATAATAGTAGTGCCAAACGGAAAATAATTTTAAATATAGGATAAAAAAGATGATTTTAACAAAGGATGCTATATTAAAATATCTATCAGAGCTAAAACCATATCTTCAAAAAGATGGCATCAAAGAAATTGGCTTATTTGGAAGTTATGCTAAGGATTATGCCGATGAAAACTCAGACATAGATATAGTCATTCTAGCAGATAAAAAAGAATTCTTAGAAAGGTTAAACGCCTTTAAGGCACTTAATTATTTAGATAATTTAAGAAAGCAAATATCAAAAAAATTTCATAAATCTGTTGATATTTGTGATTTTTATTCAGAGCAAAAAATGAAAGAAGACAAAATAATAAAAGGAGCAATTTATGTCTAAGGCTATTCGCAGACTAGAAACAGCAATAGAAAAAATAGAAGCAATAGAGCAAATTTGTAGCATTAAGGGAGTTACAAAAGCTCTAGAAGATGAGTCAATACTAAAACCAGCAATAATGAAACATTTTGATGTAATTCATCAACAATTTAAAAAGCTAGAAAGAGAACAAGAATATAAAGTTTTAAGTAAATTTGACAAAGTCGAATTAAGGGGAGTAAGAGATATGAGAAACATATCTTCCCATGATTATGATAATATACAAAACGAAATCGTAGAAGAAACAATACGCAAAGATTTACCTAAACTCAAAGAAAGCATACAAGAAGTTTTAAAAGAAACAAAAAAAGAGCTATGCAAAAATTTAGAGAAAAATATTGATTATTTTACTAAAAAACAAGATATTTTAATGCCACAAGCAAAAACAGATCTTATAAAAAATATTAAAAAAGAGTATGAAAAACTGCAAGAGTATAAAATTGAACTAGATAAGCCGTATAGCGATAAAATAAAAAACATTATTAAGGAAAATTCAAAAGAAAATCAAAGATAAAAAGGGAAAAAACTACTCCCTTCCAATATCTCGCTTGGCTTCAGTTCTACTTTTAATTTTTGATTTATCTCTTTTTATATCATGGCTAAATTTAGTCTGTAAATCAGCTTCTTTTTTGATTTTTAAAAGCATTTCATTGGGCTCTTTATTAAGCAGTTTTACGCCATGAAAATACTCCTTAAACAAAAACTCATCCCCTTTTAACTTTTCACTTTTTAAAAGCCTTTTGGCAGTGTATTCAAACCTCTTCTCGCACACATTAGTGATAAATTCTTTATTATCATTGAGCCTTTTTTTAAATTCTTTTTTTTCATTTTCTCCAAGTTCTGAATGCTCTAAAATATATAAATTTTTATCCAAAATTTCAAGCTTTTTACCAAGTTTAAAAAGGCTTTCATTGGAGCCTAACATACGAGTAATAATCAAGCTATCATCAAAGTATTTTTTAGCATCATCATCTTTTTTATTACGAAGTACAGCAATAGCTCTTCTAACTTTTTTAGAATTTTCAAAATCAGCTTTACTAGCACCTTTATTTTTAGGATGGAGTTGGTTGTAATTACGGTTAAAATTTTCAAGTAAAGTAAGAGCATTTGATCTGTCTTTATAATTTTCTAACTTCATCTCATTAAGCCTAGTAGCCTCAAATGATAATTTATTTATTTTTTTAATCTCAGCTAAAATTTTATTTTGTTTATCTCTAATCTCTTTATTACTGGCTTTAAGTTCCTTAGCAAATTTAAAGGCTTTTTTGTTTCTTTTTTTGGAGTATTGTAAAAACAAATTTAAAAGATCTTTATTGGCTTTTTTAAGTTTTTCAAGTTCATCATTCATAGCTTCAATACGGCTAGATGTGGCTTTATATTTTTCTTTATTTTTATCTTGCATTTTATCGTAATAGTCGTTTATTTTATCCTTTGCAGTATAGTCATCAGCTTCAAGTTTTAGATTTAATTTTATATTATTAAATTCACGCTTTAAATCTTTTTGTAAAAAATTTTTATTTTCATAATTTAATCCACGAGCAGATAAAGCAAAAGCAAAATTAGTCCTAGCATCATCAAAAAAATCTCTAATCTCGCTTTTTGAATTAAAGTGAATCTTTTTATTTGTAAATTGATTTCTTTTATTTAAAACAACATGCACATGTGGATTGTTTTGATGAGTGTGTAAAACAAAAGCATACTTATGACCTGCAAAATTTGTTCCAAGCACATTTTTAACACTATCTTGTAAAGCTTTTAAAGTTTGATCATCACTGCAAGACTCTTTTATAGAAAACATTAAATGCCATGCATCTTTTGAGTTTTGATTTTTTCCAAAATCTTTCTTCCAATCAGCCATAACTTCATCAGAGCTTACTCTCTCCCCTTTTTCATTTATGGCGTATCCATCAAGTGAATTTTTAAGAGCATAATCAATGCATCTTTTAATAGAAGTTTGTGGTAAATTTGAAATCATTTTAACGACAGATTGTTTAGAAAATTTATTTTTTGAAAAATTAATATGAGTTCTAGAAAACCCTCTACCACTTCCAAAAGAAACATTTTTATGTTCAGATTTTATAAATTTAGTCCGACCAGCCCTTATAGCTTTTAACTCATCAAAATATTTATCCCAATCAACACTACTCAAAAAATTCTCCGAAAAATAAAAATAAAAATTTGAAATAAAAATTTATTTGTCAAAAATGTTAGCGTAGAAAAAGTTAAAGAAAGATAAAAGCAGAAGTAAGGCAGGATAACCCCCTTTGTATGTCGCTTTTTAGCATAAACGCCTAAAAATAGGCATTTATGGCTGATTTTTGAAATTTTAGTAAATTTCAAAAATAAAATAAAAAGTTGTGCTTTTTATTTTTTTAAGTAATCAAAGTATTTTTAAAAAAATTAGAAAATAAAAATAATATTTGTAAAAATTTTAAAGAGCTATGAAAAATTAAAAAAATATGAAAAAAATAAAAATATGAGTAAAAGTTTAAAATTAAGTAAAACAAAAAAAGTAAGAAAAAATTAAAAAATATAAAAAAAATACATCAGGACATTTTGTAAAAGAAAAATTTTTAAAAAAATTCAAGTAAATGCCGATAAACTAATTAAATCAAAAAAAATTAAAAAGTAAATGAAATATTAAATAAAAATAAAAGCAATCTTTGAAACAGCGATTAAATCATACTTTTAAATATTCAAATTACAAAATGTCCCTTTAATGAATTTGATATAGTGCTAATTGAAATTTAATTTAAAGGAAAAAAATGTTAAAAATATTTAAAAAATTATACTGGTTTTTAGTTTGCTCTCCTGTGCTTCTTTTTAGTGCTCCAACAGGTGGTAGCGGTACAAATATTTTAAAAACCATAACAACTTCTGCAAACGAACAAATCACAGAAGCAGGTAGTAGTTTAGCAAGTATAGTAAATACAGTATCAATTGTCTTTGGTGTGCTTTGGTTAATCATAATGTTATTAACTGCATTTTTTAACATTGAAGCTATAAAAAATCATGCAAAGCTTATCTTTGGTGCATTAGTAATTATTGGTATTGTTTATGGACTATCTGCAGCTGCAATGTAGAGAATTAAAGATATGATAGTAACTAATTGCTATATGGATCTAACTAAAAAAACAAAAATAGCAGGACTAACAACTACAAGCTTATTTATCTTAATAATCTTTGGATTTATAGCTTGGTTTATTCTAATTTTATATTCATTGGTCGCTGTAGCGATTGCTTATTGCTTCTTTTTTGTTTTAGAATTTTTTGACGAAGATATCTATGAGATAATCGGCTCAAAAATGAAAATACCTCAAAATAAATTTTATGCATAGGTTAAGTCATGGCTCGTGGATTAATTGATGTAATAAAAGACTGGAAAAACAAAAAACAAAAAGAAAAAATATTAAAAGAAATAAATAGTAGTGAATCTGATGTAAAAGATAGTCTTAAAAAATCAGATGAAAATTTATTAAAAATAAATATTTTAAATAAAAAAGCGGATAAGCTAATAATGCTTAAAGAGCCTGAAATTTATACACTTGCAAAAGAAAATAATATTGCTTGTAAATATGGCGATGATGTAATAATCACAAAAGATGGTAATGCAACTATAGCTGTAGAGTTAAAGGGAACAAGTTATGCAGGGATAAGTTTAGATGATGAGACTGATTATCTGCTTAATCGTGTAATGTTTTTTACAACACTAAAAAACGATGTAGAGATAAATCTAATAATTAAAAAAGATAGAAAATACATAGAAAAGATAAAAGATAGAGACATAAATCCATATGCAAAAGAGATAATAGAAAAATGGGAAAGAGATCAAGATATTTATTCCATCAGATATTTTTTAATTATCTCAACAATTACGAAAAATATAACAGGAGTACTTGAAAGCTTTAAAACAAAGATGACTGTTGAAGAAAGTGGTAAAAGTAGCGAGAGTGTAAATTTAAAGCAAAAAATGGAGCTATTAAATGAAACACTTTTAAATATAAATAATTATTTATCAATTTATAGTCCACGCCAAATGAGTGCTGATGAAATTTTAAATTTTTATGCTACATACTCAAACGCAAAAGATACAAATTTAAAATACACAAACGAATTAATTACAGATTGTTATATAAGCTCATATGTGGAATTTAAAAAAGATTATATAAAATTTTATAGAAATGATGGTTCAGTAAAATATGCAAGATTTATAAGTGTAAAGGCATATGAAACAGAACAATTGAAATCACTAATTACAACAAATTTAATCAAGAGCAATAATGAATTTATGGCAATGATTTATTTAAAAGCCTATGAAAAAAGAAAAGCAATTAAAAAAATAAAAGATACAAAAACATTCTCGGTTGACCTAGTAAGAGCAGAACTTGATGAGCTAATGGAACTAGTTCAAGCAGATAGAGAAAACCTTGTTCAAACAAGCTTTTCTGTGTACTCTTTAGCTGATGATTTAAAGGAATTAGAAAGCAAAACTAATGAACTAAAAAACATACTTGAAAATCAAGGATTAAATGTCGTAAGAGAAACTATCAATCAAAAGGCTTTATATTTTAGTTTTTTTCCTAGTAGGGGAAATTTAAACGCAAGAAAAAAGACTTTAAATATAAGCAATTTATCCACAATCGCAAATTTTGAAAATGAAGTAACAGGTTTTAATAAAAATGATTGGGGAGATGAAGCAGTAACTACATTTAAACATATCAATGGAACACCATTTTTATTCAATTTTCACTTTCAGCCAGACGGAGACAAACCAGCAGGACATACAATGATAATGGGGGGAACTGGAAAGGGAAAAACAACACTGGCTGAGTTTTTAATGATGAATTTGTTTAAGTATCCGATAAATATATTTGCGATGGATAAGCTTCGTGGTATGAATAATTTTACAAACTATATGGATGGAGAGTACCATGATAGCGAGAGTGAAAGCTTTAAATTAAACCCATTTACGCTTCCAGACACTAATGAAAACAGAGAATTTTTAAAAACATGGCTTAAATTTATGGCTGAAATTAAACCTGATGAACATGATGAAAAAAAAGATATAAATAGCACAGTAGATAGACTATATGAAATGAAAGAAACAGATCAAATCCTAACTCTTAGTGATTTTATCGACTCACTTCCAGTTGATGGTGATGGAAAATCAAGACTAAAAACAAGATTTGATAGTTATAAGGACTCAATATTTGATAACAAAGAAGATGCCCTAAATTTTACCAAACAGCTATCAGTTTTAAATATGGACGGAATACTAACCAATAAAAAAATATCAGCCCTAACAGCGATTTATATATTTCACAAACTTAAAAATCAAGCCAAAAACAGCGATAAGGGCTTTTTTTGTTTTATAGATGAATTAAAAGATTATTTACAAGATGAAACAATGAGAGAAAAAATACTTGAAAGTATACTAGAAGTTAGAAAAATAGGCGGAGTAATGTGCATGGGTTTTCAAAGTTTAAGCCTATTTAATCAAATTGATAATGGCTCGTCGTTTTTAGATAACATTGCAAATTTTATTATTTTTCCAACGAATAATGCAGAAGCACAAGCTGAAATGCAAAATATGCTAGGACTAGCACCAACAGAGATTAAATTTTTAAATGAAAGTAGCTCAAATTCAAGAGAAGTTCTTTTGAATATGAAATTAAGAAATGAAAGTGCAAAACTAAATATAGATTTATCAAGACTTGGTAAGTATATAAAAGCATTTTCATCAAGTAAAAATAATGTAATTTTAATAAGAAAGCTTAAAGAAGAAAGCCCAAAACATTGGCGAAAAATATACTTAGAACAATCAAGTTAAAAAGGGGAAAGAATGGGTAGAATTGTAGTTATTATGGCGTTTTTAACGTTATTTATGAGTGGATGTGCTGATAAGCCAAGCAAGATAGAAAAGATAAGCCCTTGTGCTTATTGCGATTTTTCAAAATAGGATTAAAAATGGCATTTGATGATAAAAAAGTAGACCCAAATTTTATTTTTAAAATGGAGCGAAATATAAAAGCATATATGTTTTATATCATAATTGCTCTATTAGTAGTGAGTGTAAGCCTATCAATTGCCATAGCACTATTAACACCACTAAAAGAGACAAAGCCTGTGCTTTTAAAATTTAGTGAAGCGGACTCTAGATTTGTAACAATGAGTGATACAAATTTAAATGTAAGAAGTGATGAACAACTATTAAAAAGCATTCTTGCTGGATATGTAAAAAATAGGGAGATGATAAATAGAATTGATGATATAGAAAGATACAACGAAATAAGAGTTCAAAGCAGTAGACAGGTATGGGAAGCATTTCAAACACTAGTAGCCGATCCAAGTTCAATTTATACCACAAAAAACTATTATAGGGATATTCAAATTATTAATGTAACGCTCTTAAGCCAAACAATAGCAACGGTTGACTTTCAAGCAATAATCACAAATCCATCAGAAACTGAAAAGACATATATGAAGTATAGAAGTGCAATAGAGTATGACTTTGAAAATCAAAGTGGAAATTTTAAGGACAATATGCAAAATCCAACAGGCTTCAAAGTCAGTCAATATAAAGTTACACAAATAATAGAAGAGAGTAAGAAATGAGAATAGTCAAATTATCACTCATAGCACTTATAGCCTTAAATTTAAACGCTCAAGGGCTAAGTCAAGAACAAATCAATGAAGTTAAAGCCATCATGAAACAAACCCAAGAGCTTGTAGATGAGCAAAAAAACACACAAACAAGAATGGGAGAAGGTATCTTTAATGATAAAACAAAAGACATAAATAAAAATGTTCAAACAAGTGTGGGTGTTAATCCTTTAGGATTATTCGGCAAAGAAGAACATCCACAAATAACAAATTTAAAAGAAAACTCACAATTTCCAAAAGAAGAGTATATAGGCTTTGAAAACTCAGTAGCAACCCCACCTAGAGAGTATAGTAAGGATGAGTTGGAGATTATGCAAAGTGCAATAAGAACTCAAGATTTAAAAGCATTACAAAAGAAATTCCACTCAAAAAAATATAGTGGATATGAAAATACAACTACAATCAACTATATAAAAAATAAAACACATAAAATAAGAACACGCCACGCAATGGCAACAACGATTATATTTGAAAGCCCAATAGAAAACTACATACTTGGAGATAAAACAGGCTTTAAAGCAGAAATTGTGCCAAATAAGGAAGATGCAATAGCTATAATTCCACAATTAATAGGTATTGATACAAGTCTTACAATTTTTACAAGAGATGGAAAAATACATACATTTTATCTGTTTTCAACAGATTATAAAAATTCAAATGATCCTAGTTTTGTAATATATGTAAAAGATGAAGAGACAAGAAGAATAAAACAAGCAAATATAGAAAAAGAGAGTAAAGAGTATAAAATCATAAAAGATGGAATAGCAGAACTTAAAATCAAAAAAAGCGATATTTATAGCGGATATGTACAAAAAGCCGAAAAAGAGAATGAGTGGCTATTATCAGCTGAAATTTTTGATGATAAAAAATTTACATATTTTAAATACCCAAAAGACGAAATGCCTCAAATTCCTGCAATTTTTGCAGTTATAGATAATCAAGATAGTCCAGTAGAAACAAGGGTAATAGGAGACTATATAGTAGCTGAAACAGTAAGCCCTAGATTTACTATTAAAAGTGGAAAAAGTTATGTGTGTGTAGGTCGAAAGGAAACAAAAATAGAGAAAGATCGTAAAGAAATAAGAAAAAACCTAAATAGAGCAAACCAAAATAAAAACGATAATTTTTTAACACCAAACAAAGAAAAACAAAAAGAAACTATTAAAAAACTAAGGGGATTTTAAATGAAAAAGGGAAAAAATTGGCTATTTTTTAGCATTTTTATCTTACTATCTCTTCCCCTTTTTGCTGAAGAGTTAAGTGATGAGCAAATAAGAAATTTACAAAACGAAAAAGACTTAAATCATCTTTTTGAAAATTCAAAATTTCCAGTTGATGATTATATTTATAAGGCTGGAAAGAGAAAGCCAAACCAAGAAAGCCAAGATTTAACCGAAATTTTAAAACAAAAAGCAGATGAATTACCACAAGCCCCAAAATCAGTAGAGCAAATAGCAAACGAACAAGAACAAATGATACAAAGAGCTAAAGAAAAAGAAGAAGAGCTAATAGAAAAACAAGCAAATTTAAAACAATCTATGCAAATAGATAGCCAAACTGCATACGAAAACAAGATGAGAAGACTGCTAAGAGCTCAAATTTTAGCCAATAGAAACAATGAAATCAAAAATGCAGATCAAGCATCTTCTAGGTATGGAGCAGATGGCTTTTCCAATCAGCAAAGCATAGATATAAGCACAAATGAACATAAACTATATAGAACAATAAGAGCTGGACGAATGATACCTGCAATTTTAACAACAGCTATAAGTAGTGATTTAAGTGGAATAGTAACTGCTCAAATAGAGCAAGACATATATGCAACTATGGGTAGAGCTGTATTAATACCTCGTGGAAGTAAGGCTATAGGTTTTTATGAGAACAATACAGAAATAGGACACGAAAGACTAGAAATTAGATGGAGAGAGATAATTACACCTCAAGGTGTTAACATCTTACTAACAGACGCATTAGTAGCAGATAATATGGGAATGACAGGAGCAATAGGAGCAGTAAACAATAAATACTGGGAGAGATATGGCATACCTTATACAATCTCAACACTTACAAACGCACTGCTTTTAGTAATTGCTTCAAAGGTTGATAAAGGCGGTAGTTCTTATACACAAGAGATATACTCAGACTCAAGAAGCGATATAGGAACAGTAGTCCAAGATATGATACAACAACAAAGCAAAATAAAACCAACAATTGAAATTCAAAGTGGTAGTAGAGTATTTTTAGTGCCAACAAATCATATGTGGTTTAGCAAACCAAAAAACGGAGAAGTATTGATGAAATACTTTGAAGAGTAATAAAAAACAAAAGGAAATAAAAATGCAATTTGAAGATTTACAAAACAAAATAGAAAAAGAAATAGAAAACAAAAAAGCATACGACAAGGTTCTAAGCAAAATAGCAACCCAACTAAAAGCTACAAAAAAGGCAGAAACAACATACAACAAAGAAAAAACTAAACTTGAAAATTTAATTATTGAAAAAGAAAAACTAACAGAACCAATTCAAGAAAAAGAGCAATCAAATGAGTGAGAGTGTAATCTTAAATAATATACTAGGAGTCTTAAAACCATATCTAAATTTAAAAGCAAATGAGCTTATTTTTAATAAGCCTTGTGAAATAAATATAGACTATGGTGACCACTGGGAAATAGTAAATGATCCAAAACTTAATTTAAAATTTCTAAATAACTTCCTAGTAGAACTTGCAACAAGGAGAAATCAAAGATTTGATGAAACACATTGCCATCTCTCATGTGAGCTTCCAAATCCATTTTTAAGATATAGAGTTCAAGCCCAACACAAATCAAGCCTATTTAATAGCGAAATAGCAATATGTATAAGAATCCCAAGTAAAGAAAATTTTAAATTAGAAAGTTTTATTCTAAGCGATAAAGTAAAAAAAGATGGTTGGGATTATGAAAAGATAAAAGAGCTAATTAGACAAAAGAAAAATGTACTTTTAAGTGGTGGAACAGGAAGTGGAAAAACAAGCTTTTTAAACTCGCTTATGTGTGAAATTGACCCAAATGAAAGAGTAGTGACAATTGAAGATAGTCAAGAATTAAAAGTAGAAAACATAAACAAAACCCAACTTGCAGTTCCAAAAATAGCAAATGAAATTTATAGCTATCAAATAGCAATAGACAACGCTATGAGATTAAGACCTGATAGACTATTCTTAGGAGAAATTGACATTAGAAACACTTTTTCATTTTTAAGAGTAAATAACACAGGACACGCTGGAAATTTAAGCACTCTACACGCAAATAGCCCAAGAGATGCAATAAAAGCTATAAAAACAAACATAATACTAGGCGGTGGATTATCAAGCGTAGATAATAAAATGATTGATAGCCTAATAGAAACTGCAATAGATTACATTATACAAATAGCTAGAGTTAAAAATACAAGAGTAGTAACTGACATTCTAAATTTAAAACAGGATTTAGAAAGGATTAATGCATGATAAGAACAAGACATGCTATATATCTAACTCAAGCTGATGATAGAATTTTAAGAAGATTAGCAAAAGAGCGAAATCAAAGCAGATCCGCAGTCGTTAGAAAATTACTCCAAACTTACAAATATATAGAGAATTTAAAAGAGATAGAGGCAAATAACAAAATAATAAGTGGATATTTAAAAGAATTTACCCACATTGGAACAAATATAAACCAAATAGCCTATCACTTAAACGCAAACATAATAAGACACGAAGAAGCAAAAACAGATTTAGAAAAAAACATAATAGAACTAATTAAAAAGATTGAAGAATTAAGTGAAAAAGTAAAAACACTAAAAGTTGACATTAATGTAGAGCATACAAAAACCCCAAGTAAAAAAATAGAAGAAAGGGAAAATGATGGATGAGCAAAAATTTAGTACTAAAAAGTGGATAGTCATTTTTATTACATCGATTATTATGGGAATAGTTGTATATTTAACTATGGTTAAAATTATTTTTAATCCTGACCTAAAATATGTTCCAATAGTAGCCCTTAAAATTTTAAATAATATTGGAGAGCCAATGCTTAAATTAAAAGCATATGTCGCACTCTTAATGTTAATAGCACCATTTTTATTATGTGTGATATGGTGGATGATGCCATATTTAACAGATAATGAAAACTACGGCTCTGCTAGATTTGCCACACCAAGCGATTTCGAAAAAATGAAAATAAACTACAATAAAGGGTTAGTGCTTGGATGTATGGATATAAAAAGTGAAAATCCTAAATTTATAAGAGCAACCCAGCCTCTATCAACACTAGTAGTCGCACCTCCTGGTTCAGGTAAAACTGCAGGTATGATTATTCCAAATTTATTAAGTGTTGAAAATTCATGCTTGGTACTTGATATTAAAGGCGAGTTATATGAAAAAACAGCTGGATATAGACAAAAATACTTCAATAATGAAATTCAGCTTTTCTCCCCCTTTAGTTGGGATAATACACTATTTTTTAATCCATTTGACAACTCAATTGTAAAAGATATGCAATACATCCATATGAAAAAACTAGCAGAACAGATAGCTTCTACAATTTTTATAGGGGAAAAAGGGCAAGAAAATGATCACTGGATAGTATCTGCAAAAACTATGTTTGTATTCTTTGCTGAATATTTTATGCAAAAAAATAAACACACCACACTAGCCCAACTCGCACAAGCTCCAAAAGCTGATTATTTTGATTATCTTGACGAAAAGTTTGGCGAAGAAGCCATGAAAGAAACAGATGAAGATGACCCCGACAAACCAAGAGAAAGAGATTATGATGTAGATACTTTTAAAATTTGGCTAAAACAAACTAGTTTTGATAAAAACATAGATGAAACCACAAGAAATCAAGCAAGAGCTTACTCAAAAGCTGCAGAAAATGAGTTTGCTAGTATTAAATCAACATATGACACATTTATGAAAGTTTTTAGCAATCCACAAGTAGCAAGTGCAACAAGTAAGATGAGTTTTGCCTTTGAAGATTTAAGAGAAAAAAGGCTTTCAATGTATGTCGTAGTTCAAACAGAAGATATGGAAATCTTAGCTCCATTAATTAGAATTTTTATAGAAACACTATTTAAAAAATTAATGAGTGGACAAGAAAACAAAGATCCCAATAAATTTATATACTGCTTTTTAGATGAATTTGTAAGATTTGGAAAAATGCCATTTTTACTAGAAGCACCTGCACTATGCAGAAGCTATGGATTGCTTCCAGTATTTGTCACTCAAAGCTATGAACAAATCAAAAAATATTATGGCGAAGATGATATGAATATCGTAAAAAACAATAGTGGCTATCAAGTTATTTTTAATATGAATAGCGATAAAGATGCAGAAGATACAAGCAAATTAATAGGCGATTATACAAATATAAAAATTAGCAAATCGCAAGGCAATATGGATCTATTTAAAAGTAACATTTCAAAAAGTAAAGAAGGTAAAAAGCTAGTTACATCCCAGGACTTAAAAAATCAAGATAGCAGTGACATTCTAATACTGGTAAAAGGCTTTTTTAAACTACCAATAAAAGCTAAAGTTCCTTATTGGTTTTTAATAAAACAATGGAGTGGAGCTGATGAGATAAAAGTAGCCCAAACAGATCAAGAAGAAACACAAGAAGAAACCAAAAATGAAACAACTAAAAAAGAAGATATAGAAAAAGAAAACATAAGCTCACAAAATGAAGAAGTAATAGAAAATAAGCCAACCCAAGCAGATGAAAAAAAAGTGCAAAGAGACGAGCTACTAAAAGCTTTAAAAATTAAAGTAGAAAAGGATTAATATGCGAATTTATATAGCCACACCTTACGAAGCAATGCTAAAAAAAGGCTTTAGCCTAGATGAAGTTATAAAAGAAACTAAAAAAGGGATAAAAAAAGCAAAGAATAGATTTAATAGTGATGATTATATTTTTAGCCCAGTGATTGAATTTAGTAAAGAACATAAAGATATGCCAAGAGATGAAGTAATGAGTTTATGCTTTAAAGAGTTAAGTATGTGTGACGTCATATATATACCAAATTTAACACAAAGTAAAAATAGCGATGGTATAAAAGCCGAGATGGAGTATGCAAAGAATAATAGCATAAAAATAATAAGTGAAATATGACTATCAGCTTATGGGACAAGGAGATTGACAATGTTATTTATGCATTAGAGTGCCTATAAAACAAAACAAAAGAGTAAAAATACTCTAATTTAAGTTTTAATACAAAATTTAAAGTTTAAATTAGAGCCTAAAAACTCTAAAATCTATCCTAAGGAGTAAAAAATGACTTACGCAGAAAAATTGGCACAAGATGAAGCATATAAAGAATATGAAAAACATCTTGCCGAACAATTTGAAACAAGCGAAGATGGTGAGTTTGAAATCAGCGATGAAGAAAGCAAGGAGTGGGATTACTTAAATAAATCCAATCAAAGCCTAGAAGATTTTGATGAAAACGAACCCAACACAGACTCATAGCCCAAAAGTTATGAGTAAATAACAGATGTAAAGGAAATAAAATGGCAAATGCAAAAAGAAAAAGCTGGGAAGAGATGAGCAATGCTGAGAAAAAAGAGAGTTTTGATAAACATGCAAAATATAAGCTATTTGAAGCACATAAAACTGGAAAAGCTGATTGGCAAAAGAATATGACCAAAGAAGAAGTTGACAACACAATTCCTTACAACGCCTCAACAGGCAAAACATATTCAAGAGAGACCAGTATGCTTTTAAGAGCTGAAATGGCAATAAAGGGATATGAAAAAGCTCAGTTTGTAACTATGGAACAAGGTAACATGATGGGTGGAACATTAAAGTACAAAGTTAACGAACAAACTGGAGAAGTTCAAAAGACCAAAAATGGCAAAGATGCAAGAGTTGAAGGTGTTAAAATGCTATATATTGCTGATTATGAAATGAAGCCAAAACTTGACAAGAATGGTAAAGAAATAAAAGCATTTGTAAAAGATAAAGATGGAAACGAAGTAATTAGCAAACAAACTGGTAAGCCAATAGAGTATACAGTAAAGGAAAAAATTCCAATAAAGCCAAGACTAGAAACCAAAACTCTTTATCATGTAAGCCAGTTTGATGATTTGGATAAAACAAAAATCAAAGAAAGAGATTTAAGTACAATCCAAAAATACAGAGAACAAGCCAAAACTCAGTCATATGAAGTCAAAATTGATTATGGTAAAAACCTAGGAATAAGTGGAAATTTAGAAAAACAACTAAATCACTTAACCATAGCACAAAATAAAGGCATTGATTACTACAATCCAGCACAACTAGACATGTCAAAAGAAAAGCCAAAAACAAGGGCTAAAAAGCAAGATAAAGGTATGGAAAGATAAGGCAAGTATGAAACTTAGGATAGGTGGGGCGAAAGCCCCAAATTTAAAAGGGAAAAAATGCTAAGCGAATTTTTAAATTTTTTAGGACTTGATGATAATAAGGTCTATAAAAACAAACTAACAAGCAAAAATGATGCTGATATGTTAGATGATCAGCATACAGAAGAATATGTAGTAGAAATGAAAAGCCCCCATTTTAAAGAAGAAATAACAACAGAAATAATTATAAAAAATGATAAAAAGATAGAAATTAAAAGAGTAAAAAATATAGAGCCATTGAGTAATGGAAAAATACTAGTATCGACAAAAGTGTATAAAAAAGATAAAACAAGGGCATAATAATGGCAAATGAAGTATCAAAAGAGCTACTTACTGATAGCAATTGGATAAATAAAACCCAAAATGTTATGCAAGAAAATGTAATGGGGTTATTTGATAAATTTTATCAAGGGGCTCACGGCATAGTATATTCATCTGGAGTTACAACGATAATTATATTAATTATAATATGGTGGCTACTAGATAAACTTAAACACGGCTACCCAACAAGAGAAGAGACATTTGGTGCAATAAAATACACAATATCGCTTTGTATAATTTATGCATCACTTAGTTCATTTAATGCATATACTGGGATTTTATATCTTTTAACGATTCCTGAAAATATTGTAACTGCGGTAGTTAGTTCAATTTATCAAAGTCAAGACTTTGGAGAGATAGTAACAGAGTCCATGAATAGAGTAGATAAATTAAGAACTATGATGTGGGATTATGGAACATCAGAATACTTGAAAGATTCTGCTTGGGATTTTGGTATTTTTAAAATTAATAGCCCAGCCGATTATTTAATAGCAGGTGTAGTAACAGCATTTTTAATGATACCGTTTTGGGTATTTTATATAATATTTTTTATTCTTTTAATTGGAATTACAATAGTTATATTTTTTAGTAAATTTACAGCATTTTTGATAATGGCAACACTTCCTTTGGTTATTCCATTTTTAATATTTACGAGATTTAGACCATATCTGTGGAGCTGGTATAAGCTTTATTTATCATATGCATTTATTGCACCACTTGCATTTATTGCTTTAAATTTAGCAATGAATCCAATAACTAATTTAGAAAAATTTGAAAGTAATATTGCAGAACTATTTTTAAAGCAATATGAGTATTTAATTACAGGTGGGATTACTTGTCTAACTGCAATATTCATATTAAAAAGAATACCAAGCTGGATCAATGCAGTTCTAGGAACACAAATGGAAAGTGGAAGTGGTGGGGTTGCAGCAGGAGCAGTAGCTGGTGGAATAGCTGGAAAAACATTACTTGGTGGAATGGCTGGAAAAGCAAGTGGTGGAAGTTTTTTCCTTGGAGCATTGAGTAGCTTTGGTAGAGCAACTGGGGGAAGAACCTTAGGGCAAATAGGAAAAACAGGAATTGATGCAGGTGTAAATGTAGGAAAAGATATAGGAAAAGTTTATAAAACATTTAGGGGTGGATATGCAGCACCATGAAAAGGAACAGCAAAATGAAAAATAATGGAGATAGATGGATTTTTGAAATTTTAGAAGCTTCAAAGTTCAAAGATATAGAAAGACAAAGAGAAATTCTTGGCGATATAGCACTATATTGCATTAAAAGATTTAAAATTTATATATCGCACCATAAAAGAAATATAAAACATAGTAAACACTTTAAACATGAAATTAAATTTTTCTATGATCTTTGTATTGAAAATATAAAATGTGAAGAATTGCTAAGAAAAATATTTAATAAAGATTTAGAAATTTTAAAAAATATAGATATAAAGGATTAAAAATGACAAATACAATAATCATAATTGAAAGTCCAAATAAGTGCGATAAAATAGCAAAAATTACAGGTGCAAAGGTATATGCAACACAAGGACATTTTAAAGAATTAAGTAAAGAAATTGTAAAAGATTATGAAAATTATGAACCGATATTTGAATTTAAAGAAGCAAAAAAAGGAAAAATTAATGCAATATTTAATGATTGCAAAGGTAAAGATGTAATTGTAGCAACAGACCCTGACCGAGAGGGCTATGGAATCGGTTACATGGTGTATGACACAATCAAAAATATAGCAAATAGTGTAAAAAGGGCAGAATTCCACGAAATAACAGAAAGTGGAATTAAAAAAGGGCTTGAAAAAGCTGTACCATTTGCAAACTCAAATTTAAAAGAATTTGATAGCTTCAAAGCAAGAGCAGTTGGCGATAAGTTGGTGGGCTTTATAATGTCGCCAACTTATATCAATAAATTAAATGATAAAAATTTAAGCGTTGGAAGAGTCCAAACTCCAGCACTTGCCTTGATCGTAAAAAGAGAGTTAGAAATAAAGGAATTTTTAGAAAATCCAGCCTCAAAACAAGTAAGCTACAAATTAAAAGCAAATTTAAAGACAAAAGATGGCGTAGAATTTAGTGCAATTAATGACAATATTTTTACACAAAAAGATGAAGCAGAAGCAAAAATAAAAGATTTAAATGGATCATTAGCAAAAGTTTATCAAATAGAGACAAAACAAAGCGAAATTAAACCATCAGCACCACTAAGAACAAGTCAATTACAAGAAAGTGCAAATAAAAAGCTAGGATTTTCAAGTGATAAAACAATGGGACTAGCTCAGAAATTATTTGAAAAAGGATTGATAACATATCATAGAACAGATAGTAATGCATTATCAAACGAATTTATAAACGAAGTAGAGTCAAAATTCAAAGAAAATGAGTGGTATCAAAAAAGAGAATATAAAGCAGGAGCTCAAAGCCAAGCCGAAGCTCATGAAGCTATCAGAATATCACATGTGCATGAATATAACAAAATTGATGAAATAGCAAAAAATGAAAATTTATCAGATGATGAAAAAGCATTATATGAGTTAATCTTTTTAAATTCAATTCTAAGTCAAGCCAAAAATGCTATCAATGAAAATACTACATACGACATAGATATTAAAACTCTTAGCTTTAAAACCAAAACAAGTAAATGCATTTATCAAGGCTTTAAAGGGGCTTTAAAGCAAGAAGATGAAGATAATGAAGATAAAGACAAAGACTTATTAGAAATAACGCTAAATTTACAACAAAACGATGAGTTGCAAATAATAGGATTTGAATTGCAAGAAGTTAAAAAACAAGCTCCACAACATTATAAAGAAAGCAATTTTATCTCCCTTTTAGAAAAAGAAGGTATCGGAAGACCAAGTACATACGCTTCATTTTTACCGATTTTACTAAAAAGAGATTTTATAGAAATACAAACAAAAGGTAAAAATAACAATATTGTAGCCACAAATAAAGGTATGAATTTCATTGAAACAATAAAAAATGATGATGAATGGATCACGCAAAGTGAATTCACAAAACAGATGGAAAGTGTGCTAGATGAAATAAGCAGTGGTAAAGTAAATTATTTAGATTTTATAAAGCCACTGCACGAAAAAATGAGTTTTAAAAAGATAAATAGCGGAGAGACTAAACCACCAAGCGAAAAACAGCTTGAATGGGCTAGAAATTTATCAAAAAATTTAAATATAGAACTGCCAAAAGATATTGAAAAAAGCTGGAAAATTTGCTCGGAATTTATAGAAAAGAATAAAGATAAAGATATCAGACCACCAAGTGAAAAGCAAATCGCATTAGCAAAAAAGTTGGCACAAAGTAACAATGTAGAGCTTCCAAAAGACCTAGAAAAAAATGTCAAGGTGTGTTCTAAATTTATAGATAAATACATAAAGAAAAAATAAGGAAATAAAATGCCTAATGTTAAAGAAACAAAAAATTATACAATGAAAGATATATATTGCGTTCAAGACTATGAAAAGTTAAAAGATGAAAAATTTTTAACACCTTACAGTCCAAAATATCTATTTGACATTATAAATCTAAAAGAAGAAATTAAAAATAAATTAAGCGAGTTAGAAAAAACATTGGAAAAATTAAAAAACTTAGAAAAAGGTGGTATAGAAAACTTATCTGACAATGTAAAAAACTATTTAAGTGATGAAAAAAAAGAATTATTGTTTTATATAGAAATAATAGCACAAAGAACACTGATGAAATAAAGGAATAATATGAAACATAGAACACCAAAAGAAATTTTTAATTTTAGAAGCGTGGAAGATGATAAAGAGTTTTATGATAAAAAATTAAAAAAAATACATAATAATTTTGAAAAAATGCTTACTGAAATTTTTAGAAATAATTTTGAAAATATTCCTAATATAATAAACAACACAGTAACAAAAGAACACAATAATGTAGTTAAAGCACTTATAGAGACAATGAAATATCATGTAGAGTATGAATTAGAATTAAAAGAAAGAATATTTTTTCTCGCTGATTTAACCGAGCTTACTTATGAAAAATATCAAAAACTAGAAAATTTAATAGAAAAATATTTGTACGAAAAAAAACAAGAAAGGACATAAAATGGGGGTGTTTAAAGATTTTTATAGAGTCTCTGAAGCCAATGACTATTTTATAAACATGTCTATACCTATAATGCAAGAAAAAATATTAAATTTAAAAAATAGCATTCACGAAGAAAATTTAGAAAAATTTATACCAGGAATAAAAGACCACTTATCATTTCAATTAAGGAAAATAAAAAATGAAATAGAAAATGCTGAAAAGCTAATAGAAAAATTTATACCAGGAATAAAAGACCACTTATCATTTCAATTAAGGAAAATAAAAAATGAAATAGAAAATGCTGAAAAGCTAATAGAAAAATTAGACTACATAGAAGAACGCAAATATGAAGAGTGGGAATTATAAAGCATTGAATGAAAAAAGGGAAGAAATGAGTCAAATTTTCAATATTCAAAGCAATAACAACGAAAAGCAAAGCTGGATGGATGGCAAAGAAAAAAAGCCAAACATCTACTTTATGAAAGCAAAATTTGAAGTAGATGATGAGTTTTATACAAGTTACCACGAAATAAAAGAAGAGATGGAAGACTACGGTGAATACTTTAAAAATAAAATTATAATATGTCCTTGCAATGATGGATATAGAAGTAACTTTTATCGTTATTTTAATACAAATTTTAAGAAACTAGAATTGAAAAAGTTAATAACTACAACTTTTAATTTAAATGATCCAAAAGCAAAAGGAACAAAAATAGAAGTCACTGAAAATAAAACAACAGAGACAAAGTTGCAAGGGCGTGGGGATTTTAGAAGCAGTGAAGTAAAAGAACTAATCAAACAAGCAGATATTATAGTCACAAATCCACCATTTTCACTTTTTAGAGACATCATAGAAATAGCCATAGAAAAAAATAAGCAATTTTTAATTGTGGGTGGAACATACTCAATAACATATAAAAAGATATTTGAATTATATAAGCAAGGTAAAATTTGGCTAGGAAATAATCAAGTACAAATTTTTACACGACCAAATGGTACAAAAAAGAGATTTTCCAATATAAGCTGGTTTACAAATTTAAAGAGTATTAAACACTTAGAGCCGATAAAACTAACTAAAAAATATAGATACAATGAGCATAAGTATCCTGAATATGACAATTACAAAATTATAGAAGTAACAAATTATAAAAACATACCAATTGATTACTATGGAGTAATAGGCGTACCTCTTACATTTTTTTTAAGACACAATCCAGCTCAATTTAATATATTAGGGTGTGATTTTGAAATAAAAGATTTATACCCTGAGCTAGTAAAATGGGATTATAAAGAAAACAATACAAGATCAGCTGTTTTAAATGGGCAAGAGATGTTTACCAGGATTATAATTCAAAGAAAAAATGGTTTAAAGCCAAGAGCCATACTAAAAAATCAAATTTAAAGAAAAAAATAAAAAATGAAAGACAGAATAAAGAAAAAATGGATTATTTATCACTTATTGGATTTGCGTTAGGTTATTTTATGGGGTATGTTTTAGATAAACATATAGAAAAAATTTTAAAGGAAAAAAATAATGAAAGAGAGTAAAACAGATCTATTCAATAGCCCATTAAAACAGTTTTTATGGGTGTTTTTAATAATACACATAGTAGGAGCAGGACTTAATATTATACTTTATTTTTTAAAAGCACCAAGTGGAATAGAAAAAATAATAGATGCAAGTCCACTACATATAGGACTTGCTATATTATGCTATATAGTTTTTAACGCAATGCTGTATTTTATAATAAAAATTAGGTATATAATATCACAAAACAACTGACAGCAAACTATATTTTAATTTTAAATAAACTCATAAATAAACTTATTACAGACTAATAAAAAAACTCAAAATTAAAATTTACTATACACTAATAATAAACTGATTTTAATAAAAAATA
>QWBY01000748.1_pt1 | contig 21377 bp, 17 predicted proteins | sample 1972471 | NCBI WGS metagenome assembly QWBY01 (sample SAMN09866722, study PRJNA288562) | Human gut metagenome isolate term6_stool, whole genome shotgun sequencing... | reverse complement strand
GACATCACGGATAACGATGATGATAATGACGGTGTCCCTGATGATCAGGAAAAGAAGGATGGAACTGATCCTAAGAATCCTGATACTGATGGCGATGGTCTGAATGATGGTGACGAGAAGAAGCACGGTACTAACCCTCTTGATCCAGATACCGATAAGGACGGGGTTAACGATGGTGATGAAGTTTCTGGTGATAAGAATCCGTTTAAGGATCATAAGTCTGATCCAAATGGCAAGCCAGGTAACACGGATCCAACCAACCCTGATTCTGATGGTGATGGTGTGAAGGATGGTGACGAACTCAACACGAAGGTCGATGAGAACGGCAAGACTGTTGATGATCCAAGCCAGACTGATCCGAAGACTGATCCTAACTCGAAGGATACGGATAAGGATGGTGTTGATGATGGTACTGAGATTAAGGATGGTACTGATCCAACCAACCCAGATACCGATCATGATGGTTTGAATGATGGTGACGAGAAGAAGCACGGCACCGATCCAAAGAACCCAGACACCGATAAAGACGGCATCTCCGATGGGGATGAGGTGGATGGTTCTAAGAATCCGTTTAAGGACGATAAGTTCGATCCAAACGGCAAGCCAGGCAATACCGACCCAACCAACCCAGATACCGATAATGACGGTGTGAACGATGGTGATGAGGTAACCGGTAAGTACAATAACGGTAAGCCAACCAACCCTAACCGCAACGACAAGACCGGCCAAGTTGTAACCAAGCCAGGCGAGACAAGCAAGACTGCAAAGTCGAGCCCACTGGCCAAGACTGGCGTCAACGTGATTGCTCTAGCAAGTATTGCCTTCATGGCCATGATTGCAGGCGCTATCGCTACATTACGCCGCCGCGCCTAGTCGAAAGTTGTGTTAAGCCGTAAGGCTTAGCACAACTCCCCAAACGGGGGGTGGAACCAATTCGTAAAGAATCGGTTCCACCCCCCCCCCGTTCCTGTTTCGGGGAAAGAGGTACAACAAAGGCGGGGGGAGAATCTGCTTCTTCCCCCGCCTAGCCTTTACAGCAGTTTATTTAAGCGTTGAACTGGTTAGGATTATGTGGATTCTGTACTGGTTGCATCGGCTGCACTGGCACGTTCGTCATAGGAGCTTGTGCTGGCATCTGCATAGGAGGAACAGGCTGCGCAGGAGCAGAAGCCTTAGAAACTTGGTAGTTTTTCCACCAATAGTAGACGGAAAGGATACCTGCCACGAGAATAACGAATCCTAAGATCGTGTAAAGGAAGAAGCCGGTGCCGACTGGGTTAGAAACAAAGTCGCCGCCGAGTTCATTGGCTTGCTGCATATCAAAAATGCCGATTGGCCCGCCAACAATACCTGCCAAAATAGCTAAAATACCTGCGGATAGCGTTACGCCTGCCTTCTTAGTTACGTAGCTCAACGCAGTCAAAACGATGGTTACCACAACAAAAATGAGCACAAACAGCGTATCGCTGGAACTATTTTCGCGCATAAGATCGTAACCGCTATAGCTAAGAATATGGCCAATAGATATAAACGGCATAAACATAACGAGCAAAGTGAGCACGTCGGCTGCGCTAGCGAGCAAATTCATAAGGTTTGCACGGTTAAGGAAAGCCAAAGTAGAGAAGTTCTTAATCTCGCTCTGAGTAGTGTTCACAAAGTTGGTAAACGCTTCCGTGCTTTCCTGGTTAAACTGCGTGTTCAGCGGGTTAGGGATGTCTCCCGGATTGCTTGGCGCTGGCTGCGCATGAGCTGGCTGAGCAGGCGCAGCCAGCTGCGGCTGATTTACTGGATCTGTTATGGTTCTTTCTTTCTCTTAATTCAGACCGACTTTGCACCTAAAACTCTTCCACACGAGTTCAGGTGTGTCGATCTTAAAAATGGAGCACCATGCGCCATACACGTGATGCATAGTATTGAGCAAAGGATACAGCTTTAACAGCGTGCGCTCAGGGAAGCCGTCGCGCCCATGCGTTGGATGCGCATCAAAAGTGGTCTGGAAGCGGCGCATATACGCCTTAAAAGAGTCATGTTTTGTTCCCATGCGGCGCGCACTGGCAGCCACAACGAGGTTAGCGCAAAACTGAGTGGTTAAGCCGGCATCAAAAAGGTGCAGGCTGCAATCAATATCTTCATGGAAAACGTCTTCGCGATCCTCACACACGAGCGGACGAATCGTTTCCCACGCGCTTTTGCGCATCGCCATATTCGAGCCGAAAAGAAGCGGCATACCGTCGGCGCTGTACTGTTTCTCGCGAACTAAACCGTCAAAAAACATACCAACCGGAGGCAACGGCATATCGTAGTAACACACAGAACCAGTAACGCCCGCAGTGCCAGGATGCGCTTCGAAAAAGGCACTCACTATCTCTACCCAGTTCGGCTTGAGCATGCAGTCCGCGTCGATACGCGCCACAATATCGCCCGAAGCCATATCCAAACCCTTGTTGCGCGTCGGAATGAGTCCTTGCGCCTCGTTCTGCTCGGTTAAGCGCACATTCGTTCCCGGATGTTCGGCAATAAATTGCTCAACGAGCGCGCGCGTATTATCGGTGGAGCGGTTATCGACCACAATAATCTCGTGCGCGGGCATTGTCTGGGTAGTTGCGTTGCGCAGGCACGAAAGAATGCGGCGCGACTCGTTCCACGTAGGAATAACAATAGAAACAGAAAGCATACTGCCCATAGTAGTAGAACGAAGCTATTTGCGCGAAAACGCGCTCAAAAACGCGCGCACCTGAGCACTTCGCTCGTGTTTGGGGCAGGTGGAATAATATGCACTATGACCCAAGCACGAGAAGCACACAAGACGCAAGAAACGCAAGAGACGAAAAACACGCAAACGCGCGAAGAATCTGCAGACTTGGCGGCCATTTTCCCGCGCAAAGGCGATAGCCGTCGCCCGCCAGAATGGTATAAACACGCGCTGTTCTACGCGCTGCTGGCCGCTGCACTTGGCTACTTCGCATGGCATGCGGCGATTGCTCTTCAGGGTGTGCTACTCAATATTGTCATATCGCTGTTCGTGGCGTTCGCAATTGAGCCGGTAGTGCGCTGGCTCATCGCCAAGGGTTGGAAGCGCAACGTATCCGCCGGTCTTACGCTTCTCTTCCTCTTTATTCTTATCGGTACGTTCATCGGCGTTTTCGGTAACCTCATGGTCAATCAGCTCGTCTCCATTGTGTCGGGTTTGCCGAGACTGTACGCACAAGTGGGGCAGTGGTTGCATGGTCAGTTCGACTACGAGCTTCCACCAATCTCGAACCTGAGTTGGACGATTTTAGGAAGTATTAAAACTGATAGTATCGGTTCTTTTGCTAGCCAAGCGCTCAACACTGCAGGATCGGCTTTCGGCGCTATGCTCGACCTGCTCACGATTATCTTGGTTACCTACTATATGAGCGCATACGGCACGAATATGCGTAAAGTTATTTGCCACTATTTGCCGGAGGATTCCCAAAAGCGCTTCCTTATTACCTGGACGGTTGTGCAGGAGCAGATTTCCGGCTTCCTCTACTCGCGCATTGTTTTGGCCGCGATTAACGCCATCTGCCTGTCTATCTTCATGATTATTCTGCACGTGCCAAACTGGCTGCCTCTTGCCATGGCTTGCGGTATTATTTCGCAGTTCGTGCCAATGATTGGTACCTATATTGGTGGTGCGCTTCCAGCTATTTTTGCGTGGGGAACTAACGGTATTCGCCCAGCAATTTACATTATTATTTTCATTGTTATTTATCAGCAGATTGAAAATAATTTGGTCAGTCCAATGATTACGCGCTCGACTATGGATCTCAATCCTGCTATTTCCTTGCTGGGCGTTTTTGCCTTTACTGCTGTGTGGGGAGCGCTCGGCGGCTTCCTTGCTTTACCGATTATTGCGAGCATCCAGGCATTGCTCAGCACATATTTGAAGCGTTATGAGCTAATTGATTCTGAACTTCTTGACGATCCAAAGCCTGTGAAGGCTTCTAAGATTGCACAAAGCGTGCAGGCTGCAGGAGAAAAGATTTCTGAGACGATGATGGTTCAGATTCGTCCGAAGAATGCGGATGAGCAGCATATTACTGCTGAAGATTTGATTCGCTTCCGTGAGTCTGTAGAAAGCACGGGAGCAATCCCACAGTCCATGTCTTTGCGTAAATCTATGTTGTCTTCAGCTGCGTCTGAAGAAAAGAGCGAGAAGAAATCAAAGAGCAAAACCCAAGCCTCTTCTGCTGCACCTATTCAACCTGCTAAGCCGGCGCGTTCTCGTTCGAGGTTTAACGCGAAAAATAATCAGGAGAACAATCGCAAATAATCCTGAATAATCGCACAGAAAAAACGTATCCGTAACCAAAGGACTGAGCTATACATGAATGGATTGCTGTCGTTCCTTGACCTGATTATTACCATCTTGGGCGTTATTACTATCGTATACCAAGTGGGAATTGTGATTGTGGGCATGCTCGTCAAGCCGCAAACCTTCCGTGACGTGCCACAAAATAGGCGATATGCGGTTCTTATTTCTGCTCGAAATGAGGAAGCGGTTATTGGCAATCTTATCCGTTCCATTCACAACCAAACGTATCCGCAAGAACTTATAGATACGTGGATTGTGGCGGATAATTCACAGATAATACAGCACAGCTTGCGCGCAGTTTGGGCTGTCATGTTATTGAGCGCTTTAACCAGACGCAGGTGGGTAAAGGCTACGCTTTGCAATATTTGTTGCGCACGATGATGGCTACCGGGGATGCGAAGAATTATGATGCGTTCTTCATTTTTGATGCCGATAATCTGCTCGATAAAAACTATATTGCCGAAATGAATAAAGCGCGTCAGGCAGGTTTTGAAGCTTTGACTAGTTACCGAAATTCTGTGAATTTGGCGGATAACTGGGTTTCCTCGGGAGCGGCTTTATGGTTCGTGCGCGAATCGCGTTTTTTGAACGTGACGCGCGTAGCTTTGGGAACGTCCTGCCATGTGGGAGGCACAGGTTTCATGTTTTCGCGCCGCATCATGGAGCGCAACGACGGATGGAAATTCCATTTGCTCACCGAAGATATGGAATTTAGCATGGATTGCATTTTGCATGGAGACCGTATTGGTTTTTGCGGATCTGCTATGTTTTTCGATGAACAGCCTGTTGACTTCAAAACCAGTTGGACGCAACGCGTGCGCTGGTCGAAAGGTTATTTGGAAGTTTTCCGTTACTACGGGAAAGTTATGATGCAGTGGGCTATTAAAGAGCGAGATTTTTCTGCTATAGATATGACTTTAATGGTTTGCCCGTTTATGGTTATTTCTTTGATTCGCTTTGTTTTGGGTATTATTTACGCTGCTTTAGGATATATTTCTTGGTTCTCGATTAGTGCAGGTTTAACCGGCTGGATATCGTCTGTGCTTACCAGTTTTGTTGGCATGATGCTGTTAGCAGCTTTCTCGGGTTTTGTAGAACGCGATAAATTGAATATTACTCTTCCAGAATTAATGGCATACAGTCTCAGCTTCCCGATTTATATGGCTAGTTACGTGCCTATTGCTTTTGTAGCTATTTTCTCTAAGAGCCAGTGGAAGCCGATTGCTCATGCAGGCGGAAGTGCAGCTGAACAGATTATGGAGGAGGGTTCTCGCAGTGAAAACTAATCTTAAACGCGCATGCACGATTGGTTTAAGCGCGCTAACAACTCTATGTTTGGCTGGCGGATACGTTATGGCAGATGCTGCGGGTATTGTTCCTGGCAGTATCTCTGGAATTTCGCGTATTTATCGCGAAGGCAGTATTGCAGCTCTCAATCCCCAGCGTAGCGTGCGAAAGGTGGGCAAACAAACAGTTGCAAGCGTGGCGCATAAAGATATTAACGCTTCACAGGCTCAAGAGTTAATCGATAATTTCATGTCGTCTCTGCCTCAAGGAGTAAAAGCAGGAGTTCTTATTGCAACAACGGCGGGTAAAGAAGTAGCCTCAGTGAACGCTAGTGATGCTCTTACTCCAGCTTCTACGCTAAAAACTTTGGTAGGCTATGCTGCAAGCGTGACTTTCCCTTCACAAGAGACATTAAAAACCACGGTGAAAATGGAGAAGTCGTCCAGCGATAGCACGTCTGCTGCACTTACTTTGGTAGGTGGCGGAGATATTTTGCTGGGGTCTGGTGCAAACGATGCACAGCATGTGAATGGTCGAGCAGGTCTAGCTACTTTAGCTGACCAGACCGTACAGGCTTTACAATCGCGCGGTATTACGCAGGTGTCGCTGCAATATGACGATAGTTTGTTTAATCATGATTCTTTGTCTGAGATAGAAAATGCTTCTAGTCCAGTGAATCAAGGCTATACGAATCTGATGGAAACGTCTTCAATGGCTGTGGATGAAGCGCGCAACTGGTATGGTCAGCCGCCAGCTAATCCTGATGGAGAAGGTCCGTGGTATCCGCAGCGTTATGCAAATCCGGCAGCTAGTACGGCAGAAATTTTTGCTCAAGCTCTTACCAATCGAGGCATAAAACTTACTAATGAGAACATTCCGCAAGTTTCTGCGTCTGAATCAGCTTTTGATATTGCTCAGGTAGAATCTGCTCCATTAGGGCAAATTATTCAATTGATGCTAACTAATTCCGATAACTCTTTGGCTCAACTCTTAGGACGTTTACTTGCTTTGCGCACAGGACATGACAATACGCATGCTGGTGCTTCCGATGCTGTGGTGAGCGTGCTTAAGCAGCATGGTATTTCTACTGATGGTTTAGTGATGGCAGATACCAGCGGTTTGGGAGATGGCTCAGCAATTACACCACAATTATTGGCTCAAGTTCAATCTGCGTACCTAAACACAGCAGGACTGACATGGAATGCAGCCGTCGGCATGCCAATTTCGCACTACAATGGCACCCTCCTCAATCGCGCTTTTAATGCCGAAACAAACGGTCTGGTACGTGCGAAAACAGGAAGCTTAGAAGGGGTACGCTCCTTAGCCGGAAACGTGGTGCGCACCAATGGGGGAGCACTCATTTTCGTGGTAATAGTCAACGGAGAAAGCGCTATACAAGCTCTTCCAGCCATGAATACTTTTGTAGATGGTTTGGTGACATTGTAGATGGCAGAGGCAGTCGATTTAAAAGCTTGGGCGTGCGCGGCTGTGAATGCAGCTGTGCGAGAAACAGTGGAGTTGGTGGATTCGCATAAATCGCAGAACGCCAGCGCCAGCCCCAGCTCTTCTCAGGAGCATCCGCTTGTTCTCGTGGCGTGCTCAGGTGGCAGGGATTCTCTCGCGCTCGCAGCCGTAGCTCATGAAGCTTTAACACCACGTGGCTACCACGTTGGCGCTGTTGTGGTGAACCATCAGCTTCAAGAAGCATCGCACAGCGTTGCCGAGCGCACAGCCCGCACGTGCACACACATTGGACTTTCCCCCGTGCGCATCGTATCCATCAACGTTCCCTCCACACGCGCTGGTCTCGAATCCGACGCGCGCGACGCGCGTTATGCGGCTTTAGCAAGCACCGCCAAAGAACTCAATGCCGCGTGCGTGTTAGTAGCTCACACCAGCAACGACGTGGCAGAGACCATCCTTATGAAGTTGTTGCGCACGCCCTCGCCAGAAGCTCTCACAGGAATCGCGCGTGAACGCCATATTCACCATATGCGTTTTGTTCGTCCCCTGCTGGAATTCTCACGTGAAGACACAACGCAACTATGCCAAGAATATAATCTGAGCTATTGGGACGACCCCACGAACGGGCAAGATGTAGAAGGCGAACTCGACAGTAGTTATCCTGTGCGTTCTCGCATCCGTCACGATGTGCTCCCGCTCCTGTCGCGCATAACCAAGCGTAATGTTGTGCAGCTCCTAGCTAACAGCGCGCAATCCTCGCGCGAAGATGCGCAAATCATTCACGAAGCGGTAAACGATGCATACAATCGTGTTATGCGCGAAAAAAATGGTGTGCTCGAAATAAAAATCCGAGCTTTGCGCGCGTTCCCGGCAGCCATCCAGCGCCGCGTGTTAGTTACAGCACTCGAAAATCTGGACATTCGGCCAACTCAATCAGCCATTTTTTCTCTTCTTGAGCTATCTCAGATAGAACAGAAAAAGAAAACTGTGAAGATTTCTACACCTCTTGTAGCGAATAAGCTGTATGAGGTCATTCAGTTATGGAAAGATAGTGACTATGCAAATTTCTGATGTACGTGACGATATAGCCGAAGAACTCATCTCCAGCCAGGAGATTAGCGGTAAAATTCAAGAAGTAGCGGCTGAGGTATCTGCTGATTATGCAGGAAAGTATCCTCTGCTTGTTGCCGTGCTTAAGGGAGCAGTAAATACTATGTCAGTTTTCTCTCAAGCTGTGAGTATTCCTGTAGAGATTGATTTTATGTCGCTGTCTTCTTATGGTTCAGGTACGCAAAGCTCCGGCACAATAACAGTGCGTCAAGATTTAGGCTGTGATGTAGCTGGTCGTGACGTGCTGATTGTGGAAGATATTATTGACTCCGGACTAACTTTGGAGTGGCTGATTGACGAACTCAAGCGCCGAGGTGCAGCTTCTGTAGAAGTTTTTGCGCTTTTGGAAAAGCCTGCTCGTCATATTGCTCAGGTCGATGTGAAATATAAGGGATTTACTATTCCTGATGAGTTCGTTGTAGGCTTCGGTCTTGACTACGATGAGAAATATCGCAATCTTGATTCTATTGCTGTGCTCAAACCAGAGGTATACGAAGCGTAACTGCGCGAGAGGTTGCGTTAGCGCTTGTGCTACGAAATCGTCGATTAGCAGGTGGAGCGAAGCATCAAAAAGCCCCGCGCAACATACAGCGCAACAACTAGAACGCCCAGTGTATAAACCATAAAGTGTTGAGTATAGTGAACAGTGTGCTCATGAAGTAAGGCAGAATATGGCAGATAATAATAATCCGTTTGCCCCACGCGGTCCACGCGATCCACGCAACCCGGGCGACAAGAATAACAAGAATAATAATTCTGGTTCGCCATTAGGTCCTCCTTTACCTAACGGTAACGGTGACGATAACTCAAAGTGGTGGCAGCGTCCATGGCTGTGGATGGCGTTGGTATGCGCTCTCTTAATCAGCGTCTTTTTCTTTGTCAATCAATCAGATGTGCAAAGCATCGATACAAAAGACGGTTTCTCTCTGATTAAAGAAGGTCAAGCTGAGCGCGTCGAAATTACGGATAACTATCAGTCCGTTAAGCTGACCTTAAAGAAGGACTTTAAGAAGAAATTGCCAAAGTCTCAGCAGCAGGCTTTCGGTCCAACAGAAAAGAACTACGGTAAGAAGGTGCAGTTCTACTTCTCGTCCGCACAGGCCGAGGAGCTCAACAAACTCGTTCAGAAGTCCAAGATTAAAGACGGATACAACGTAAACATTCAGTTTAGTAATCCATGGATGGGCATTTTGTCGTCGTTGCTGCCAATCTTGCTGCTCTTCGGCATGATGTGGTGGATTATGTCTCGTCTGGGCGATGGCGCTGGCGGCGGTATGCTCGGACCTCTGGGAGGCAATAAAAATAAGCGTTTGCAGGAAGCAGATATTCCTAAGACGAAGTTTGCCGATGTTGCGGGCGAAGAGGCTGCCGTAACTGAAGTAGAAGAAATTAAAGACTTCCTCAAGGATCCAACCAAGTATCGCAAGCTGGGCGCGCGCATTCCTCACGGTTTGCTGCTCTACGGTCCTCCAGGAACGGGTAAGACCTTGATTGCTCGCGCTATTGCAGGTGAAGCTGGCGTGCCGTTCTACTCGATGGCGGGTTCCGACTTCGAAGAAGTTTTCGTTGGTTTGGGTGCTTCTCGTGTGCGTGAACTCTTTGAAGAGGCAAAGAAGAACGCTCCAGCAATTATCTTTATTGATGAAATTGATGCGATGGGTCGCCGCCGTTCGTCCGCTTCTGCTAATGGTAGCGGCGCTGGTGAGCAGACCTTGAACGCTCTGCTGGTGGAGATGGATGGTTTCGATAAAGAAGACAATATTATTATTATTGCCGCGACGAACCGTCCAGATGTGTTGGATTCCGCCCTGACTCGTCCTGGTCGTTTTGACCGTCAGGTGGCTGTAGAAGCTCCTGATTTGAAGGGGCGCGAAGATATTTTGAAGGTTCATGCTAAGGGCAAGCCTTTTGCTCCTGGTGTTGATTTGCATCGTGTGGCAGTGCTGACTCCTGGATTTACCGGTGCTGACTTGGCAAACGTTCTCAATGAGGCTGCTTTGCTGACAGCACGCGAAAACGCTGATTTGATTGATGCGCGTGCTATTGATGAGGCTATTGACCGTGTGATGAGTGGTCCTCGTCGTCGCAGCAATGGTATGGCTTTGGAAGAACTGCGCAATACCGCCTACCATGAGGGTGGTCATGCTATGGTGGCTGCTGCTTTGCATCACACCGATCCTGTAACGAAGGTTACGATTCTGCCTCGTGGCCGCGCTTTGGGATACACAGCTGTGATGCCAACAGAAGACCGATTCAGCCAGTCTCGCAATCAGCTTCTCGATCAGATGGCTTATGCTATGGGTGGTCGCGTGGCTGAGGAAGTGGTTTTCCACGATCCAACCACGGGTGCATCTAATGATATTGAGAAAGCCACGAATATTGCTCGCCGTATGGTGGTGGAATTCGGTTTCTCCGACAAGTTGGGTGCTATTAAGTGGAGCGATGAGTCGAATCAAGGAGGTTTAGATTCGTTGCAACCACGCACGTACTCCGAGCATACAGCACAGATTATTGATGATGAGGTATTAAAGCTCGTTGAGACTGCTCATGACGAGGCCTACGAGATTGTTATGAACAATCGCGACGTGTTGGACGAACTGGTACGCCAGCTTTTGGAGAAAGAAACCTTGGATGCGAACGAGCTTGCGGCTATTTTCGCTCCACTCAAGAAGGCACCGCAGCGCGAACAATGGCTGTCGGCGTCTAACCGCGTGGTTTCTGAGATTGCGCCGGTAGCTATTCCAGAGAATTTGTGCAGTTCTGTCGCGGTGGATGCCACGGCGGGCGCGCGAGACTCATCAGCAGAACGAGACGCATCAGCAGAAACTGGCGAAACACACGTGTCAGAAACTTCAGCAGAAACTGCAGCGGATACAGATGCAACTGCGCACACTGCCTCGGACACTGTTGAGCAGAACGCTGAACAGAATGAGGCGCAAGGCTTCGATGAGTAAGGGCGAATACAATGAGGAAGGCGTACGTCAAGCCGTACGTCTTTTCCTCGAATCTATTGGTGAAGATCCTGAACGTGAGGGCTTGCTTGACACTCCTGATCGTATTGCCCGTGCAGGTCGTGAGCTTTTTGCAGGTCTGCACTCTAATCCCGACGAGGTATTAGCCAAACGTTTTGCTGTGGATACAGAAGAAATGGTTCTTGTGCGCGATATTGAGATTTACTCCGTGTGCGAGCATCATCTACTTCCTTTCCATGGTGTAGCTCATATTGGCTACATTCCAGGCAATGGGGAAGTGGTGGGTTTGTCTAAGCTTGCGCGCTTAGTAGACATGTATGCGCGTCGTCCGCAAGTGCAAGAGCGTTTAACCCAACAGGTGGCTGATGCTCTCGTGAATGAGTTACATGCTCAAGGCGTTATCGTCGTTACGGATTGCGAGCATTTATGCATGTCTATGCGCGGTATCAAAAAAAGTCAAGCACATACTCTTACTTCAGCAGTACGCGGTATTATGCGTGACTCCTCTACACGCGCTGAAGCTATGCGTCTTATCTTAAACGCGCGTTAAATATTCACGCGCTAAGAGTGCATTGTAAAAGACACGCCTTATGGCTCCTTAATCATAGATTGCCTCCGTATGCACGCCGACAGAAGATAAGCAGAAGGAAATGACAGAAGGGATACTATGAATCGTCAGGAATTACTGCATAACCTACTTCATGCTGAGCGAACCTTGGTTATGGGAGTTTTGAATATTACTGAGGACTCCTTTTCTGATGGAGGGCGTTACCTTGAGGCAGATAAAGCTTTTGCTCATGCTCAGCTGATGATTGAGCAAGGCGCAGATATTATTGATATTGGTGCTGAATCCACTCGTCCGGGAGCTGTGCGCGTGCCGGAAGAGACAGAGAAAGAGCGCGTGGTTACGGCTGTTCGCGCTGTTACTGAGCATTATCCTCAGATTGCAGTCAGTGTAGATACCACCCGAGCAAGCGTTGCTCAAGCAGCTTTAGAGGCGGGTGCACATATTATTAACGATGTATCCGGCGGTCAGCTCGACCCAGATATTGCGCGCGTTGTGGCTAACTCCGATTGCTTGTATATTGTGCAACATTGGCGCGCATGGCTCGATGGCGAGGGCGAGATAAAAACAACAGATTATGAGCATGGCGTTGTGCGCGATACTTATGACGAACTGCTTGAGCAAGTTCGCGCTGTAGAAGCATCAGGTGTGCCTTCTGAACGCATTATTATTGATCCAGGCTTAGGCTTTTCTAAACCAACTATTGCGCATAATATGCCACTTGTTAACCAGACACATGTCTTTGCATCTATGGGGTATCCAGTGCTGATTGGAGCCTCACGCAAGCGTTTTGTAGTTCAGCTTGTGCAACGGGCAGGATTGAGCGATAGCGAAGCCGCTCGCGATGACGTAACAGCAAGCCTGACTGTTGTTGCCGCTCAGCAGGGAGCATGGGCTGTTCGTGTGCATGATGTGCCGCGCAACCGTTTAGCAGTGCAAGTGGTGCGCGAGAGCGCGCACGCCGAGTAAAAGTACTCAGACTCAAGGCAGAAAAGCGAGGAGCAATGGACTATATAACACTTACTGGCGTGCGAGCAGAAGGAACACACGGTGTTCTCAACTTCGAACACGCTCAACCACAACCTTTTGTGGTGGATGCTGTGTTGTATATGGATTTATCTGATGCTTCTCGTAGTGATGATTTAGCTGATACTGTTAGTTACGCTCAGATTGCAGATCGTATTGTATCTGTGATTCGCGGTGAGCATTGTGATTTGATTGAGCGTTTAGCACAGCGTATTGCCGATAGTATTTTGCTCTCGTGGCGAGTAAAGAAAACGATAGTAACTGTGCATAAGCCTCAGGCTCCTATTGAGCAAGATTTTGGCGATGTTTCGGTTACGATTGAACGCGCACAAAGTGACTATGAGGAGCAGAGTACTCCTACAGCAGCCTCGTTATATACTGCGCAACAGCGTGAGCAGGAATCACGCACTGCTGACGATGATCAGCAACCACGTGTGCATACCGCGGTTATTGCTTTGGGCGGTAATCTCGGGGATGTTCCTCAGACCTTCCGCACCGCGATCGTGGCAATGGATGCTGTGGCTGGAAATCAAATAACGGGGATTTCTGCACTGTATCGCACAAAACCGTGGGGAGTTCCTAGAGATGTGCCCGACTTTTTTAATGCAGTAGTGGAATTAAGCACAACATTGGATGCTCAGCAGCTTCTCGAATCTTTGCACATGATTGAAGCAGCCCATGGGCGAACTCGCGACGTGCATTGGGATTCGCGTCCACTCGACCTTGATATTATTGATTTTGATGGTTCTACAAGCGATAATCCAGGCTTAACTTTGCCTCACCCTCGTGCATGGCAGCGCGCTTTCGTATTACGTCCGTGGTTGGATGTGAATCCAAACGCTGTGCTTCCTGGTAATCACGGTGGGGTAGTGGCTGAACTGGTTGAATCAGCACCTGATGCTGATGGTTTAGAGTTAGAATCAACGGATTGGATTTTAGGAGGCATCGCATGAAAGCACGACGTACTCCGTGGTGGTATTATCCACTTCTTGCCTTGATTGGCTTTCTCCTTGGCTTGATTGTTGCCACGCTTATGACGCATCATGCCTCCTCTATGGTGAGTGCTCCGTGGTATGTGAGTGCTTCTATTATGGGTGTGGGAGCCGTGGTGGCGTGGTCAGCATGGCAAGTTCATCAGTTCGCTCAAGGTAAGATTTCCAAAATGCCTCCTGAACGTAGCGTTAATACGCTCGTTATGGCTCAAGCTGTGGGATGTACAGCAGCCACGTTGTTTGGCTGGTATGTAGGTATTTTTGTTGTGGTTATTCAACATGCTGATGTATCGTATTTCGCAAGCGTTTCCTGGGAAACTGCTATGGCTGCCATCGCATGCTTGATTGACGTAGGATTAGGAGTAATAAGCGAAATCTGGTGCCTTATGCCACCAACAGGTGAGGAAAAGGATAGCAGATAATGCATTTTGAGTTGCGCGTGCCAGCAGGCACGAAGAATATTGAACTGTGGTTAAGCACAGTGCCCGCCGGTAAACGCAATCCGACGTGGCAGCTTTTCCACAGCTACACCCAGCAAGAGCAATACCCTTTGGGAACCGACCGATTAGTTAATAATCGTCGTAACCTCTTTATTGATGTAATGACGCTTGTAGAAGAAAATGCAAGCGCAGATAATGCACACAAGGAAGTGGGCGTTACCGGTACTACGTCTGAAGAGAACGCTGATTATTCCGTAACGAGCGTAAAAAATCTTGCTCAGCGTGCCGCGCGCGTAGCTGCAGACGGTTCAGGTAATGCGCGACGTTTCAAGGATGCTCGAGCTTTATGGTCAGTTCTATCTGAACGTACAGAAAAATTATTAGAGCAGTCCCTAACTGACTCTATTACCAACGTGCGTAAAAGTCATAATTGGAAGAAAAACCAAGCATATAAAAACGTGACGGTTCATCCTCAGGCTTGGTTCGTTTTTAACGTATACTCACGCTCGAATCCTCGCAAAGATCCGTTTACAGCTATTCACGGTGTGCGAGCATTATGGGATTTTATGCGTGAAACTCATGCAGATGATGAAGCGATTATTGCCCTCGTAGAGCAGCAGGAGAATGCTGCTACGGCGAACTGCGATTATCCAAGCTATGGCGATATTGCTGCTCTTATGGGCGATTCCAATATGCTTGTTTTCCCAGACGATGAGCATTTTGTGCAGTGGATTCGTCAAGTAGCGGGCACAACCGACGAGGTTGCACGTGAAACACTGGTCGAAGCGTTTATTACTCCTCAAGATAATCTCGACGGAGATGATGAAGGCTATATTCCAGCGCATAGCACGGGAACTGCTTTGCATTTAGCGAATGTTTTAGATAAACGAGCTTAAGAAATAAGGAGGTGAAAAAACTCACCTCCTTTTCTATAAGGTTATTTATTTTCTGGCATGCGCACCATAGCTTCTTGAACCATTGCTGCTACGAGATTGCCGTGTGTATCGTATACTTTTGCTTGGCTTAAGCCACGTCCATGAGCTGCTGTTGGTGTATCTTGCACATATAAATGCCATTCGTTCATATCTACATTGCGATACCACCACATGGAATGATCTAAGCTTGCAAAATGCATACCAGGAGTGGTTAAGCTTAAATCTGCTCGACGGAAAATCGGTTCAAGCATAAGCTGATCGCAACCAAGGGCGAGTAAAGCACGATGAGTGGTTTGATCCACCTGAACTTCACCGTCAATCTTCATCCATACCATCTGAAAGCCTGAGCGATTATGCGGTTCAGAGGAGGAGGTACTCGGTCGTCCTAAAAGAACACTTGGCGTAACATGACGAATATCGAAAGGCGATTGCGTGGCATAGTAATGCGCAAAAGGAGAGTGTTCAGCAAACGGAGCCATAAGCTGTTTGGCGCTCGGTAAAGTTTCTGGATCTGGCACGACCGCCGGCATGGGGTCAGCGAAATCCACGCCCTCCTGACCGGGAGTTTGGAAGCTGGCAATAGCCGTTAAAATCGCGCCTTGTTCTTGAGTAACGTTTACGCGGCGGCTAGAAAACGAGCGACCATCACGCAGATTTTCTACATCAAAGCGTACGTCTTGCTTAATATCTCCCGCACTCATAAAGTAGCCGTGCACAGAATGAGGTAAACGATTATCTACAGTTGCGCTGGCAGCCATTACAGACTGAGCAATAACTTGACCTCCATAAACGCGACCGGTTGGAAAATAGAGCGATTCGCCGCGTAAAACGGAATGCGTCTCATCGCGTTCAACAGTATCGAGAGATAGAACAGAAAGAATGTGATCAAGAGAAGAATCAGTCATACGCGTCATTGTAGAAGCTCCTGCAGTAGTTTCGCTATATGAAAATTCCTGTTGACTTCCATGGGGAGTCAACAGGAACTCATAAGAGAAAGAGAGAAAAGAAGAAGGGGTTCAATTTTCTTGGGGAAGAACTTCAGTGCTGGTGTTGTTCAACCTTGCTTGATGTTCATATATAACCGCATAAACCTGAATAACACCCCCAAAGAAAGCTGAGAAATTCCTGAGAATGAGGTGTGGCTCTTGCCAGCACGGGTAAAAGCCACACCATTAGTTCATTCTTCTATTGATTCTTGCGAGCAGCCTTGAGTGCTTTGCGCTGTTCGCGCCATGCTCTACGAATAGGGCTTACTCGACGAACTCGTTTAACCATCCAGTAGATGAGGAACAAAGTGAGTGCAACAAATACTGCAGTACCAATCCACTGAACCCAGCGCCACCAAGGAGCATGCCATGTTGTGCCTGCTCCATATGCATAGCCATTAAGCGAGCTGGAGTTGGCTGTTGCAAACATGACATTGTGAGCAGCTTTGCGTAAGAAATATACAGCCGCTGGATTATCTGTATTCTTAAACTTTTCGAAAATGCGCCATGTCAGTTGGATATCTGATCCAGCAGCCACGCCTTGCATAGGAACCATGTATGGGGAAGCAATCGTAGCGAAATCGGTAATAACAGCGCCTTGGAAGCCCCACTCGTTGCGCAACACAGCTGTTTGAACACGCCAATCGCCGCCAGCCCATACGCCGCCAATACGGTTGTAGGAGCTCATAATACCGTTTAAACCGATAGTGCTGGTTTGAATAGAACCATCTTCAGCTTGATACTTGACTTGAGCAGAAGATTCTTTCACAGCAATTTCGAAAGGCTTGAGGTAGATTTCGCGAATAGTTTGTTCATCTGCCCATGTATCCAAACCATTAGCCTGACGGTTTTGTTCTTGATCATTCAAAGCAAAGTGCTTAAGGAAGACTACAATACCACGGTTCATAGCAGCACTTGCTACGGCAGAGGCGAGTTTACCGGACAGTGTAGGGTCCTCTGAATAATACTCAAAGTTACGGCCAGCAAATGGGTTACGGTGAATATTTACTGCTGGAGCATACCAACCATTAATACCCAGCTGCAGGCCTTCTTCTCCAATGGCATCACCCATCTGTGCAGCTATATCACGATTCCAAGTAGAAGCGATAAGCGTTTCTGTAGGGAAAGCAGAACCATGAATACTGCTAATAAAGGAGCTAAAACCAGCAGGGCCATCGAAATCAACCGCACGAGGCTTGCCGAGGCGAGTTACGGCATCAGTGGCATATGCTCCGTCATCAATCATGTCAACCATCTCGCTCACCTTGAGCTGGTCGAGGAACTTCTGCCACTTTGGATCGTCGTATGGCAGACCGCGCAGCTCGGAAAGCTGAATATTATTCTTTGCTCCCGTTGTTGGCATGCTGATTGTTTTACCATCTGCTTTCTCTGCCTTTGCCATTACGGAATTCGTAATATCCGTTTCAAAATTATTTAATTTCTTGAGTAATTCCTCAGATGCAGTTTTATCTGCATCATCAGGAACTTGCGGGAAGGTACCTGCGAAATCGGCACGAGACAAGAGAGTTTTCTGTCCAGACTCAAAAGCTGCGCTTAGTTCATCAAACTGATTGGTTACAGCTTTCTTATCACTAGAGCGATGATTGTTGCCAGAGTACGTAATCGTTTCTGGAACGTTATAGGTGAAGGTATCTACACCGTTTTTAATAGTGTGCGAGTTTGTGCGCAAGCTTAGAGTGTAGTCACCAGCTTCGAGAACATAGGCTTTAGCGTTCTTATAGTCGTACGAAGCCATATCTTCAATCTTTACCGTAGCTTTCACAGTGTCGCTTTCGCCTGGCTTGAGCATCTTTGTCTTAGCGAACTCGCCCAAATCTACTGCAGACTTTTCAATACCTCCGTGGGTATAAGGAGCGGAATAGAAGAGTTCAACCACGTCTTTACCAGCCACAGAACCGGTATTAGTAACGGTAACCTCAGCAGTAATAGTACCTTTCTTGCTATCTACCGTGTAACGAGGATTCGACCAATCAAAAATGGTATAAGACAATCCATAACCAAATGGATATACAACTGCCTCATCATACTTAATAAAGTCTTCAGCAGCCGCAGTTTCGTAATAGCGGTAGCCAGAATAAATACCTTCTTCATAGTTCACAAAGAAGGAACGTATTTTACCTGCGTTTGTGTACTCATTCGAACCGATATTGACGAAAGTAGGGTCCTTCGTGAAATCGCGCGCCCACGTGTCAACCGTGTGACCAGAAGGGTTCAACGTACCCGCAATAATCTCTCCAAGAGATAAGAAACCAGTAGCGCCCGGAGTTCCTGAGTTAATAATTGCATTAATCTGAGGATCATCCTGCAGCTCACCCATCTCAATTGGCTGAGAAGAATTTACAACAACAATAACCTTCTTAAAATTCTGTTTTGCTAAAGCAATCTGGTCTTTTTCATCCTTGTTCAGTTCCAAAGAATGCTGACCAGGAGTGTAGTTATCATCCCACTTGCTCATATCGGTGGTTAAATCTTCGCCCTCGCCACCTGTACGACCAATAACGACAACTGCGGCATCATTATATTGAGCAAAAGACTTTGTAGATGCAGCAGAATATTTAGACACTGGCATTTCGCCAATGCGATATGTGGAACCACTAAAAGTAAAGCTAATATTAATGCGTCCGCCATCTTTAGCGGCATGGGATTTTGCGTAGGTGTCGAGCTGCTTATAAACCGTAGGATTGACTGTAAACCCAGCTTTTTCAAGACCGGCTTTAATATTAATAGCCGTATCGGTATTCGTATGACCTGATCCAGTACCACCGTAGAGAGGGTCTGCTGCACCACGTCCCATCAAAGTGATTTTTCCTAGCGAAGTCATAGGCAAGCTGCCATCGTTTTTTAACAGAACCATGCCCTCATCAGCAATTTTTTGAGTAACTTTTCCTGAAGCTTCCATCGCTTCGTTAATATTCTTATACTTTTTCGGGTAAAAGTTGAGGTCTGCGCCTTTCGTGTTCTTTCCGTTCTTCGGTGTATACGTTCCTCCACCCACAGCAACATCTATTGCGCCGCTGGCAAAATTCAAACCAGCATACAAAATAGTGGCAAATAATGCGCAAATAAGAGTAATAGGAATCCAAATAGTCAGGAAGAAGCCGTTACGCATAGGTAAGCGCTGTTTCTTCGGCCTTGATACCTGTTCATTCACAACTTTCTTAGTCATGATCTCTCCTTTAATCTTTCACCACATCTTCACTGAAGTGATATTCATATGGTATGTAGGGCAGCAAATGGACGAGAGGTGCATTTCCTAAGCTGTTGCCTGTATTTCGTGAATTGCTTACGGCGCATTGTGCTTTAGTTCACCTAGCCTCTCGTGTAAAGTTGAGGATAAGGAATAGAGGTGAGAACATGCGTGTAGCCATCATTGATGATGTGATGCAAGAAGCTGAAGATACTAAGACATTAGTGTTGTCTCGTGATGCTGCGAGTAACACTATCATTTTTAGTTCAGGAACAGAGTTTGTTCAAGCGTATAAAAATAAACATGATTTCGATGTCATTTTTCTGGATATAGAAATGCATGGTCTTGATGGTCTTGAAACAGCGCGCGCTATCCGTGAGTACGATCAACAAGTTGTTATCGTTTTTACCACGCGCATGGCACAGTATGCGGTAGCAGGCTACGAGGTAGATGCAATCAGCTACTTGGTTAAGCCTATTTCTGCAGAAAGCTTCGCGCTCGCTTGGCGCAAAATCGAACGTATCGTTTCCTCGCGCGTGGTGGAGCAGATTGCTATCGAAACAACGGATGGTAACCTCTACGTAAAAACCTCCGATATTTACTATATGGAAGTGCGGTCTCACAAACTCTACTACTACACGGCGCACGGCGTGCTCACCGCATGGAACAGCCTCAAAGCAGCTTTCACGCAAGTGGAGAACTCGAATTTCGCCCTCATTAGCCGATACAATGTGGTGAATTTAGCGCATGTGAACAAGTACGATCCGGTGTCCGGCGACATTATGGTGCACGACACCTCACTGCACGTGTCGCGTTCTGCCCGCCGAGAGATTTCGAATAAACTCCTCGAATTCCATGCGAGGAATGCATGAATTTCGTCGTAGATTATTCATTTTTAAGTTTTCCTATAGAAACTTTGATTGCCGTGCTGGTTGTTTCGCCGCATTCATTACTTAAAGCAGGATGGCGACCAAAACTGCTAGCAACAGTGTTGTTTGCTTCGATTGTTTGCGCGTATTTTGCAGTGTCGATTATTGGTGGGGCGCTGGTAGTAAGTTTTGAACAACTTAATTCACTTGTTTTCCCTATGCGGTGCCTATTGTACTTGATATACGCATGTCTGCTTGCTGGTATTGTTCGCGAACTCTATGATGTATCTGGCATTGAAGCTTTGCTGTATACAGTTATGGGGTACGGTTTACAACATTTAGGTTTTGCCGCAGCTTCAGCAGTGCAGGTTTTCATTCCTATGCCTACGCCATGGGATGTTATTCTTAGATTATGTGTGCTCGCGGGTATGTATGTGTTCGCTGTGCAATACTTAGCTCAGCGTTTTCACGTACAGGTTGAAGCTGTAAAACAATCTGTACGATGGGTTGCATTAAGCGTTTTTGTATTAGTATGTGCCATTGTATTTAATATGGTCTTGCTCATGCGTCCAGAACATGTTGTGATGCCTTGGCAGATAGATATTGCTTTCCGTATTCTTGATTTCCTATGTACCCTTTTAGGAATGGCTGTGCTACTTTTGGTGTCCACACGAGATCGTCTGATTAATGATATTGATTTACTGACTCAGCTGAACGAAGCCAAAATGAAACATTACAATATGAGTCGGGAAAATATGGAACTAGTGAATGCTAAATTCCATGATGTGCGAAAAGGTTTAGCAAGCGTACGTGCTCAAATTCAAAATCTCGATGGCACACACAATCAGTTATCTGAAGTATCTACTGAATCTATGCGCGAGCTAGAAAACGCTATTCGTGTGTATGACTCCATCTATCAAACAGGAAACGATATGATTGACGCAGTACTTACAGAAAAAAGTCTACATTGTTCCGCGCACGGTATCGCGCTATCTGCCATGGTAGACGGCACGGCTTTCGGCTTTCTCGAACCTTCAGAAATTTCGGCGCTTTTTGGAAACATCCTCGATAACGCTATAGAAGCGGTAGAGAACCCTGCGATTGACCCTGCGAACCGAGCGATCGAGCTGACCGCGCGCGCTAGCGGCGGTTACGCGATTATCGAGTCCTCGAATTTCTTTGCC
>QWBY01001696.1_pt1 | contig 21433 bp, 18 predicted proteins | sample 1972471 | NCBI WGS metagenome assembly QWBY01 (sample SAMN09866722, study PRJNA288562) | Human gut metagenome isolate term6_stool, whole genome shotgun sequencing... | reverse complement strand
GAGGTATCGCTTTTTATATTGGGTTGCTGTATTATTATGCGTTTACAGCGTCAGCGAGTTCAGCTCCTGGCTTGAACTTAGCAACTTTCTTAGCTGCGATTTGAATCTTTTCCTTAGTTGCAGGATTAATACCTTCGTGTGCTGGGCGTTCTGTTACTGAGTAAGTACCGAAACCTACCAATTGAACTTTATCACCTGCTACAAGTGCTTCTTTAATGGCTGCAGTAGTTGCATCTAATGCTTTTTTTGCGTCAACCTTGCTTAAACCTGCGCCAGCTGCGATTTTCTCGATAAGTTCTGTTTTGTTCATAATTCTTGAATTATTGATTTATAATTTACTAAAAAAATGTTTCAACGTTTTTGCAAATATACTTGTTTACTTTCATAAAACAAATAAAAAAGCAAAGAAATCTAAACTTTTTGGTAAAAAAAGTCCGTTATTGCCTGAAAATATGTCATATAATGGAAAAAAATAGTATTTTTGCAGCACAAAGAAAAAGTGCTTGGAGCGGTGCAATGTCTTATAATTCTTTTGAAGTAGGGGGATATATGCAATATTTGAGCATTGACTTTATAGAAGATATTGCTACATTCGGCAAATTGAAAAATATTTTTTGCGTTCGTTGGCACTATTTTTGTTGTATAAAAAGATGAGGAACAGAAAAATGTTTCTATAAAACGAAAAGTTATTTAAAATGCGTAATATACCAACTGTAACAAAAAATTTGCTTCTCCTTAATGTTATTGCCTTTGTGGCAAGCATTTTATTGGGAAGCATGGGGATTGATTTGAATAATATATTGGGGTTGCACTTCTTTCTCTCGGAAGATTTTCACCTATGGCAGCTGGTTACCTACATGTTTATGCATGGTGGCTTCATGCACATTCTAATGAATATGTTCATGCTGTGGATGTTTGGCATGGTCATGGAAAATGTTTGGGGCGGTAAAAAGTTCCTTTTATATTATATGGTGTGTGGTATTGGGGCAGGTATTTGTCAGGAATTGGCGCAATATGGCACTTATATGTATGAAGGATTGAGTGCTTATCAATACGTTGCAACGGAAATGGGGCGCATATCAATGGATAGTTATTTGAATTTATGGACTACAGTTGGTGCTTCTGGAGCGGTTTATGGCGTGTTGTTAGCGTTTGGTTTGACGTTCCCAAACGAACGAATGTTCATCATTCCTATCCCTATTCCGCTGAAAGCAAAGTGGATAATCATGGGTTCAATTGCGATGGAATTGTTCTCGGCAATGGCGACAAGCAACGATGGTGTAGCCCATTTGGCTCACTTGGGAGGTATGCTCTTCGGTTATATTCTGATAAGATATTGGCGCAAACGTCCTTACAATAATAATTCGTTTGGGGGAAATGGGCGACAATTCTTTGACAATATGCGTACAAATTGGGAGAATCGAAGAGGAAACTCAACACATAGTCAGCGAACAACAAATGGTTGGACACAGAATACCACCCGAAACGAGCAGAAAACACGAACTGAAAGCGATTGGGAATACAATGCAAGGAAGAAGCAAGAACAAGAAGAAATAGACCAAATACTCGATAAGATTCGTAAAAATGGTTATGACAGCTTGAGCAAAGAAGAAAAGCAAAAGCTATTTGATAGTAGTAAATAGAAGAGAAGGGGGAAATTTCCAAGGAATAAGGTGAAGTAAAAAATGGTCAAAAGAATTAAACACACTGCCTATTGGTTAGCTTTTGTTGCCAATATCATCGCCATTTTAGCGATGTTTTTAGTGGGCAATGTGGACAGACTGCACCCTTCCGAACACCCATGGTTATCGTGTTTAGGCTTAATTTTTCCAGTTTTATTGGTTATTAATCTTCTGTTTTTACTCTTTTGGGTATGCGTGCGTCTTCGAACAATATGGTTGCCAGTCTTAGGACTTCTCATTTGTTATGTGCCAATCAGGAAATACACCCCTTTTAATATCACAAAGGAACACCCTGCAAGGGCTATTAAAGTGCTTTCTTACAATGTTTACATGTTTTCTCCATGGGATTTGGAAGACCTTTCTAATAATCCTATCGTAAAATATATTCAACAAAGCAACGCTGATATTGTCTGTTTGCAAGAAACGGATGTTAGCGAAGCAGGTGGAAGAAATGTTTATGAGGCATTAGTTTCAAAATATCCCTACTATCATATACTACACGCCCATTCGCCTGGAAACCAACACATGATGGTTTTAAGTAAGTTCCCAATTAAAAAAAAGGAGCAAATTAAGTATCAATCGGTAGGCAATATTACCATGGCTTATATTTTAGATTACAACGGAACAGACGTGCTTTTGGTGAATAATCATTTGGAAAGCAATCATTTAAGCAATGAAGACAAAGCAGAATACAAGCGTATGGTGGAATCACCTTTTAAGGGAAATAAAACAAAAGATAGAAGTGAGCGCCTCTTAGATAAACTTGGAACAGCTGCAAAAATACGCGCTCAACAAGTCGAAATCGTTGCAAAATATGTGAAAACCTATTTGGATAAGAAAATTCCCGTTATTCTCTGTGGTGATTTCAATGATAGTCCGATAAGCTATGCACGGCGAACCATCTCTGAAGGGCTGACCGATTGCTATGTAGCTTCTGGAAATGGACCTGGCATTTCTTACCATCGAAGTGGAATGTATGTGAGGATTGACAACATTTTCTGTTCCGATGATTTTGTCCCTTATGGTGCAAAAGTAGATGACAAAATAACAAATTCAGACCACTATCCAATATATGTGTGGTTAAAATATCGCCCAAAACCTTAAAAATAGACGAATAAAAGCACTTAAATTTTCCAAAATGTGAAAAAATAACTATCTTTGCACGACTATCCGTTTTTGAAAAAGGAAATAATTAAAATAAAATAAATAAAATGCAAAACAAAGGATTAGTAATTTGTGTAGCCGTCTTGTTGACACTCGCAAGTATTTTCTACCTGTCGTTCTCAGTAGCAACAAGCTATTATGATAGTCAGGCAGCAAAGATTAAAGACCCCATTGCACAACAGGATTATAAAGATTCTGTAAAGTATTTAGGCATTTACTCTTATCAAAAGTGCCTTGAGACCCAAATTGGTTTAGGTCTTGACCTTAAGGGAGGTATGAACGTTATCCTCGAAATCTCAGTACCTGATGTTGTTGATGTACTCGCTGATCACAAAACTGATGCAGCTTACCTCAAATCAATGAAGGAGGCAAAAGAGCAAGAAACTACAAGTCAAAGCGACTTTATCACGCTTTTCATTGATGCTTTCCATAAGAATGCACCTGGAAGAAAGCTCGCTGAAGTGTTCGCAACACAACAGTTGAAGGGTAAAGTAACGACACAAAGTTCTGATAAGGACGTTGAAAAAGCTCTTCGTGAGGAGGTTACAGCATCAATTGACAACTCTTACAACGTAGTGCGTAATCGTATTGACCAATTTGGTGTTGTACAACCAAATATTCAAAAGCTCGAAGGACAAGAAGGACGCCTTATGGTGGAAATGCCAGGTATCCGTGAGCCAGAGCGTATGCGCAAATTGTTGCAAGGTTCTGCTAATCTTGAATTCTGGGAAACATATAACAACCAAGAAATTGCACCTTATCTCACTCAGTTAGACCAACGATTGGCTAACGGCGAGACAAGTGTTTCTGCAAACGATACAGCTAAAACTTCAACAAAGCAAATAGCTAAGGCTAATAAACCTGCTGGAAAACTTTCTTTGAAAGGTGGAAAAATTGGTGCAAAGAATGAAAATAATGCTCAAATGGCAGCAGCAAAGAAAGCTAATCCATTGCTTTCTATGTTGCAATTGATTCCTGGTGACGCTTTGAGTGTTGTCGGTTATGCAAGCGTTCGTGATACAGCTGCTATCAATAAGCTTATCTATAGCCATTTGGCACAACAAGTTTTGCCTTCAGATTTACGCCTCCGTTGGAGTGCAAAACCTGCTGATGGCTTGCAACAAAAGAATGTATTTGAACTTCATGCGTTGAAGGTTACAACTTCAGACGGTCGTGCGCCATTGGAAGGCGACGTGATTACAGATGCTAAAGACCAGTTCGACCAGTACGGACGCCCAGAAGTTAGCATGTCAATGAATTCAGATGGTGCTCGTCAATGGGCTGCCATTACAAAGGCAAACCTTGGTAAGGCGGTTGCTATTGTACTTGACGGACTTGTTTATACATCACCTCGCATCAATTCAGAAATTACAGGTGGACAATCTTCTATCTCTGGTTCGTTCACAATTGAAGATACAAAAGACTTGGCTAATACTTTGAAATCTGGTCGTATGCCTGCTCCTGCACGCATCGTACAAGAAGAAGTTGTTGGTCCTACACTTGGTGCTCAATCAATTCAACAAGGTTTAATGTCATTTGCGATTGCCTTCGTTCTTTTGATGATTTACATGGTTTTGATGTACGATGTTGTTCCTGGTATGTTGGCCAATGTAGCTTTGTTAGCCAACTTATTCTTCACGCTTGGTATTTTGGCTTCGTTCCAATCGGCACTTACCATGCCTGGTATTGCCGGTATCGTATTGACATTGGGTACAGCGGTCGATGCTAACGTGTTGATTTACGAACGTATTAAAGAAGAAATGCGAGCTGGAAAGGGCATAAAAGATGCACTTCAAGCTGGTTATAGCAACGCTTTCTCTGCTATTTTTGACTCTAACTTCACTTCGCTCATCACTGGTATCATTCTTCTTGTTACAGGTACAGGTCCTATTCGTGGTTTCGCAACAACATGGATTATCGGTATCATATGTTCATTCTTTACAGCTGTATTCTTGACACGTTTGGTTTACGAGAATCGTTTAAAGAAAGATAAGTGGTTGAATCAAAAGTTCCATACATCTTTTAGTAAGAATTTGATGCAAAATACACGCTACAAATTCATGAGCATGTATAAAACAACATTCTCAATTTCAATTGTAGCAGCAGTTATCTTCCTTGTAAGTATTCTCTTTGTAAGAGGCTTGAGCAAGAGTATTGACTTTACAGGTGGACGTAACTACGTTATTACATTAAACAAGAAAGTACATGTTGAGGACGTTCGTAAAGTATTAGGTAACGCATTTATAAATACAATTGGTGAAAATAAGGGTAAACCAGCTACAACGAACGTTATTGCATTGGGTACTGAAGGTAACACTATCCGTGTTTCAACCAACTATAATATTGAGTCAAACGACCCAGCTGAGGACGACCACGCAGAAACAGTGCTTTACACTGCATTGAAAAAAGGTGGTTTTGTAAGTCAAGCAAATGTAGAAAGCTTTAAGAATCCTGATATTCGCGAAGGTGGCTCTATCATTAGTTCGGCTAAGGTTGGTCCTTCTGTTGCTAAAGATATCACTCATGGTGCTATGATTAGTGTGGCATTGGCATTGATATTCATCTTCCTTTATATCTTGCTCCGCTTCCGTAACATCGGTTTCTCTTTTGGTTCTATCGTAGCTTTGGCATTCGACACCTTGGTGGTTGTTGGTTTCTACTCTGTTTGCTACGGTTGGATAGGCTTCTCGCTCGAAATTGACCAAACATTCATTGGTGCTATTTTGACTGTGATTGGTTACTCTATCAACGACAAGGTGGTTGTGTTCGACCGTATCCGTGAGAACATGAAGTTACATCCAAAGATGGATTACCAAACATTGTTCAACGATTCTATCAACCAAACTTTGGCACGTACAATCAATACTTCTTTCTCAACTTTGATAGTGTTGATTTCAATCTTCGTCCTTGGTGGTGATAGTATCCGCAGCTTTGCTTTCGCAATGATTCTCGGTGTATTCTTCGGTACTTTGTCTTCTATCTTTATTGCTTCTCCAGTAGCTTACTTAGTATTGGGAAGAAAGATTGAAAACAGACTTGCAGCCGAAACAGAAAAGGCATAACCTTACATTGAAATAAATAACAAATGGCAGCTACTTAAAAATAGTAGTTGCCATTTTTTTTATCCGTTTGTTTTGTAAATTCAGAAATAAGGCTTATCTTTGCAGATGTATTAATAAACAAGGAATAAAAAAGTTATGGAATTCTGGCATATAGTGTGCTGGGATTCTATCTTTTTATATCTGCTTGAAAAACGTAATAAAAAATATATTGATTATGTCTTACATGTCACAAGAGGGCTACGATAATCTCGTGGCCGAACTGCAACATTTAGAATCTGTAGAACGTCCAAAGGCGTCAGCAGCTATTGCAGAAGCTGCAGATAAGGGCGACTTGAGCGAAAACTCTGAGTACGATGCAGCGAAAGAAGCACAAGCGCATCTCGAAGCTCGTATTAACGAAATGAAGATGACCATTGCGCAAGCCAAAATTGTGGATATGTCACGATTGAGCAACGAAGCTGTTCAAATTATGTCAACGGTGGAAATGACAAATTTGGGTAATAATTCGAAGATGAAATATACCATCGTAAGCGAGTCGGAGGCTAATTTGAAATTAGGAAAGATTTCGATTAAAACCCCTATTGCGCAAGGATTGTTGAACAAAAAAGTGGGCGACGAAGTAGAAATTGAGATTCCACGCGGAAAAATTAAACTCAGAGTCGATAAAATTTCGATTGACCTTTAATTAAAAGAATTAAAAACAAAACAGCTATGACTATATTTTCAAAGATTGCAGCAGGTGAAATCCCAAGCTATAAGTGTGCCGAAAACGACAAGTTCTATGCTTTTTTGGATATTAATCCTGTAGGAAAGGCGCACACATTGGTAATTCCACGAAAAGAAGTAGACTATATTTTTGATATGGACGATAATGATTTAGCTGAATTTCAACTCTTTGCAAAGAAGGTTGCGCAAGCTATTCGGTCAGAATTCCCATGCAAAAAAGTAGCCCAAATCGTGTTAGGGCTTGAAGTTCCACATGCGCACATTCATCTTATTCCTATCAATAGCGAGGCTGATGTGAATTTTAGAAATCACATAACCATAGCCGACGAAGAGCAAAAGGCTATTGCAGCACGCATTTACGCTGCATTCCAAAAGCTATAATCCACTTGCTCTAACCCTATAAAAGCAGCGAAAGAATGAGGAAACCTCACTCTTTTGCTGCTTTTTTATATGCTTTTGAGTCTTCAACCCATTATACGAAATCTTCGCCTTTCTTCAATTGAGCCTCATTCACATATTTTCTTATCAACGAAGCCGAATTTTCTTTCTTGCATATCAACAAAACATTATCATGTTCGGCAACAATAAAGCCCTCTAAACCATTGATAACAGCAAACTTATCATTAGGTATTCTTACAAGATTATCTGATGCTTCATCGATTAAAACATCACCACTCATGATAACATTATCACCTTCGCTACGATTTTTAGCCTCATACATGCCATACCAAGTACCAAGGTCGCACCAGCCAAAATCGCATTTTAGAACATGAACACTCTCCGATTTCTCTAAAACACTATCATCAATCGACATGTTGGGGAATGAAGGAAAAGCCTTTTGTTTAAATTCGTTTTCATCTTTGCAGTTAAAATCATCGGGCGAAGCCTCAAAATCCATCTGTTCAGCAGCCAAACTTTTCATTAAATTCTGCTTGAAAGTACGAACATTACCGAGATACATGCCCGTGTTCCACAACCATTCGTCGCTTTCAACGAACATCTTTGCAAACTCCATATCGGGTTTTTCCGTAACAGCTTTCACTTTGAAAATATCAGCTATACCACTCGGTTCACCTTTCTGAATGTATCCATACGCCACCTCGGCTCGTGTAGGTTGAACACCCAAAGCCAACAATGTATTATGCTTTCCTACAAAATCAAGTCCTTCTAATATATTTTTTTGAAACTCTTCAACTTTCAAAATACTCTGGTCAGAAGGCGTAATAATGATATTGGCATCTGCATTGCGCCTGCGAATGCGGCATGTAGCCCAAGCCACGCTCGGTGCTGTGTTGCGATAGACTGGCTCCGATATGATATTATCCTCCGCCACATCAGGCAACTGCTCACGAACTATATCAATGTAAGCCTGACTTGTTACAATCAGTATATTCTCTTTCTGAATAAATGCCGCAAACCTATCAAACGTTTGTTGCAATTGTGTTCTACCTTCGCTAAAAAAATCAATAAATTGCTTAGGGTAATTCTCCCTGCTAACAGGCCATAAACGTTTTCCTTTACCACCTGCCAAGATGACACAATAGTTATTTTGATTGGCTGTTATTTCCATAGACTTTAAGATTTTTCGTATATTATCTATCCAAAGGACCAGCAAGTGCAAAATTATAAAACGTATTTGAAGAATTCACACTTTGGAGTAGAAAAGTTTAATTTTTCTCTCGGTCTTTCGTTCAATTTCTTTTGTAAATTGCAACCTCCTTTTACTATCCTTTGAGGAAATTAATGAAACATATAAACGCTGTTTGGCAGCATAAAGAGAAAACAGGGAAAGATTTTTAACTAAAAAGGGAGGAAGATAAAAAAGAGGGAATATCAATTTTGAACACCCTCTACAAAGTTACTTCAACCGAAAAAAGGCAGAATTTTACAACTCTGCCAATTCTTTTGTTAATATACTTTCTAATTGTTCTGCCGACAAGCGCACTTGGAATTTTCCTTTTATGGCTACCGAAATTTTTCCAGTTTCCTCTGAAACAACGATAGCCACAGCGTCGGAGGCTTGCGAAATGCCCATTGCGGCACGGTGGCGGAGTCCAAATTCTTTTGGAATATCTTGGTTGTGGCTCACGGGGAGAATGCACCCCGCTGCTTTGATTCGCTTCTTTGAAATCACCATAGCCCCATCGTGTAGTGGAGAATTCTTGAAAAATATGTTTTCAATGAGACGTTGATTGATACGTGCATCAATACAATCACCTGTTTCAACAATATCTTGCAAAATGATACCACGCTCAATCACAATGAGCGCACCCACCTTTCCTTTTCCCAAATTCATGCACGACATAACAATAGGGAGTATGGTTTCACGGTCTACACTTTTCTTTTCTTTGTTGTGACGAATGAATTTGAGGAAACGAATCATCTTTTGATGTGCACCAAGATTATAAAGGAAGTGGCGTATTTCTTCTTGAAAAAGCACGATAAGTCCGATAACTCCAACAGAAGCCAACTTATCCATGATGCTTCCCAATAGGCGCATTTCAAGCACTTGGGTTACAATAAGCCAGACAACAACGAACACCATTATGCCAACGAAGACATTAAGCGAACGCGATTCTTTCATGACACGATAAAGATAGTAGAGCATGAGCGCTACCATGACTATATCGATAATATCTTTTATGCCAAATTCAAAAAACATTCTTATTCAAAAATACGATTTCTTGCCACAAACATGTTCAAATTGCGGTGGTTTAACGAAATCGTTTGGTTTCTTTTTACTCGCAAAACAGCTTAAAAGCCTTCTTCTTTCGGAGTGTTTGCCACTAAACAATCGTAAATTTTAATAGCCTCAACAGCTTCTTTCACATCGTGAACACGCAAAATGCTCGCACCTTTCATCAGTGAAATTACATTCAAAGCGGTAGTTCCATTCAAACTTTCTTTGGCAGTAATGCCCAAAAGTTGGTGTATCATGCGTTTACGGCTAATACCCACAAGGATAGGAAGTTCCAAAGTGTGCAGACGTTCCAAGACTCCCATGAGTGCATAGTTACCATTGACAGGTTCTTTACCAAAGCCAAAACCTGGGTCAAGGATAATATCTTTTTGGCCAAGATTGCGGAGTTCTTGCACTTCACGCGCAAAATCGATGAGCATATCGTGCAAGTTGGCAGCCTTTGACATTAATATATAAGGTACACCAAGGTCGGCAACGGTGCGAAACATATCTGGGTCTGCGCCCTCTTCCACATCATTTATTATATCAGCACCAAACTCTTCCACTGTCTTTCGAGCCACCGAGGCACGGAAAGTATCAATAGAAATAATAGCATTGGGCTGGGCTTTGCGGATAATAGGCAGTGCCATAGCGAGGCGGCGCATCTCTTCTTCCTCATCAACAACCTCTCCTCCTGGGCGTCCTGGGCGTGTTGAGCATGCCCCCACGTCAATAATGGTAGCACCTTCCTCCATGATTTGGTTAGCGCGATTGTAGATTTCTGCCTCGGTTTGCATACGACTATTGGCATAAAACGAATCGGGCGTAACGTTTAAGATACCCATTACAGAGGGGTGCGACAAATCAATTAACTCGCCTCTGACATTCATTGTATAATTTATGGGGCGCATCTGCCCTGAAAATCTTTCGTGTTCCATATCCGCAAAGATAATAAAAGTAGCCCAATCTGCAAAAATATTATTTGCTTATTTTGTGTGCCACGCCATTTATCACTGCAATAACCATGGTTTGGTTTCCAATATAAAATGCTGTGCTGTCGGTTTTTACGCTCTTTTCGCCCAACAATTCACCTGAAACACTATATACTTTAACTTTGCTTTGTGGCAAAAGATTGTGAATTGAAAGTGTATGATGTGCTATTTTCAAAGTTGCAGGAGAGGTTGTTGCGACTGGCTTCACCCCACTTGTACCGCCATATTCTATGCCATTGCCGTCGTTATCGCCTGCGGAGTAATCTAAAACTTGCCAATTTTTGGCATTAGAAGCCTTCACTTGCGTATCGGAAATTACGTTTTTCTCGTTCGCATTCTTGGTATCTATCGCAAAGAAGTGGCATTTTTCGGCTCTATCGGTTCTATTAGGCAATGATTTTACCAATGCTTCCATGGCTGCACCATTGATATTATTTCCGTTACAATAAATGGTTTCAAGTTTCGTATTTGCGGTTACGTCTAATGCTGAAAGTTTGTTTTCCGACATATCAAGCCCTATTAAAAGCGGATTTTGGGCAACATTGATTGCTGAAAGTTGATTGTGGTAAGCTAAAAGTATTTTCAATGCACTATTAGCAGTAACATCGAGTGTTGTCAATTCGTTCTCACAGCAATCTAATTCCTCAAGTTTTAGATTGTTTTTCACGTCCAAAGCCTTTATTTTATTCTTGTTGCAATAAAGTATTTTGAGTTCTTTCAAGTTGCCCACTTCAAGATTTTCCAAACTATTACTATTGCAAATAAGGGTTGTAAGATTAGGGGCTTGCGACAAATTGAGCGATGTTAATTGTGCCTCCGTGCAATCAACTCCCGTTATGATGCCTTTGATAACGATATGAGCGTCCTTGACTTCAGCCATGCCTCCATATTTTAGTTCGGCTCCAGTAACCTCCAATGGTCCGTCAGCGTTGATAGAAAGCATAATGTATTCGCCAATACCAGCTGCCGTAGTCATCTCAATGATAGATGTTTGTACTTGATTTTCGCCTGCTAAAGCTACCGAAACAGCCTTTGTTTTACCCTTTCCGACATTCCCTTTTGGGCAGTTAGAGGTAGCTTGAATATTCAGACAAGTAAGCAAAAATGCTGAAATAATAAGTAAATTCTTTTTCATAAGTTTTATATTGAATTGATTATTATGGGCAAATGTAACAAAAACTAACAATATAACCTTAAAAATGACAGTAATCTTTTTAAAAAGATAGTATTTTATCCCTATGAATGAAAAGAAAAAAATGGTTTCAAATGAAAGGAAATATCGGATAGAATAAAAAAACAAGCAACGATTGGCTCATTGCTTGCTTTGAATTTTTGTCGAGATGAGGCGATTCGAACGCCCGACCCCTACGTCCCGAACGTAGTGCGCTACCAACTGCGCTACATCTCGAATAGCTTTCGATAGTGCAAAGGTACAAAAATATTAGAAATTGGAGGTGTTGTACTTGCGAATTTTGAATACATTTCTCAATAATTTACCATACGAATAGAAGAAGCGAAGCCTCTGTTTACTACTTTTCCAACCTATAATTGCCCCCTCGTTCGGTTACAATCTTTAATCCGACACGTTCTTTTAGGACAACTTTTGTGCGGCGAATGAGAGTGTAAAGGGTTTCGCTTGCATCGGGTTTCTTATGCCAAAGTGTGTCGCAAATGGTTTGTTTGGAAAGTTGATGGTGGTCGGCTGCAAGAAAAAGTTGCATGAGTTGCAGCTGCATCGGGGTGAACGGAATAGGTTTTTGCTCTAAATCGTAGAACATTTGTGTGTCGCTTGAATAAATGAAACTATTTAAAACGATTGTTCCCAATTTGCTTTTGCGTATCCAATAAATAGAACTTGCAAGCCAAACAAAGGCGAGTAGGAGCGTAAAAGTAGAATAACGCTGGTCGGAAAGTTGCCAAATAGTAAGCGCAGAACAGGTGGCGTAAGATTGGAAAACTATATTTTCTTTGTCCCTATTTTTCCATTCCATGCGGCGGCTACACAGTGTTTGCGGTGTTTTTGCTGCTGCATAAGTTAAGAAAGACTCATTGCGCAATGTTTCAATTTTTAGGTTTTTTCGATAATTTATAATGGTGTCAGGCGTTATCCATGCTTCCGTTTTTGTTTGTAGTGTTTGTTCCAACGCCTGATTCATGTCTGCAACAATCGTATCTTTTGCACCATTGTAACTTTTTATGCTCATCGTTGCCGATGATAGCACCAAAAATAAGAAAACAATAACCGATAGATAAGGTTTCATATTGGCATTATTTTAAAAATGTAACATTAGGTTCAACCTTGCAAAGGTATAGTTTTTTAGTAGAATTTTCGTTCCCTTGGTGTTTAATTTCATTAAAAAAGCAATCACAAAAATCCTTTGACATTCAAAAGAGCCTATTTTGAGCCTCAAAACAGCCTATTTTGCACCTCAAAATAGGCTGTTTTGAAAATGAAACAACAACTGCTTAAAATCTATATTTGCTCATTTATCGTTAAATCAAGATATAATTCATCAAAAAAAGTTGATTATTTTTACCTTACTTTTTGGTGAAATTTTTCACAAAATAAGAAATTAAGGATAGAATTATTTTATTTTTCGTGCCAAAAAGAAAGGTGTTATAATGATTTTGTAGGCAAAATGAGATATTTTATATAAAAAACGCATAAACTTATTATAAAAATTTATCGTGAAATATTTTGCCAATTCAATAATTATTTAGACCTTTACCATCAAAATCTAACCATAAATAAAAACAAAGAAATAATTCTATGGAAGAACAAATCGAAGTGAAAGAGCTTGAACACGTAGTAGTGTTGTTCTCTGGAGACTCGGGTGATGGTATGCAGCTTGCTGGTAACATTTTCTCAAATGTATCAGCAACAGTTGGTAATGGCATCTCAACATTCCCAGACTATCCAGCCGACATTCGCGCCCCGCAAGGCTCGCTCACTGGCGTTAGTGGATTTAGAGTACACATCGGTGCAGGTAAGGTTTACACACCAGGCGACAAGTGCGATGTGTTAGTAGCAATGAACGCAGCTGCTTTGAAAACTCAGTACAAAAATTGTAAACCGCAAGGAACTATCATCATTGATACAGATTCTTTTAGCGCACGCGACTTGAAGAAAGCTGAGTTCCAAACCGATGACTATTTGAAAGAAATGGGCATCGATTCAGACCGTGTAGTAGCTTGTCCTATTACTAAAATGGTAAAAGACTGCCTTGCTGATACAGGAATGGACAACAAAGCCATGTTGAAGAGCCGCAATATGTTTGCACTCGGCTTGGTTTGCTGGTTGTTCAACCGCGACTTAGAGTTGGTAAACAACTTCTTGAACGATAAATTTAAGAAGAAGCCAGCCGTAGCTGAAGCAAATATTAAAGTTGTAGCAGCTGGTTACAACTATGGACACAATGTTCACGCATCAGTTCCAAACACCTATCGCATTGAAACAAAAGAGAAAGTAGCTGGTCGTTACATGGATATTACAGGTAACAAAGCTACCGCATACGGATTAATGGCAGCCGCTGAAAAGGCAGGTTTGACCCTCTTCTTAGGTTCATATCCTATCACTCCTGCAACAGACATTCTCCACGAATTGGCAAAACACAAGTCAATGGGTGTAGTAACTGTACAATGTGAAGACGAAATCTCAGGTGCTGCATCAGCTATCGGAGCATCTTTCGCAGGTGCATTAGCAGCAACATCAACCTCAGGACCTGGTATTTGCTTAAAGAGTGAAGCACTCAACCTCGCTGTTATCGACGAATTGCCACTCGTGGTAATCGATGTTCAACGTGGAGGTCCATCAACTGGACTCCCAACAAAGTCGGAACAAACCGACCTTTTGCAAGTACTCTACGGTCGTAATGGTGAAAGTCCAATGCCTGTAATCGCAGCAACAAGTCCAACCGACTGCTTTGACGCAGCATTCCAAGCTTGTAAAATTGCATTGGAACACATGACACCAGTTGTTCTCCTTACTGACGCATTCATTGCAAACGGTTCTTCAGCTTGGAAGATTCCTTCAATGGACGAACTTCCAACCATTAAACCACACTTTGCTCCAGAAGAACAAAAGTTTAAGTATACTCCTTATAAACGTGAAGACTACACCAACGTGCGCTATTGGGCTGTTCCAGGTCAGGAAGGCTTTGAACACATACTTGGTGGACTTGAAAAAGACGGCAAGACAGGTGCTATCTCAACCGATGCAGAGAACCATAACCTTATGGATCACTTGCGTTTCGACAAGGTTGCACGCATTCCTGTGCCAGATTTGGAAGTACAAGGCGATGCAGATGACGCTGAATTGCTCATCGTAGGTTTCGGTAGTACATACGGACACCTCTATTCTGCAATGCAAGAACTTCGTGCAAAAGGACATAAAATCGCACTTGCACAATTCAAGTACGTTAATCCATTGCCAAAGAACACCGCAGAAGTATTGGCTAAATACAAGAAGGTAGTAGTAGCAGAGCAAAACTTAGGACAACTCGCAGCATTGCTCCGTATCCGAATCAACAACTTTGCGCCATATCAGTACAACCAAGTAAAGGGACAACCATTCGTTGTTCAAGAACTTGTACAAGGTTTCGAGCGCTTGTTGACACTCCCTGCACCTAAAGACGAGAGTGGTATGTTCTATTCACGAATCTTACAATAAATAAGGAGGAACACAAGATGACTCAGTATACAGACAAAGATTATAAGAAAGGTCAGCCAAGATGGTGCCCTGGTTGTGGAGACCACTTCTTCTTGGCGAGTTTACATAAAGCAATGGCAGAGTTAGGTGTACCACCACACGAAACTGCCGTCATTTCAGGTATCGGTTGTTCAAGCCGTTTGCCATACTATGTTAGCACATACGCTATGCAAACCATTCACGGACGTGCCGCTGCTATCGCAACAGGTGTAAAGGTTGCAAATCCAAACCTTACCGTATGGCAGATTTCTGGCGACGGTGACGGATTAGCAATCGGTGGTAACCACTTTATTCATGCGTTGAGAAGAAACATTGATTTGAATATGATTCTTCTGAATAACCGTATCTATGGACTCACAAAAGGACAATATTCACCAACAAGTCCACGCGGATTTGTTTCTAAATCAAGTCCTTATGGTACAGTAGAAGACCCATTCCGCCCAGCAGAACTTTGCTTTGGCGCTCGTGGTAAGTTCTTTGCTCGTGCCGTAGCCACTGATGCACCAGCTACTATCGAAATTTTGAAAGCAGCAAAGCAACATAAAGGTGCAGCTGTTTGCGAAATTCTCCAAAATTGCGTAATCTTTAACGATGGTTGCCACGACTCTGTTTACAACAAAGAAGGTCGTAAGAACAATGCAATCTACGTTGAACACGGCAAACCATTAGTATTTGGTCCAGAAAACGAATTTGGATTGATACAAGAAGGCTTCGGCTTGAAGGTTGTAAAGATTGGCGAAAATGGTGTGAAACTTGAAGATATTCTCGTACACGATGCTCATTGCGAAGACGATACTTTGCAATTGAAGTTAGCAATGATGGATATGCAAGAAGGTTTCCCAGTAGCTTTGGGCGTGATTCGTGATGTTGAAGCTCCTACTTACAACGAAGCTGTTTGGCAACAAATAGAAGACGTGAAAGCTAAGAAGCCATATCACAACTTCAACGAATTGCTTGAAACTAACGATATTTGGGAAGTTAAGTAAAAGAAACTTGAAAGCGATAAGCAAAATATCCTGAGAGGGTTTCCCTAACATCAGGGAATACCCTCTCTTGTTTTATAGCTTATCAAGTTAAAGCAATACTTTCCTTTTCTCCGAAAGCGTTTTCATGATTGCATAACATAATTTATGAAACCAAAAACGCATTATCTAAAATGAATTTTGTAATTTTGTAGCGTAAAGAAACGTAAGTTCTGACACGATAAAAAACTACGAGTTTTCAAGCAAAAGCAATTATCCAATACGATTGACACGATGTTATGAAACTCCATTTTAGAGTTCGGAAACGACATTTAAAATAAAAAATATAGTATTAACAAATTACATTTACTATGAAAGTTCATGAATACCAGGCAAAAGAGTTTTTTGCAAGTTATGGGATTCCAGTACAACGCGGTATCGTTTGCCGCACTCCTGAAGAAGCTGTAAAAGCTTACGAAGAACTGGGTGTAGAACTTGCCGTTATTAAGGCACAGGTACACACAGGTGGTCGTGGTAAAGCTGGTGGTGTTAAATTAGGTAAGACAGCAGAAGAAGTACGCACTCATGCTACCAATATCCTCGGTATGGATATTAAAGGTTTCATTGTAGACCGTGTTCTCGTTTGTGCTGCACTTGATATTGCGTCAGAATACTATGTAAGTATCCTTCCAGACCGCAAGTCTAAGACCGCTATCTTTATGGTAAGCCGCGAAGGTGGTATGGATATTGAAGCAGTTGCAAAGGAAACTCCTGAGAAAATTGCTAAAATTTCCGTTGATCCAACCGTTGGTTTAACCGATGCTAAAGCACGCGAAATAGCTTTCGAGCTTTTCGACGATATGCAATATGTTAAGCAGGCAGTACCTTTGTTCAAGAAATTGTATCAACTCTTCCTTGAAAAGGACGCTTCTTTGACAGAAATCAACCCACTCGTTATCACTGAACAAGGCGAAGTTGTTGCAGTAGACGCTAAGATGACATTCGACAACAATGCGCTTTTCCGTCACCCAGACGTATTCGAACTCTTCGAACCAACAGAAGATGAGAAGAAAGAACAATTTGCTAAGGAAAAGGGATTTAGCTATGTAAACCTCGGTGGCGAAATCGGTTGTATGGTAAACGGTGCTGGTTTGGCTATGGCTACCATGGATATGATTAAGCTTTATGGTGGCAACCCTGCTAACTTCCTTGACATTGGTGGTAGCTCTAACCCAACAAAGATTGTTGAAGCAATGAAGCTTTTGCTTTCTGACGAGCATGTAAAAGTTGTGCTTATCAACATCTTCGGGGGTATTACACGTTGCGATGATGTAGCAAAAGGTCTTATCGAAGCATTCAAACTTATCGACACAAATATGCCAATCGTTATCCGTCTTACTGGTACTAACGAAGCTGAAGGTCGTGAATTGCTCAAAGGCACAAAGTTCCACGTTGCTACAACTATGAGCGAGGCTGGACACATGGCAGTTGACCTCTGCAAGTAATTTTATTCGTTTAAAAACTTTGGAAAAAAATGAGTATTTTAATTAACAAAGATACACGACTTATCGTTCAAGGTATTACAGGTCGTGACGGTAGCTTCCACGCTACAAAAATGAAAGAATATGGTACTAACGTTGTAGGTGGTACATCTCCAGGCAAGGCAGGTCAAGAAGTGGCTGGTATTCCAGTATTCAACACCGTTAAAGATGCCGTAGCTAAGACCAACGCCAACACTTCTGTTATCTTCGTTCCTGCTGCGTTTGCAAAGGACGCTATGCTTGAAGCAGCTGATGCTGGTATCAAATTGATTATTTGTATCACCGAAGGTGTGCCTACACTTGATGTTGTTGAAGCTTACAACTACATTAAAATTAAGGGTGCAAACCTCATTGGTCCTAACTGCCCAGGCTTGATTTCTCCTGACGAGAGCATGGTTGGTATTATGCCAACTAACATCTTTAAGAAGGGACATACTGGTGTTATCAGCCGTTCAGGTACATTGACTTACCAAGTAGTAGCTTCGCTTACAGCAGCTGGTATGGGTCAATCTTCAGCAATCGGTGTTGGTGGCGACCCAATTGTAGGTCTTTACTTCCAAGAATTGCTCGAAATGTTCCAAAACGACCCTGAAACCGATTCTATTGCCCTCATTGGTGAAATCGGTGGCGACGCTGAAGAACGTGCAGCTGAATACATTAAGCAATACGTTACAAAGCCTGTTGTAGCTTTCATCTCTGGTCGTGAAGCTCCAAAGGGTAAGCAAATGGGACACGCAGGTGCTATTATCTCAAGTGGTTCAGGTACTGCTGCTGAGAAGGTTGCTGCTTTCGAAGCTGCTGGTATCCCTGTTGCTCGTGAAACTCACGAAATTCCTGAACTTTTGAAACAAAAGTTAGGCAAATAAGCATTTAACTTTAGGGCTAAACAATAGTCATCATAAAAGAGGGAGTGTCAAAATCGACATTCCCTCTTTTTATCTTCCTCCCTGTTTGATAAAAAACTTTCCTATTTTCCCTTTATGCTGCCAAACAGTAAGCATCCAAGTACTACACTATTAATCGTTTAAGTAATACGCTACTACCGATAAAAAAAGAACCGCAACCCATCTCTATTGCGATGAACTGCGGTTCTCTATGTCGTTTTTGGTCGTGTCTAATAAAGCAAAACTAAGCCTGCTATGGAGGAATAGATAATCATGCGGATTGGATTTATCTTTAACCACATGGTTCCGATAAAGGTTGCAAGGAAAAGGGCAATGCTAATGCAAAATTGCCACATATTCACGCTTGGTAAAGAGAAATTCTCTGCATTGCAAAGCAGTAGGGTAGCAGCAGCCAAAAGTCCTACTACCACAGGGCGCAAACCCATAAAAATGGATTGCACGGTGGGCGTATTCATGTATTTTAGGAACATTTTACTGATGAGTAGCATCAATATCAATGACGGCAATACTAAGGCAAATGTTGCGGTAGCACTTCCCACGATAGCCATGAGCCCCGTGTAACCAGCATTATGTACCACCGTGTAGCCGCAATAGGTCGCAGAATTAATTCCTATCGGCCCTGGAGTCATCTGTGAAATCGCAACAATATTGGTAAACTCTGCCGTTGAAAGCCAATGATGATTGACTACTGTCTCGGTTTGAATCAAAGAAAGCATGCCATAACCGCCACCGAAACCGAACAAGCCGATAACAAAAAACGTATAAAAGAGTTGAAGAAATATCATAAGCTATTCTGTTGGTGCAATGTATTTTCCGTAAACGTAGCCGCCTAAGCCTGCCGCAATGAGAACGTAGATAGGATTTACGCCCATATAAGCTATCAATATAGCCGTTGCAATGGGTATCCAGCAGTTCGAAAAATTGATTTTTGCATTCTTGGCGAGGTTAAATGTTGGTACCGCTATCAATGCTACAACCGCAGGACGAATGCCCCTAAACATGGCTGCCACCCATTTTATATCCATGAATTGGTGGAAAAAAAGGGCAATCATCAGAATGATGAGGAACGAAGGTAGCACCGCTCCCAAAGAACAACACAATGCTCCTGGTGTTTTGCGCAACTTGTAGCCTATGAAAATGCTAATATTCACAGCAAAAACCCCTGGACAACTTTGCGCAACAGCAATGAGGTCGAGGAATTGTTCCTTCGAAATCCACTTTTGTTTGTCTACAACTTCGCTCTCAATAATGGGTATCATGGCGTAACCTCCACCCAAAGTGAAAGCGCCAATCTTAAAAAATATTTTGAAAGCGTTCCAATAAACATCAAGTCCGAACTCCTTCTTTGATGCAGAAGAAGTCGGACTTGCGTTGTTTAATCTATCTTTTTTATTATCTATCATCTATTATTTTATTCGTTCCTCCACCCATTTGCGAGCATTTACAAATGCTTCAATCCATGGTGTAACCTCTTCAGAACGTCTATCTTGTGGATACCATGCTTGTTGCCATGGGAAAATAGCACGCTCCAAGTGAGGCATCATTGCCAAATGTCGTCCGTCTGCCGAGCAGATACCTGCCACATTGTAGTTAGAACCATTCGGATTGCCAGGATATTGGGCATAATTGTATTTTGCTATTACGTTGTAATGGTCTTCAGGCTCAGGCAACATAAACTTTCCTTCGCCATGTGCCACCCAAATTCCGAGTTTATTGCCGCTGAGCGAACCTAACATTACGCTCTTGTTCTCAGGGATACTCAAACTCAAGAAAGCACTTTCAAACTTATGACTGTCGTTATGAACCAAGCGAGTGCGGTTTTTATGCTCTGGATTGATGAGGTTTAATTCCACCATTAATTGGCAACCATTGCAAATACCGAGCGAAAGTGTGTCCTCACGAGCATAGAAATTATCGAGTGCTTGCTTTGCTTTTTCGTTGTAAAGAAAAGCTCCTGCCCAGCCTTTAGCCGAACCCAACACATCAGAATTAGAGAAACCGCCACAGAAGACAATCATATTTACTTCTTCAAGGTTCTCACGTCCCGTAATCAAGTCGGTCATGGTTACATCTTTCACCTCAAATCCAGCAAGATAGAGACTGTAAGCCATTTCACGCTCACCGTTTGTTCCTTTTTCTCTTATAATAGCTGCCTTTGGACTCTTATGCGTGATAGGCGTATTGTCTTTCCAACGGTTTGGATTTAAACCATATTGTGCCAATTTTCCAGTGAAGTCGGCATTGAATTTCATTTCGATTGGTTGACTCTTATAGTGGTTATAACGCTTCTCAGCCATACCATTGGCAGCTTGTTTGCGTTCAAACAAATAAGAAGTTTCATACCAAGCATCACGCATTTTATCAATGTCGAACTCGTGTTTCCACGCTCCGTCAGTAATTGTAAGCGTGCGATTCTTTGTGTTAGGATAGCCAATGCGCGCAAAACCAATGCAGTTTTCTTCCAAGAAAGCCTTCACTTCTTCGTTGTGTTCATCGGCAACTTGAATGATAACACCTGGGTTTTCAGCAAATAATTTGCGCATTGTGTCATCGCCATTGATGTCATGCAAATTGATATTCAAGCCTCCTTCAGGGTTGGCAAAAGCCATTTCTAACAAGGTTGTTATCATACCACCAGCTGAAATATCATGACCTGCAAGTATCCAACCATTGCGAATCATCTCTTGAATGGCATCGAAACAGTCGCAAAAATAGCGTGGTTCTTTTATGGTAGGTACGTCAGAACCAATCTTGCCTAAACTCTGTGCAAAGGCAGAACCGCCTAAACGTTGTTCATCAAAGCTAAAGTCGATATGATAAAGGCGTGTATTTTTGTCGTTTACCAATACTGGTGAAACCACTTGGCGCACATTACTTACCTCTGCTCCACTTGAAACGATGACAGTTCCTGGTGAAACAATTTTCTCTCCGTTAGGGTATTGTTGTGTCAATGACAACGAATCTTTACCCGTTGGAACGTTCACACCAATGGCACAACAGAAGTCTGACAA
>QWBY01000743.1_pt1 | contig 21461 bp, 15 predicted proteins | sample 1972471 | NCBI WGS metagenome assembly QWBY01 (sample SAMN09866722, study PRJNA288562) | Human gut metagenome isolate term6_stool, whole genome shotgun sequencing... | reverse complement strand
TTCCAGTAGATCAGGTGATTATCATGAAGGATCTCAAGGTATTTGATCAGTCTTGTCAGCGGCTGTTCCATAGAAGGAAATTCTGCTTCAAGCTCTTTGGAGATTGCATGTACATCCTTTTTATCATCGATGGAGTTCCACACAAAAGTTCCAAGCTTGTCTAACTTGATTTCACTTACACGGGGACGACGGAAGAAGCGCTGAGCCAACTTGTGATAAAATCCCTTCCATTCGATAAGGACGGTAATAATACCGTCCTCACCTGTTTCATATTCAATTTCCGGATTCTTCTCCGGGATAAAGTCAAGATAGTTTTTACTGTCTTTCTTTTTCATTGAATTATTTTTCCTTATCAGCTTTCATACATACAACGTACAGAAGTACAAGTAATGCAATGTAAAGCACCAGACTGCCAACCTGTGGTAAGTGGAATGGCAGAATGATCTTAGAATCAATTTTAACTACTGCAAATACAGCAAGAAGGATACCGATGATACCTTCTCCGGCGATCATACCGGATGTAAAGAGAAGACCTCTGTCTGTACGTGCTTTTTTCTCTGCCTCTGTACCTTTTTTCTTCTCAACGAAGATACGTACAACACCACCAGCCATGATACCAGCACTCAGAGAGAATGGAAGGTACATACCAACTGCGAATGGCATAACCGGCATCTTGAGGATCTCAACAACGATTGCAATAAATACACCGATCAGGATCATAGCCCATGGAAGTTCCTCATTCATGATACCTTCAACGAGCATCTTCATCATTGTAGCCTGAGCTGCCGGAATCTTTTCTGTTCCGTATCCCCAAGCCTCATTCAGAAGGTAAAGAACGAATCCGATTGCTGCTGAAGAAGCAACAACACCGATGATCTCACCAACCTGCTGTTTGGAAGGTGTAGCACCTACGATGAATCCTGTCTTTAAGTCCTGAGAAGCATCTCCTGCGATTGCTGCAACGATACAGATGATACCACCGATAGAGATGGCTCCAACCATACCTGTAAGTCCTGTAGTACCTGTTACTTTCAGGATTACTGTAGCAAAGAGAAGAGTAGCGATTGTCATACCTGATACCGGGTTGTTAGAAGATCCGATCAGTCCAACCATACGAGAAGATACAGTTGCAAAGAAGAATCCGAATACAACGATGATCAGGGCACCAACCAGGTTAACCGGGAAGATCGGAAGGATCCAGATCAGAACAGCGATTACAAGGATAACTCCGATCAGTAATGGGAATGGAAGATCCTGCTCTGTACGAAGCTGATTGCTGGATCCGGCATTCTTTTTCATACTTCCAATGGCCTGCTTAAATGTTCTTACGATCAGAGGAAGGCTCTTAATCAGACTGATGATACCACCAGTTGCAACAGCTCCGGCTCCGATGTATTTGATGTAATTAGCCCAAAGAGCAGAAGGACCATCCACAAGTAATTCATTTACAGTAACTGAAGCAGGGAAGATTGTAGCATCTCCACCGAACAGTGCGATCATTGGCATCAGTACGAACCAGCTGAGTGTACCACCGGCGAACATGTAGCTGGAGATCTTCGGTCCACAGATATATCCTACACCACCAAGTGCCGGAAGAACCTGCATACCAATCTGTGCTCCGCTGTAGTTCTTGAATGCGTGTCCAATCTCACTTGGGAAGAGCTGCATTCCGTCTGCAAAGAATTTGTAAACGGCTGCGATACCAAGTCCTGCGAATACTGTACCAGCCTTAGATCCACCTTCTTCTCCGGCCAGAAGAACTTCTGCACAAGCAGTTCCCTCTGGGAAAGGAAGTGTTCCGTGCTCTTCAACGATAAGAGCCTGACGAAGCGGTACCATGAAGCATACTCCGAGTATTCCACCAAACAGGGCAATCATAGCGATGGAAAGGATGCTTGGGAAAGCAATCTTTCCTTCTTCAGCCCAAAGGAATAATGCAGGAAGTGTGAAGATAGCTCCTGCTGCAACAGACTCTCCGGCAGAACCGATTGTCTGTACCATGTTGTTCTCGAGAATAGAATCCTTACGGAGAATCACACGAATGATTCCCATAGAAATTACGGCTGCCGGGATGGAAGCGGAAACTGTCATACCAACGAGAAGTCCGAGGTATGCGTTAGCAGCTCCAAATACGATTGCCAGAAGGATACCGATCAAGAGTGCTGTCACCGTAAACTCAGGAACGACTTTGTCCGCTGGAATATACGGCTTGAATTCTTTCTTGTTGTTGTCCATTTTTTCAATGTCCTTTCTTTTGTTTTCTATGCTATCCTGCTGTCCCCACAACAGATAGCGGCGCCTTTTGTTAATATAAAAAATTTTTTATTAACACAGCTTTATGATTATAGCATATTAAAGTGCTAAAAGGAAGAATAAAACGCAAAAATGTTATGGAAATATGTTGTAAATGTAAAACTTTTATAAAAAATGGTAGATTTTGGAACAAAAAAGAGAGGGGAATGAGAAAAGATTTCAAAATTCTTGATAAAAATAGGAGCTTTTAGAAAAATGATAAGAAATTGAGAAATACAATAGAATGTAGAAATGTTTGATGTCAAAAAAGAGAATTTGTGGTAAAATAGAATGGATTATGTAGAAACAGAAAAGAACGGAGGTCAACAGTTGGAAGCTTATACAGGGTTTGCGGCGGTCTACGACATTTTCATGGATAATGTACCTTACGAAGAGTGGGGCGAATACATTCACAGTCTTTTAAAAGACCGTGGAATAGAAGACGGGATTCTTTTGGATCTGGGCTGTGGCACAGGAACAATGACGGAGAAGCTGGCGGATTATGGATATGACATGATCGGTGTGGATAATTCAGAAGATATGCTGGAACTTGCGATGGAGAAGCGTATGGAGTCAGGAAAGGATATTCTTTATCTGCTCCAGGACATGCGTGAGTTCGAATTATATGGAACAGTAAGGGCGATTGTCAGTGTCTGTGATTCGGTCAACTATATTACAGAACCGGAGGAACTGGAAGAAGTATTCCGTCTGGTGAATAACTACCTGGATCCTAAGGGCGTCTTTTTGTTTGATTTTAATACCGTATATAAGTATAAAGAAGTCATGGGAGATACGGTGATCGCAGAAGACAGAGGTGAATGTAGTTTTATCTGGGATAATTTCTATTATGAAGAAGAACGGATCAATGAGTATGATCTGACTCTATTCATTCAGGAAGATGCAAGTGAAGATTTGTATCGGAGATATCAGGAGACACATTACCAGAGAGGCTATACCTTAGAAGAGATGAAAGAACTGGTAGAACGTTCGGGTCTTGTTTTTGAGGCAGCATATGACGCAGTTACACACGAGGAACCGACAGAGAAGAGTGAGAGAATCTATATCGTTGCCAGAGAATCCGGGAAATGAATTGGATACAATTCTTGAATAGATAAGAAAGACGAGGAGAATAAGACATGAATGATTATATTGTAAGAGCAACAGCAGGAAATGCACAGATCCGTGCATTTGCGGCAGTGACAACAAACCTGGTTGAGGAGGCAAGAGAGCATCACGGAACAAGTCCGGTTGCGACAGCAGCGCTGGGAAGACTCCTTACAGGTGGAGTGATGATGGGAAGCATGATGAAGAATGATACAGACATGCTGACAATCCAGATTCAGTGTTCCGGTCAGATTGAAGGTCTGACTGTGACAGCGGACAGCAAGGGAAATGTAAAAGGATATGCATTTAATCCGGATGTGATGCTTCCGGCGAAGAACGGAAAGCTTGATGTCGGTGGAGCACTTGGACAGGGTGTCATGACGATCATCAAAGATATGGGACTCAAGGAGCCATATTCAGGCCAGACAATTCTGCAGACAGGAGAGATCGCAGAGGATCTTACTTATTATTTTGCAACGTCTGAACAGGTACCGTCTTCTGTCGGACTTGGAGTTCTGATGAACAAAGATAATACAGTGAAATGCGCCGGCGGATTTATCGTACAGGTTATGCCTTTTATCGAGGATGAAGTACTTAATAAGCTGGAGGCAAACATTCAGAAGATCCAGTCCGTAACATCCATGCTGGATAACGGACATACACCGGAGCAGATGCTTGAGCAGGTTCTTGAAGGACTTGATCTGGAAATTACAGATACAATGCCGGCACAGTTCTATTGCAACTGCTCTAAGAAGAGAATCGAGAAAGCAATCATCAGTATCGGAAAGAAAGAGATTCAGGAAATGATCGATGAAGGTAAAGAGATTGAAGTGAAGTGTCATTTCTGTAATACAGCATATAAGTATACAGTAGATGAATTGAAAGAATTGTTAAAACAGGCTCGATAAGTATTGCCGGGGCTTTTGCCCTGACACCATATAATAGAAGATGGGGTGAAGATGAGATGAAAAATGGATTTGTGAAGGTTGCGGCAGCAACACCGGATATCCGCGTTGCGGATGTGGAATTCAATACACAGAATATCATCAATGCTATGGAAGAAGCACAGAAAAATGGCGCGAAGATTCTTGTATTTCCGGAGCTTTGTGTGACAGGATACACCTGTAGTGATCTGTTCGACCACAGCGTACTTCTGAAAGCTTCCAGAAAAGCATTGCTTGAGATTGCAGAAAATACAAACGACAAAGATATGCTTGTATTTGTCGGAGCACCGCTTGAAGTGAATGGAAAGCTTTACAATGTAGCTGCGGCAATGAACCAGGGCGAGATCATCGGATTTACGACAAAGACGTTCCTGCCAAACTATGGTGAATTTTATGAGATGCGCCAGTTTACTCCGGGACCACAGATAGTGAGAGAGATTACATTTGAAGGAAAGAAGATTCCATTCGGTCCGCAGATTCTCTTCCAGGCAGAAGGAATGGAAGAACTGGTAGTGGCAGCCGAGATCTGCGAGGATGTCTGGTCACCGGTTCCGCCGAGTATTCAGGCGGCACTTGAAGGTGCAACAGTGATCGTCAACTGTTCCGCAAGTGATGAGACGATCGGAAAAGACACTTACCGTCGTGCACTGATCTCCGGACAGTCTGCAAGACTGATCTCCGGATACATTTATGCGAATGCAGGAGAAGGAGAATCTACAACAGATCTTGTTTTCGGCGGACACAATATCATTGCTGAAAACGGAACCGTTCTGAAAGAAAGCAGTAGATATGTAAATGAAATTATTTACTCAGAGCTGGATCTTCAGAGAATTACAGGTGAGAGAAGAAAGAATACGACATTCCAGCCATTGGATGAAGAGACTCTGGTACGTGTTCCATTTACCGTGGAAGAGACAAAGACATTTTTGACAAGAACATTTCCGAAGAAGCCGTTCGTTCCTTCTGATGAACAGACCCGTGCACAGCGCTGTGAGGAGATCCTGACGATCCAGGCAATGGGACTGAAGAAACGTCTGGCTCATACGAATGCAAGAACTGCTGTTGTCGGTATTTCCGGAGGTCTGGATTCTACACTTGCACTGCTTGTAACGGCACGCGCATTTGACATGCTTGGAAGAGATAAGAAGGATATCATTGCTGTGACAATGCCTTGCTTTGGTACAACAGACAGAACTTATCAGAATGCCTGTGAGATGTCTAAGAAAGTCGGCGCGACTCTGATCGAGGTTCCGATCGCAGATGCAGTGAATGTTCATTTCCGTGACATCGGACATGATCCGGAAGATCACAGTGTAACTTATGAAAACTGCCAGGCGAGAGAGCGTACACAGGTGCTGATGGATATCGCAAACAAGACTTGGGGAATGGTTATTGGAACAGGCGATCTGTCAGAGCTTGCGCTTGGATGGGCAACTTACAACGGAGATCATATGTCCATGTACGGAGTGAATGCTTCTGTACCGAAGACACTGGTTCGCCATCTTGTAAAATATGCTGCGGATGATACAAAAGACGAAGCTCTTAAGAATGTACTTTACGATGTGCTTGATACACCGGTAAGTCCTGAGCTTCTACCGCCGAAGGACGGAGATATCGCGCAGAAGACAGAAGATCTTGTAGGACCTTACGAACTGCATGATTTCTTCCTGTATTTCATGCTTCGTTTTGGATATGAGCCGAGCAAGATCTTCCGTATTGCATGTATGACATTTGATGGTGAATATGACAAAGAGACCATTTTTAAATGGCTGGAAACATTCTGTAGAAGATTTTTCTCTCAGCAGTTCAAGCGTTCCTGTCTGCCGGATGGACCGAAGGTTGGTACTGTGGCACTTTCTCCTAGAGGGGACTGGAGAATGCCAAGTGATGCCTGCGTGGCAGTATGGATGAAAGATCTTGAGGCTTGCAGAGTATAAGAAAAGAAAAATTGCGGGATGCAGGAAATATGCATTCCGCACAAACTTGGGGAAAGAAAAGGAGAGGATAAGATGAAACTCATCAGAACAGAGGATGCGGTCGGCAGTGTGCTTTGCCACGACATTACCCAGATTATTCCGGGAGTTGTGAAGGATGCGGTCTTCCGCAAAGGACATGTAGTGACAGAAGAAGATGTACCAGTACTGCTTTCTGTAGGAAAAGAACACCTCTATGTATGGGAGAAGCAGGAAGGCATGCTTCATGAGAATGATGCGGCAGAGGTGCTGCGTCAGGTATGCCAGGGAGAGCATATGAATGCATCTGAGGCGAAAGAAGGAAAGATCGAACTGACTGCACAGTGCGACGGCCTTCTGAAGATCAATCGCGAGAAATTGAATGAAGTAAATGCGCTCGGTCAGATCGTGCTTGCATCCAGACATGGCAATTTCCCGGTGAAAAAGGGAGATAAGATTGTAGGAATGCGTGTCGTTCCGCTAGTGATCGAGGAAGAGAAGATGAATCATGTGAAAGAACTCTGTGGGGAAGAGCCGATTTTCACAATTCTCCCGTTCCATCAGATGAAAGTCGGAATCGTGACAACAGGAAGCGAAGTTTATCATGGAAGGATCACAGATAAATTTACTCCGGTCGTAAAAGCAAAATTAGAAGAGGCAGGCATGGAAGTACTTGGAAATGTACTCTGTGACGATGACTCTCAGATGGTAACAGATGCGATCAATGAATGGATCACTAAGGGCGCGGAATTTGTAGTCTGTACAGGCGGGATGAGCGTTGATCCGGATGACAGAACACCGTTATCTATCAGAAATGCAACTGATGAGGTGATCACTTACGGTGCGCCGGTACTTCCGGGTGCAATGTTCATGCTGGCTTATAAAGGAGAGATTCCGGTTGCAGGTCTTCCGGGATGCGTAATGTATGCAAGAAGAACAATCTTTGATCTGGTGCTTCCGAGAATTGCAGCAGGCGAGAGATTAAGTGTAGAAGATTTCACAGTGCTTGGAGAAGGCGGACTTTGCCTGAACTGCGAAGTATGTACTTATCCGAATTGTGGATTTGGAAAATAATAAGATGAAGGAGAATTGGGGAATGAATTCATTTTATGTAAATCTGCAGGCTGAGCTTGCAGAAGCAAAAGAAGAACTTTGGGCACAGACGCAGATTGATGGTGCTGAAGCAGGAAAGAAAATTCTGTTAAAAGGTGAACCGAAGGATACAGACAGTGTTTTTGTAGATGAAAAAGGTGAACGTATTTTCCAGGAGCGTATCAGCCGTCCGGCAAAGCTGGTGATCTGTGGGGCAGGGCATGTATCTATGCCAATCATTCGCATGGGAAAGATGCTTGGATTCCATGTTACGGTGGTAGAAGACCGTCCGAAATTTGCCGATGATGCGAGAAGAGCAGAGGCTGACCAGGTCTATTGCGAACCATTTGAAGATGGTCTTGCAAAGATCAAAGGAGATACAGATACATGGTTTGTTATTGTTACAAGAGGTCACAGATATGATACAGATTGTCTCAGAACAATCCTTGGAAAGCCAAGAGCTTATGTTGGAATGATGGGAAGTAAGAGAAGAACTGCAATCGTAAAAGACCAGCTGGAGGCAGAAGGCTTCGAGCGCGAAGTGCTTGAAGCAGTCCATACGCCGATTGGGTTGAAGATCGCTGCTGAGACGCCGGAAGAGATCGCGGTGTCTATTATGGCAGAAATCATTCAGATTAAAAACAGTCGTGCAAAGAGCGGTGGATATTCCAGTGAACTTCTTGAAGAAATTCTGAAAGAAGATGAGTGTGGAAAAGTGCTTGCGACAATTATTTCCAGAAAAGGTTCTGCACCACGTGGCGTAGGAACAAAGATGCTTGTATGCGGAGATGGAAGGATCATCGATACAATCGGTGGAGGGTGTGTGGAAAGTGAGATTATTCAGAAAGCACTCCTCATGATCCGTACGGAGCAGGAAGGATTCCAGGTATGCAAGGTAGATATGACAGCAGAGGCAGCCGAGGATGAAGGTATGGTCTGTGGCGGCGTTGTTGAAGTCATGCTCGAAAGGGTAAAATAAACGCTCTGAAAAAAGTTAAAATGATAGTAGTAATTGAAATTGGAGAATAAGAAAGATGGATGATATCAAAATTTTAAAAGGAAATATTATCTATACAAAGACGAAAGATGAATTTGAGATATGCGAACAAGGTTATCTTGTGTGTAAAGATGGAAAAGTAGAAGGAATCTATCAGACACTTCCGTTCCGACTTGGAGGGGAACCAATTGAGGATCATGGAGATTGTCTGATCATTCCGGGAATGACAGATCTGCATATACATGCACCGCAGCATACATTCCGCGGTACAGGGATGGATCTGGAACTTCTGGAGTGGCTAGAGACGAATACATTTCCGGAGGAAGCAAAATACAAGGATGTATTGTATGCGAATGAGACGTATGCGAAGTTTGCCAAGAACTTGAAACATAGTTCAACAACAAGAGCATGCGTCTTTGGGACAATTCATAGAAGATCGACACTTGTTCTGATGGATCATCTGGAAAGAAGCGGTCTGGTCACGATGGTCGGAAAAGTGAATATGGACAGAAATTCACCGGATGAACTTCGTGAAGGTACACAAGAGTCTGCGGAAGAAACAGTTGAATGGATGAAGGATGTGCAGCATAAAAAGTATAAGAATACGCTGCCGATCCTGACACCTCGTTTTATTCCGAGCTGTACGGATGAGCTTCTAGATATGCTGAAGATGGTTCAGATGCGTTACCAGATTCCGGTGCAGTCACATTTATCAGAGAATTTATCAGAGATCGAATGGGTAAAAGAACTTTGTCCATATGCAGAGTTTTATGGAGATGCATATGATCATTTTGGTCTGTTTGGAGCAGATGCATCGACGGTTATGGCGCATTGCGTATACAGTACGGAAGAAGAAATCCAGAGAATGAAAGAGAACGGTGTGTATGTAGCACATTGTCCGGAATCAAATGAGAATCTTTCTTCCGGAATTGCACCGGTAAAACGTTATCTGGAAGAAGGACTTTCTGTAGGACTTGGAAGTGATGTCGCAGGAGGATCGACAGAGAATCTTTTCCGGGCAATGGCACATGCAATTCAGATGTCAAAGATGCGCTGGAGACTTGTCGATCAGAAATATCCGGCATTGAAGTCAGAAGAAGCATTCTATATGGCAACTAAGGGTGGCGGATCCTTCTTCGGAAAAGTCGGAAGTTTTGAAGAAGGATATGAATTCGATGCTGTTGTATTAGATGACAGCAGACTTGAATCCTCCCGTCAGATGAGTGTGAAAGATCGTTTGGAAAGAATGATTTATCTTGCTGATGAGAGAGAAGTGAAAGCAAAATACGTCAGAGGAAATAAAATTATATAAAACACATGAAAAAACCTCAGGTCCGGGTGTTGCAGCACCGTTCTCTGAGGTTTTTTCATTTTCTATTTTAGGAGTTTTAAGTAATTGACTTATTCAATCGATTTTTCAATATTAAAGGTGGATTCTTGTTCCAGTTTCACCAAGAATTCCGTCTTTTGCTTTCTCAAGCAGTGTGATCAGTGACTGTCTTCCAGGTTTGGATTCAGCAAAGTCAAGAGCTGCCTGTACCTTAGGAAGCATAGAACCAGGAGCGAAATGTCCTTCTTCTACATACTGTTTTGCTTCTTCAACTGTCACATCGTCAAGCCATTTCTCATCCGGCTTTCCGTAGTTCAGTGCAACTTTCTCTACAGCAGTCAGAATGATAAGGAAGTCTGCGTCGAGCTCTTTGGCAAGGAGAGCACTGGCAAAGTCTTTATCAATGACTGCACTTGCACCTTTCAGGTGGTTGCCCTGGCGCATAACCGGGATTCCCCCGCCGCCACAGGCAATTACAAGGTCACCGGAGTCAACCATTGTACGGATTGTACCGATCTCAACGATCTCCTGCGGTTTTGGAGAAGCTACAACACGACGGTATCCGCGTCCTGCATCTTCTTTCATGATATAATCATATTTTTCAGCCATAACATCAGCTTCTTCCTTAGAAAGGAATTTACCGATTGGCTTGGATGGTGTCTCGAAAGCCGGATCATCAGCATCTACACGAACCTGAGTGATCATTGTAGCAACCGGAATATCATGGATTCCTCTGTTGAACAATTCTTCTCTCAGGGCATTCTGCAGGTCATATCCGATGTAAGCCTGGCTCATTGCAACACATACAGAAAGTGGTGTGTTTGGCTGTTTCTCATCCTCATGTGTTAATGCGATCATAGCGTTGTTGATCATACCAACCTGAGGACCATTGCCGTGTGCTACGACTACTTCGCAGCCTTCCTGAATCAGGTCTACGATCGCGCGTGCTGTAATCTTAACAGCAGCCATCTGCTCAGGAAGAGTATTGCCAAGGGCATTTCCGCCGAGGGCAATGACAATACGTTTTTTCTTTTCCATTTTAGGATCCTCCGTATTTACTGTAAAGGTATTGTACAGGTCTGAAAGATTCAGGCCTGTACAATAAGTTACTAAATTAAGGTAACTGTGAAACTATTTTTGTCTGAGAAATTTAAACTTACTCAAAAATTCTGGACATTCCTCTTTCTTCGAGCTTCTTCAGGATTTCCTGTGGGTTCTCGAATTTAGCAAGGAAGATCATAGCTGCGATGATATATGGTTTGTAGCTTGCTTCTTTGTAAAGAGGATCTCTGTAACGATCGAATACGGAAGCGTCAACTTCACCTTCTTCACAGCTTACGCCTGAGATGTCAGCTGGCAGACAGTGCATGTAAAGAGCTTTTCCGTCTTTTGTTGTAGCCATGAGCTCTTCTGTACAAGCCCAGTCTTTGTGCTCTGCGTTCTGAGCAAGAAGTTCTTTCTCAAGAGCTTTGATACCTTCTGTATCTCCGTTTCCGTAAAGCTCTGTACGTTTTTCCATAGCTGCAAATGGAGCCCAGCTCTTTGGATATACGATATCAGCATCTTTGAATGCTTCAGCCATGTTGTTAGTCTTCTTGAAGGATCCGCCTGATTTCTTAGCGTTCTCTTCAGCAATTTTCTCAACATCCTCGAATACTTCGTATCCTTCTGGATGAGCAAGAACAACGTCCATTCCGAAACGTGTCATCAGACCGATGACTCCCTGTGGAACAGAAAGTGGTTTTCCGTAAGATGGTGAGTAAGCCCATGTCATAGCAAGTTTTTTGCCTTTCAGGTTCTCAACTCCGCCGAACTCATGGATGATGTGAAGCATATCAGCCATACACTGTGTTGGGTGGTCAATGTCACACTGAAGGTTTACAAGTGTAGGTTTCTGCTCAAGAATTCCGTCCTTGTTTCCTTCTGTTACAGCGTCAACAACTTCGTGCATGTATTTGTTACCTTTTCCGATGTACATATCATCACGGATACCGATAACATCAGCCATGAAGGAGATCATGTTAGCTGTCTCACGAACTGTCTCACCATGAGCAACCTGAGATTTTCCTTCGTCAAGATCCTGAACCTCAAGACCAAGAAGGTTACAAGCAGAAGCGAAAGAGAAACGTGTACGTGTGGAATTGTCACGGAACAGAGAAATTCCAAGTCCGCTCTCGAATACCTTTGTGGAAATGTTGTTCTCTCTCATGTAACGAAGAGCATCAGCTACTGTAAATACAGCCTCGATCTCGTCGTCTGTTTTCTCCCATGTAAGGAAGAAGTCACCATTGTACATCTCTTTGAAGTTGAGTGCGTTCAGTTTGTCAATATATCCCTGTAATTTTGCGTCCATCTTTAAAATCCTCCTGATTAAAATGAATTATTTGTTTTTAGGTTTATTAGCCAAGGCAGTTCCGGCCGGAAATTATCCGGTCAGAACGCCATAGGTTCAATGAATTGGTTGCGTGATCACACGCAAGTGCGTTAGCAAATACTGAATTACTCAGCGTAAGACAGTGGAAGTGCAGCGTATACTGCAGCACATGTTACGAGATCCTGTTTCCATGTCATCTCGTTTGGTGCGTGAGCCTGAGCCTCAGCTCCAGGTCCGAATCCGATACATGGGATTCCGTTTCTACCCATGATAGAAACACCGTTTGTAGAGAATGTCCACTTATCTGTCAGAGGACGAGCCTGACGCATCTCAAGTGTGTCAGCAGCACCGATTCTCTGATCTCCGTAAAGACCTGTGTAAGCTTTCTCAAGAGCCTTAGTTACTTTGTGATCCTTCGGAATAGCCCATGTTGGGAAGTAGCACTCGATCTCGTATACACATCCTGTGTAGGACGGACGATCGTAGTTGTACATAGAAACAACAACGTCATCACCGTATTTCTTAACGCTTGGCAGGTTACGGATCTCATCTAAGCAGCTCTCCCATGTCTCTCCGAATGTCATACGACGGTCAAGAGATACAGCACAAGAATCTGCTACTGCACAACGGCTTGGTGATGTGTAGAAGATCTGAGATGTTGTAACTGTTCCACGTCCAAGGAAACGAGCCTCTTCGTAGTCAGGGTTGAATTTCGGGTTAAGCATTTTAACAAGACCTTTGATCTCTGTCTCGTCAGCGTCATCGTTCTCGTTAAGAGCACGAACATCCTGAAGAATGTCAGCCATCTTGTAGATTGCGTTGTCTCCACGCTCCGGAGCAGAACCGTGACAGGAAACTCCCTTAACATCGATACGGATTTCCATACGTCCTCTCTGTCCACGGTAGATACCACCGTCTGTAGGCTCTGTAGAAACTACGAACTCCGGACGAATCTTGTCTTCGTTGATGATGTACTGCCAGCAAAGTCCGTCACAGTCTTCTTCCTGAACTGTACCAACAACCATTACTTTGTATCCTTCTGGAATGAGTCCGAGATCTTTCATGATCTTTGCTCCGTATACACCAGATACGATACCGCCACACTGGTCAGATACTCCACGTCCACCGATCTCTGTCTCTGTCTCGTATCCATCGTATGGATCGAATTTCCAGTTATCGATGTTACCGATACCTACTGTATCGATATGTGCGTCAAATGCGATGATCTTGTCGCCAGTTCCCATGAATCCCATAACATTTCCCTGTGGGTCGATGACAACTTCGTCAAATCCAACTTTCTTCATCTCAGCAGCGATTGTCTCTACGTGAGCTTTCTCATCACAGCTTTCTCCCGGATTTTTTACGATAGCACGAAGGAAAGCAGTCATGTCTTTCTCATAGCCTTTTGCATACTCTTTGATTTTGTTAAGATCCATTGTTCTTCTCCTTTTGAAATAAAATCTTGTTTTGGTGTTACAGTTTCTTCTTATTATATTGCGAGAAATGATTATCTCTCATTTCCGTCCCAGACAATTGATTTGTATCTATCCGGATCAGTGTCTCCCTCAGTAGAGAAGAGAAGTACTTTTGAGTTCTCATCCAGTCCGAGGTGCTCTCTGAGCGGTTTGTACTCATCCATTGTCATGATGCACGCAAGTGTTCCAAACGGTGCAGCTCCGGATTCTCCGGAAGTAACAGGCTGATCACCTTTGAAAGGTGCAGCAAGCATACGCATACCTTTGGCAGCAACCCAGTCAGGTGTTGCGATAAATGTATCAACGTGGTTTTTCAGGATATCCCATGAAATTGTGTTCGGCTCTCCACAGGCAAGACCAGCCATGATTGTAACCATGTCTCCGTCTACGATCCGGATAGCTCCGTCCTTAGCACATGCTCCTTTGTAAAGACATGCAGCAGGCGCAGCTTCAACAACAACAACTTTCGGTGGATTTTCCGGATAGCGGTTAGCGAAGAATCCCTGAACTGCTCCGGCAAGTGAACCAACACCAGCCTGAATAAATACATGTGTCGGACGCTCACATCCAGCTTCATGAAGCTGATCATCAGCCTCGTTAGCCATTGTTCCGTATCCCTGCATGATCCATGCCGGAATCTCTTCATATCCGTCCCAGGCTGTATCCTGAACCATTACGCCGTTCTCTGTCTTCTCTGCCATAGCGTTAGCCATACGAACACATTCGTCGTAGTTTTCCTCTTCGATTGTAGCTTTCGCTCCTTCTTTCAGGATGTTGTTCAGTCTTGTCTGAGTGGATCCCTTCGGCATAAGTACTACAGCTTTCTGTCCAAGCTTGTTCGCTGCCCATGCAACACCACGTCCGTGGTTACCATCTGTTGCAGTGAAGAAAGTAGCCTGTCCGAATTCTTTACGCAGTTCGTCAGATGTAAGAACGTTGTAAGGAAGTTCTGAAACATCCTTTCCTGTCTGCTTTGCAATGTAGCGAGCCATTGCGAAAGATCCGCCGAGTACTTTAAATGCGTTCAGTCCGAAACGATAAGACTCATCTTTTACATAGACCTCTTTCAGTCCAAGGTATGCAGCCATGTGATCCAGTTTTACAAGTGGTGTAACACTGTACTGCGGGAAGCTCTCATGGAATGCGCGAGCTTTCGCTACATTCTCAAGTGACATTACCTGAAGCTGAGAGTCATCTGTTTTTGGCATTTCGTTTACTGCCCATTTGATAGTTTCCATTATAGTGACCTCCTTAAATTAATACGTGTCATTTGCCCATGTAACTGTAAAGTGTGAATTTCGATATCCCCAAATACGAAGAAACTTTATCGCCGGACTTTGTAATAAGGAAAGCACCGGCATGATCCAGATACTGGACAACAGCAACTTTGTCGTCTTTGTTCATCATTGCAACTGGCTTTCCGACCTTTGCAACGGCCTGCTCGATCAACAAATCCAGAAGTTCATTTACATTATGTGTGATCTGCCGTGGCGAATCACCTGTAAGATCCGGAAGATTGTCTTTCGTAGCGATCAAAGACTGAATTGCTGTACTCGCAGCTGTAAAAGCTGTGATGTCATAGTTTAATGAGAAGATGTAAGAGATTGATCCGTCATCGTCTCTTATATAGAAGGTACTCGATTTCAGGATCCGTCCATCTTCTGTTTTAGTAAGATAGGAAAGCTTATCATGAATCGTTGACGGATCCGACTGAAGTGTCTCAAGAACAATTCCAGAAGGACCATCTCCGGTCTGTCGGTTCGATACATGTCCGTTCTCAATGTACACGATCGATTTCTCCAGATCTTTTGTCTTCAAATCATGAATTGCAATCTCACAGGAACTTCCAAATTGAATTGCAAGTCCGTGTGCAAGCTGCTTAAGGAAATCTAAGGTATGACGCATATGTCCACCTGCCTTTCTACATGCTTTCTGTCTTCATAATCCCATAATATCATAAAAATCACGATAGTCAATACCTTTCCTAAAAATTTTTTAGGTAACAAAAAACTTTTTTAGATTTCTTGTTGCATTTAGACAATTTAGATGTTATTCTATGTGTATCAGAGACATTGATGTACGAAATGCACATAACAGGCAGATAGCATTTTAACATCAAAGTGTAGAAATTCATAAAAAGGAGAGGTTACAATTATGTTGATCTTAGGTAATGGTAGAGTTGTGACAAGAAACCCTGAATGTCCTTATATGGAAGAGGGCGCAGTAGCAATTGATGGTAAAGTAATCTGTAAGGTGGGACCAACAGATGAGTTGAAGAAGGCTTATCCAGATGCAGAGTTTATTGATGCAAAAGGCGGAGTGATTATGCCGGCATTCATTAATACTCATGAACATATCTATAGTTCTTTTGCAAGAGGACTTGCTATTAATGGATACAATCCAACAGGATTGCTCAGCATTCTTGAAGGAATGTGGTGGACACTGGATAGAAACCTGACACTGAATGATACTTATTTAAGTGCTATGGCTACTTATATTGATTCTATCAAGAACGGTGTAACAACAGTATTTGACCATCATGCAAGCTTTGGAGCTATCAAAGGTTCCTTATTTGAAATTGAGAGAGCAGCGAAGGAAACAGGAATTCGTTCCTGTCTCTGTTATGAAGTTTCCGACAGAGATGGAAAAGACAAGGCCAGAGAGTCTGTAATGGAGAATGCAGAATTTATTCGTCATGCACTGAAGGATGACAGCGGAATGATCGCCGGAATGATGGGTATGCATGCACAGTTCACAATCTCAGATGAGACAATGGAACTTGCAGCAGCAAACAAACCGGATGAAGTTGGTTATCATATTCATGTTGCAGAAGGAATTGAAGATCTGCATCACTGCCTGAAACATTATGGAAAGAGAATTGTTGACCGTCTGATGGACTTCAATATTCTTGGAGAGAAGACACTGCTTGGACATTGTATCTACATCAACCCACATGAGATGGATCTGATCAAAGATACAAACACAATGGTTGTTCATAATCCGGAATCCAATATGGGAAATGCCTGCGGATGCCCTCCGACAATGGAACTTGTACACAGAGGAATCCTTACAGGACTTGGAACAGATGGATATACACATGATATGATGGAATCCTTCAAAGTAGCAAATATTCTTCATAAACATCACCTTTGCGATCCAAATGCAGCATGGGGAGAAGTTCCGAAAATGCTGTTTGAGAACAATGCAAAGATTGCAGGACGTTATTTCGACCAGAAGCTCGGAGTTCTTGAAGAAGGCGCAGCAGCAGATGTGATCATTGTTAATTACAATCCGCTGACACCAATGAATGAGAATAACATCAATGGTCACCTTGTATTCGGAGTAACTGGACACGATGTTGTGACAACTGTTGCAAACGGTAAAGTATTGATGAAAGACAGAAGACTGACAGAGATTGACGAAGCGAAAGTTATGGCAGACTGCAGACAGGCAGCAGCCGAACTTGGAAAACGTATCAACAGTCGTTAGGCTTAGATTGACGGATACTGTTCATTAATGTTAACATATATAACAGATGTGGACAGTATCTTTGATCGCACATTTCGTCAAAACTAACCGGAAAGGACAATAAAATAATGAAAGAAAAGAAATCAGAAGCACCTCGCAGAGGAAACGAAGAACTGTTTAAGTGGGATGGTAACCCGACATTTGGTCAGATACTTCCGCTTGCTGCCCAGCATGTACTTGCAGCAGTTGTAGGATGTGTTACACCGGCAATTCTGGTTGCAAATGCAGCGAATAATGCAGGCGGAAATGTAAACATGGGTCTCTTAATCCAGATGTCACTTGTATTTGCAGCATTATCAACATTCCTTCAGCTGTATGGAAATAAGATCCATCTTGGATCCGGACTTCCGGTCATCATCGGTGTAAGTTTTGCTTATGTTCCGACAATGACAGCAATTGCAGCACAGGCTCAGGACGTTAACACGATTTTTGGCGCGATGATCGTAGGTGGTATTGTAGCAATTATCGTTGGACTTACTATTAAGCAGATCAGAAAGGTGTTCCCACCACTGGTAATCGGAACTGTTATCTTTGCGATCGGTCTGTCTCTTTATAAGACAGCCATTAACTACATGGCAGGAAACTCCGCGAACACATATGAAGTGATCGTAGAGCAGAGAGGTCAGACAGCAGCACTTGTTTATGGTTCCTGGCAGAACTGGCTTGTATCCCTTGTAACACTGGCAATCGTAATCGGTCTGAACCATTACGGAAAAGGACTTTTCAAACTTGCATCTATCCTGATCGGTCTGGTCTGTGGATATGTACTTGCATTGTGCTTTGGAATGGTTGATTTTTCAGCACTTTCAAACGCAGGTTGGTTCCAGCTTCCACAACCGTTCGCTTTCGGTGTAAAATTCGATATCTCAGCGATTATCCCGCTGGCGATTTTGTTCCTTGTCAATTCCATTCAGGCAATGGGAGATTTCTCCGCTACAACAAGTGGTGGTATGGATCGTCTTCCTACTGACCAGGAGCTCAACGGTGGTATCATCGGTTATGGTATCAGTAATATCGTAAGTGCATGTTTCGGATGTCCTCCGACAGCAACTTACAGCCAGAACGTAGGTATTGTTGGTTCTACAAAAGTTGTAGCAAGAAAGGTATTTTCACTTTCAGCATTTATCCTTCTGATTGCAGGATTGATTCCGAAATTCTCAGCACTTCTGAGAACAATTCCTCAGTGTGTACTTGGTGGAGCAGTAGCATCTGTATTCGCAGGTATCGCGATGACAGGTATCAAGCTTCTTGTAAGTGAAGGTATGTCTACAAGAAATACAACAGTTGCAGGATTATCTATTGCAATCGGTATGGGTGTATCCTTAAGTAACGGATGCTTAAATCAGATGACATCAACAATTTACAATGGATTAGGAATGACAATGGGACTTGAGAACTTCCAGTCCATCATCAATAACACATTTGCATCATCACCGGTTGTACTGGCGACAATTTTTGCAGTTATTTTGAATCTGGTTCTTCCGAAAGATCCAAAGCCGGAGGCAAAATAAAAGGAAACAGATTTTTGAGAAAAGACAGGTTCTTGGGGAATGATCTGTCAGAGATTTCAAAGATTTAATCATTACGGAAGAACCTGCCGATGGCAGGTTTTCCGTGATAAAAGAAAAAAGAGAGGTAAAAAGTATGAGTGAAATTATGAGACCGATGTCATTTGAACAGCTTTTAAACTGGACATTGACAGAGTACAAAGAGAATGGAACAGTATTTGGAGAGCGTCATCCATATCATGCGGACAGCAAGTTCAACCGCACAATCTTCGGACGCGATCTTGAGACACCAATCGGACCGGCAGCAGGTCCAAACACTCAGCTGACACAGAATATTATCGCAGCTTACTACACAGGAAGCCGTTTCTTCGAGCTGAAGACAGTTCAGGTAATGGACGGAGACGAGCTTGCAGCATGCATCAACAGACCATGTATCAAGGCTGATGACGAGTGCTACAACTGTGAGTGGTCTACAGAGCTGTTTGTTCCACAGGCAATGGAGGAGTACATCAAAGCATGGTTCCTTCTGAAAGTGATCTCAAAAGAATTCGGACTTGGAAGCATGGACGGATTCCAGTTCAACATCAGTGTTGGATATGATCTTGCCGGAATCAAATCAGAGAAGGTTGACACATTCCTGAACACAATGCAGCATGCACAGGATTCAGAGATTTTCAAGCACTGCAAGGCTTATCTTCTTGAGCATGTTGACCTGTTCGAGAAAGTGACAGCAGAAGATATCGAAAGCATTTCCGGTGATATCTGTAATTCTGTTACAATCTCTACACTTCACGGATGCCCTCCGGAAGAAATTGAGAAGATCGCAATGTATCTGATCACAGAAAAGGGATTCCATACATTTATCAAATGTAACCCGACACTTCTTGGATACGAGTATGCAAGAAAGACAATGGATGACATGGGATACGATTATATCGCATTCGGTGACTTCCACTTCAAAGACGACCTGCAGTACGAGGATGCTGTTCCGATGCTGAACAGACTGATCACTGTCTGTCAGGAAAGAAACCTGGAGTTTGGTGTGAAGATCACTAACACATTCCCGGTTGATGTAAAACAGAACGAACTTCCAAGTGAAGAGATGTATATGTCAGGAAAATCTCTGTATCCACTTTCCATCTCCGTAGCAAATATGCTGGCAAGAGATTTTGCTGGAAAACTGAGAATCTCCTATTCAGGCGGTGCTGATTTCCATAATATCGAAGGAATCATCGATGCAGGAATCTGGCCGGTAACAATGGCTACAACAATCCTGAAACCAGGCGGATATGACAGACTTTGCCAGATTGCAGGACTTCTTGAGAAAGAAGGCGTTGTATTCACAGGTATCGACGCTGCCAAGACAGAGAAACTGGTTGAGGAAGCAAAGACAAGCCCATATCATGTAAAGGCTGTAAAACCGCTTCCGTCCAGAAAGATCAACAAACAGGTTCCGCTGATCGACTGCTTCATCGCTCCTTGTAAAGAAGGATGCCCGATCCACCAGGATATCACAACATATCTGCAGCTTGTAGAAGCTGGTAAATATGAAGAAGCTATGGATGTTATCACAGAGAAGAATCCACTTCCATTCATTACAGGAACAATCTGTGCACATGCTTGTATGGGCAAATGTACGCGTAACTTCTATGAATCACCGGTACATATCCGTGAGATGAAGCTTGAGGCAGCTCAGAACGGATACGAAGCACTGATGGACAAGCTGACAGCACCTGCAATCACAAAAGAAGGTAAGGCAGCAGTGATCGGTGGAGGACCGGCTGGTATGGCAGCTGCTTACTTCCTGCGCAGAGCCGGAATGGCAGTTACAGTATTTGAGAAGAACGACGCTCTCGGCGGTGTTGTTCGCCACGTGATCCCAGAATTCAGAATTCCTGGAACATCTATTGATAAAGATGCAGCACTTCTTGAGAAGATGGGCGTTGAAGTTCGTCTGAACACAGAAGTAAAAGATACAGCAGCACTGAAAGCAGAAGGATTTACAACAGTGATCCTTGCAGTAGGAGCTTCTGAGCCTGGAGTATTAAGACTTGAGCAGGGTGAAGCTAAGAATGCACTCGAGTTCCTGGCTGACTTCAAGGCAAATGACGGAAAACTTGATATCGGTAAGAACGTTGTAGTTATCGGTGGTGGTAACACAGCAATGGATACAGCAAGAGCAGCAAAACGTACAACAGGCGTTGAACATGTATATCTTGTATACAGAAGAACAAAACGCTATATGCCGGCAGACGAAGAAGAGCTGGTAATGGCAGTAGAGGACGGCGTAGAATTCATGGAACTCCTTTCTCCTGTTAAACTTGAGAATGGAAAACTGATCTGCGAAGTTATGGTTCTTGGCGATATGGATGCTTCTGGAAGAAGAGGCGTTGTTAAGACAGGAGAACTCAAAGAGATCCCGGCTGATACAGTGATTGCAGCTGTTGGTGAAAAAGTTCCGACTGCTCTATACGAGGCAAATGGAATCAACGTAAATGACAGAGGACGTGCTCTTGTAAATGAAGAGACATTAGAGACAAACGTAGAGAACGTTTACGTTGTTGGTGACGGACTTGGCGGACCGGCTACAGTAGTAGAAGGTATCCGTGATGGTCTCAAAGCTGCTCAGGCAGTGATCGGAGAGACTCTTGTAAGAGATTTCGATGCAGAGACAGATGAAGCTGTTGTATACGAGAGAAAGGGTAACCTCGAAGACGTACGCGAAGACAGCACAGAGGCTAAGAGATGTCTTAACTGTGCAGGAATCTGTGAAAACTGTAAGGAAGTTTGCCCGAACAGAGCAAATGTAGCAATCAAGGTTCCGGGACTGGAGAAACATCAGATCATCCATGTGGATTACATGTG
>QWBY01002163.1_pt1 | contig 21541 bp, 11 predicted proteins | sample 1972471 | NCBI WGS metagenome assembly QWBY01 (sample SAMN09866722, study PRJNA288562) | Human gut metagenome isolate term6_stool, whole genome shotgun sequencing... | reverse complement strand
ATTGCGTTGGCATGAAGCAAACAGATGGTACTGCCGACCTTTTGTATAATTTAAAGTTTGATGAATATACCAAATCAACGATGAAAGAGTTCAAGGAAGCACAAATAAAAGCCGTTCCACAAGATGTTTTTGCAGCGGAAGGTATAACAATAGATGTGCCAGAGGAAGTGAAAGCAAAATTCCAAAAAGCATTGTCGAAGCCAATACCAAGCAATTCGATAGAGAGGTAAAAGCCTCCCCCACCAACCCCTCCGTTGGGAGAGGGAGTACGAAACTGCTATTTACGTCAGACTAGTCAGACTAGTTGGACTAGTCGGACTAGTCGGACTAGTCCTCCCAACCCAATTTGTCCGACTCGTCCGAAAACAAAAAAACTTTCAAAAGCAATATCAAATGAAACTTCTACAAATTCTAACCCACATCCTTTTTGCGCTCCCCCTCCCAACAGAGGAGGTTGGAAAAAGACTTCTGAGGTGTTGGGGAAGCCTTCTTCTCCTCTTTCCGCTCGCTCTTTCGGCGCAAACCAATATCTCTGGCATCGTTGTCGATTCTCTTTCGCAACGTCCTATTGCCAATGCTAATGTGCTATTGATGAGCAATGGAAAGACCATAACCTTTGTGCGCACCAACGAAAAAGGGGAATTTGTGTTTCAAAATGTCAGTAGCGAACCTTCAAAGCTGCAATTACAAGCCACAGCAATGGAGTATGCAAGGAAGAAAATAGCAGTTAAAAAGGCTTCGGGCAACCGCATAGAAATGGAGCAAAAGGTGTTTGAAATGAAGGAAATAACCGTTATGGGGGGACCAATCACTGCACGACGTGACACAATCACCTTTGATTTGACCCGTTTTACATCGGAACGCGATAACAATTTGAAAGATGTTTTGAAGAAACTCCCAGGGGTTCAAGTAGCTGATAATGGCAAAATTAGTGTGCAAGGAAAAGAAATTAGTCGCTTTACAGTAGAAGGACTCGACCTTAGCGATGGCAGTTACAACAAACTTACCGACAATATCAAGGCGAAAGATGTGAAGAAAGCAGAAGTCATTGAACACGACCAGCCCATCAAAGCCTTGCAAGATAAGGTGTTTACCGACAATATCGCCATGAATGTTGTATTGAAAGATTCGGTACGCGACCAGCTTTCCCTTACCCTTCGCCCCTATCTTGCCGTTGGACGACCCACTCATGTAGGCGGTTCGGCTAACGCAATGCAAATAGGCAAGCGCAAACAAGTGATGTACGACATTATTTACGACCGTACGGGCAAGGATATTTCAAATTCAAACCAACAATTTGTTTTCGATTTCATGGCTCCCCAACCCGCTTCACTCTCTGCTTGGTATTCCGTAGCGGGACTTGTTGCGCCCATTGATGCCAACCGATTACGCTTCAATACATCGCAAAATTATAGTATTAACCGACTTACAAAATTGAAAAATGATAGCGAATTGCGCATCACGGCTGACTATTATCGCAATGTTTTGCGGCAAAATAGAACCAATTTTTCTACTTATTATTTGGCTGAAACACCTACTATTACCACCGAAAACCACCGCCTTACGTTGTTAGAAGATGCGTTCAACTTTAACATCGATAAGAAAATAAATATGGAAACACATTATGGAACGATACGTTTCAAAATGGATGCAGCGCAAGAAGACGCACTATCGGAACTCGAAAGCACGGGACACGCCAACCTTTCGCAGCGAGTACGCACCCCAGAACTCAATTTGCAAGGCTACATTAGCACCACGACCAATCATGAAAATAGTACGTTCTCTTGGAAATCCATCGTAGATTATCATCACAGCCGTAACGATTTGTACCTCAATGATGACCACGAAAAAATCAATTCAAATCTATGGCATACCGACAACGAGGCGAGTTGGCGCATCGGCAATCGCTTAAAGCAAAATTACAACATCGGTATTGAGGTAGAACACTTAAACGTGCGAGGGGGAAATACGGATATTAGCCTTTATTCATCGCCTAATTTTAACTATAAAAATGGCAAATGGCGCACTTATTTTGGCGCATCGTTGAGGCTAAAATACCTTACCCAACAGCGAAAAGCTTATTTCACCGCATCGCCATACGTGGGTACAAACTTCAAGAAAAGTAGCCGAACAGAGTATAACGCATCACTTTCTTATGGCGAATCAATCCGAGGTTTGGCAACATTTGCCTTGGACAACTACCGCACAGACTATCGTACATGGAACGTAGCCCCCACTTTTATGCCGTGGAATCGCTCCTTCAACTTCAACTTTCGACATGCTTACAAACGAGTTGTAAGAGAACTTTTTGCCAATACAACGTTCAAGGTAAGTCGTTCGTGGAGCAATTCGGTGGTGGATATGCAAATTCTTAATGGCAATTACCTCATGAAATATGCCCAGCACAACACTTGCAACACCAATATTATAGGTAGTTATTGGTTGTCGAAAGGTTTCTATAAATACCATTTAAAGACCTCTTTAAGCCTTTCGGCAATGTATAACAAAGGCGAACAATACACCAACGATAGGGTAGTGGGCTACAATTACCGCTCGTTAAGCCTTGCTCCGTCCATCACTTATTCCCCTTCTTTCATGTTTTTGTCTTACGAAGGAACCTTCACCATTGGCAAATCGAAGACCGACAACATCGAAATGGCTTCACGATTCAATTGGAGACAAAGTCTGACACTCACTGCAACCATACACCATGTAGACCTTTCCGTGAAAGGAACTTACCATCATAACCAACTCGAAGCAGGTGCGCTCAATACTTTTCTTGCCGATGCAAGTGCCATTTGGCGATTGAAAAAAGTGCTTTTTTCTGCCAAACTAACCAACATTTTCAATCGTTGCAACTATGAAGAAACCACTTATACAGGCGTAGGCATCTTCACCAATCGCTACGAATTGCGCCCACGAACCTTCATTCTCGGCGTAGAAATTCGGTTGTAGTGCAATTTTGGTTGTTAGGAACGTGATACGAGTTGTTGAGCAAAGCGAAAAAATCACGCCCCGTCGGGTTGCTGTAAATGCCCCAACGTTGTCGCAAATGCCCCTATATGTTGCTGCAAATGCCCCCTACGTTGTCGCAAATGTCCGCCTAAAACCTTATTTTTGGCTCACTCCTTTCATGGAAAGGGCGATGCGATGACGGCGCAAATCTACTTCCATAACTCTGACGCGGACGTGTTGATGCAGGTGTACAATCGTAGTGGGGTCGGAAACAAACTTGTTGGCAAGTTGCGACACATGAACAAGGCCGTCTTGATGGACACCAAGGTCTACGAAAGCACCAAAATTGGTGATGTTGGTTACGATTCCTTGATTGATAGTGTTTTAAATCAATTTGTTTAAGGGCTTCTTTATTACTAATTAGTTCGCTAACACTGCAATTTTTGTCTTTCGCCATTGCCTCCACAATGTGGTAACTTTCGGGGTGTACGGCTGAATTGTCTAACGGATTTTTAGCGTTTGGAATGCGTAAGAAACCTGCACATTGTTGGAATGCCGCTGCGCCAAGACGTGGAACTTTCTTCAGTTGTGTGCGAGCCGTGAATGCACCATGCTCTTTTCTGTAATCAACGATATTTTGTGCCAATGCAGAACCCAATCCACTGACGTACATTAAGAGGTGTTTTGAAGCAGTATTCAAGTTTACACCTACTTGATTTACACAACTTTCCACCGTTTGGTCTAATGAATGTTTTAGTTTACTTTGGTCTACATCGTGTTGATATTGTCCTACGCCAATGCTTTTTGGGTCGATTTTCACCAATTCTGCCAATGGATCCATGAGCCGACGACCGATAGACACAGCTCCACGAGTGGTTACGTCCTCGTCAGGGAACTCCTCTCGTGCTGTGGTTGAGGCTGAATAAATAGACGCTCCGTCTTCACTAACCACAAAAACCTTCGGAGTTTCTTTGCTTTCTGCCGACAAATTGCCTAAACACTCTGTGATAAAATCTTTCGATTCACGGCTTGCCGTTCCGTTTCCTATGGCAATAGCCTCAATATGGTATTGGTTTACCATGCGCAAAACGGCTACTGTGGCTTGTCCATAGAGGCGTTTGGGAGGGTGAGGATAGATAATTTCATGGTGCAAAAGATTGCCTTGCGCATCTAAACAAGCCATTTTACAACCATTGGCAAAGCCTGGGTCGAGTGCCAAAACACGCTTTTGACCCAATGGAGCAGAGAGCAATAATTGGCGTAAATTTTCTGTAAAAACTTTGATAGCTTCCTCGTCAGCTTTCTCTTTGCTCAGTCCTGCAAACTCATTTTCAATACTTGGATTAATTAATCGTTTGAAACTATCTTCAACCGCCTCTGTAACTAACGTTTGACACGCACCTCTACCACGCACAAATTGTCGGTTTAATCGGTCAATACACTCGTCATTATCAACCGAAATACTTACTCGCAGAATGCCAACAGCCTCGCCACGGCGCATAGCCAATAGTCTGTGGCTATTACAGCGGCGTAATGGTTCTGAAAAATCGAAGTAATCGGAGAATTTTTGCGCCTCTTCTTTGTCCTCCATTTTCTTGATAACCTTTGACGAAATCATGGCTTCACGTTTGTAGGCAGCGCGTACCGTGTTGCGTGCCTGTTGGTCTTCGCTCACCATTTCGGCAATAATATCCTTTGCTCCCTGCAATGCGGCAGCCTCGTCCTTTACCTCTCCTTTTACAAAACGTTTGCTGGCAGCAGTCGGATTCTGTTCCCTTTGCATGAGGATTAGGGTGGCCAAAGGTTCAAGCCCTTGTTCCCGAGCAATTTGCGCCTTTGTTCTGCGTTTTGGTTTGTAAGGTAAGTAAAGGTCTTCGAGCAAAGAATTGTCCCAACAATTGACGATTTTGTTTTCCAATTCAGGCGTTAGTTTGCCTTGTTCCTTAATTGTTTTCAAGATAGTTTCTTTGCGTTTATCGGTTTCTTTCAGCTTGTCGTTCAGCTCCGATATATGCGTTATTTGCACTTCGTCAAGGTTTCCTGTGCGTTCCTTGCGGTATCGTGCAATGAAAGGAATGGTGCAACCCTCGTTTAGGAGGGTTAATGTGGCATCAACACTCTTCTCCGATAAATGAAGCGTTGCTGCAATGTGCTTTGTATAAGTGTTCATTGTGTTTTGTCGTCTTAATTTCTACAAAGTTACAGTTTTTCTTCTAATCGGCAATCAATTTGCTTGCATTTTGTAAAAAGATTGTTTAACTTTGCACCTTTATTATTTTAGGTGGGTTCTAAAAATTACCACCGTAATATATAACTTTAAATAATGGGTTACGTTTTGCTTTCTTTTGGTCTTTTATTGGCACAAATGGTCAGTTCATTCGGTCGCATAGTCCACTATGCTCCCTTATTCACTGCCTATTTTTGCTCGATAAAAACCTCAAAATACAGCAAAACTAATTTTTAGAACCCACCTAAAAGGAAAAACAGAATACAAGAAGATGTTATCAATAGAAGGTTTGAAGGTTGAGTTTGGTGTAAAACCACTCTTTCAAGACGTTTCTTTCGTGGTAAACGACCGCGACCGCATTGCTTTGGTGGGCAAGAATGGTGCTGGAAAATCTACAATGCTGAAAATTCTTTGTGGCTATCAAAAGCCAACAGGAGGCGTTGTGGCTATTCCAAACGAAACTACCATTGGCTATTTGCCACAGGTGATGAAGCTATCGGACGATACTACGGTGAAGGAAGAAACCCGAAAAGCATTTGCCGATGCCACAAAAATGAAAGAAAAGTTGGAGCAAATGCAACAAGAAATGGCTGAACGAACCGACTATGAGAGCGATAGTTACACGCAACTTGTTGAACGTTTTACGCAAGAACATGAACGTTTTATGATGTTAGGGGGTGAAAACTACGAGGCAGAAATAGAACGAACATTAGTGGGATTAGGCTTTGAGCGTACAGATTTCGACCGTCCTACACGCGAGTTTTCAGGTGGTTGGCGCATGCGTATAGAGTTGGCAAAGATACTTTTACGCCGCCCTGACGTGCTATTACTTGACGAACCAACCAACCATTTGGATATTGAATCTATTCAATGGTTAGAACAATTTCTTTCACAAAGTGCTAAAGCCGTTGTTTTAGTATCCCACGATAAGGCATTTATCAATAATGTTACCAATCGAACCTTGGAGATAACATGCGGTAGAGTCGAGGATTACAAAGTGAAATACGATGAATATCTTGTGTTGAGAAAGGAACGCAGAGAACAACAACTGCGTGCTTACGAAAACCAACAGAAGGAAATAGCTGATATAAAAGCCTTTGTTGAGCGTTTCCGCTATCAAGCTACAAAGGCAGTACAGGTGCAACAACGTATTAAACAATTAGAAAAAATTGTGCCAATAGAGGTTGATGAGGTAGACAATTCAGCGATGCGCCTAAAATTTCCACCCTGTCTTCGAAGTGGCGATTACCCTGTTATCTGCGACAATGTACGCAAAGAATATCCTCCACGCCTTGTGTTTGACAATGTCAATATGACCATTAAGCGAGGCGAAAAGGTGGCTTTCGTGGGCAAAAATGGTGAAGGAAAATCTACTTTGGTGAAGTGTATCATGGGAGAAATAGCCTTTGACGGCAATTTAAAAGTAGGGCATAACATACAAATCGGTTATTTTGCACAAAACCAAGCCCAGTTATTGGACGAAGAACTAACGATTTTCCAAACCATAGACAATGTAGCTAAAGGCGATATGCGTTTGAGAATAAACGACCTTTTGGGTGCTTTTATGTTCGGAGGAGAAACCTCTGAAAAGAAAGTGAAAGTGCTTTCAGGTGGTGAACGTTCCCGATTGGCAATGATAAAACTCTTGTTAGAGCCTGTCAATCTGTTGATTTTGGACGAACCAACCAACCACCTTGACATTACATCAAAGGAGGTTTTGAAGGAAGCCATTAAGGCTTTCGATGGAACAGCGATTATCGTTTCACACGATAGAGAGTTCCTTGACGGACTTGTAACAAAGGTTTACGAGTTTGGAGGTGGTAAAGTTCGTGAACATTTAGGTGGCATTTACGATTATTTGCAGGCTCATAATGCGGCAACAATCCAAGAAAGTTTGAGCAAAGCGAGCAACAATGTTGCCACAGAAACGACCGAAAACAATGCGAATACAAAGCAAGAAAGCGGAAAAGAAGCGACCTCTGGCGCCTTAACCTACGCCGAACGAAAGGAACAACAAAAGAAAATAAAGAAAGCGCAAAGGGCTGTTGAGGAGTCGGAGAAGACCATTCAGAAAATGGAAGAGCGCAAAATGGAGTTAGACGAGTTACTAATGTCGCCTGAAAACGCTTCAAACATGGAACTTGTAACCGAATATACAGACTTGCAACGCCACTTAGACGAAGAAAACGAGCGTTGGGTAACTCTTTCGGAGGCATTAGAAAACTTGCAAATAGAATAAACGAATAAAACAATCAATAACAATTAGCTTTCTCGTATCTTTTAAACTTTTCAACCTTGGATAAGTCTAATGGATAGTTACGAAAAAGCTTAAAACAAACAGCATTAAAACATGAACATCAAAACTATCTTACCGATGATGATGATTGCTTCAGCTCCTATTGCAGGTTTGGCACAAAACCAAGCAGGCATAAAAGAGAGTAATCTTGATAGGTCGGTGCGTCCAGCTGATGACTTTTATCAGTTTGCAACAGGCGGTTGGCAAAAGAACAACCCATTGCCTGCTGCCTTTTCTCGTTATGGTTCATTCGACCAATTAGGCGAGAACAACAACAAACGTATTAACGCTATTCTTTCTGAATTGCTTAAAAAGAAAGCAAAACCAGGTAGTGTTGAACAAAAATTAGGCGACTTTTACAGACTCGCAATGGACTCTGTGCGCCGCAATAAAGAGGGTGTAGCACCTGTAATGCCATTGTTGCAAGAAATGGAAGCAGCTAAAACACTCGCCGACTTGCGTGCTTTGCAAGTGAAATATGCACACCGTGGCTATGGTGTAGCAATGAATTTCGGTTTTGGAGCCGACGAAAAGAACGCTAAAATGAACATTTTGAATGTATCACAAAGTGGTCTTACATTGGGTCAAAAGGATTATTATCTTGACAATGATAAGGCAACGGCTGACATTCGTAATGCTTTCAAGCAACATATCGTCAATATGTTCAAACTTTTCGGCTTCTCACAAGCGCAAGCTGAGATGAAACGCGATGCCATTATGCGTTACGAAACTGCCATTGCTTTGATTTCAAAGAGCAGAACAGAACTCCGTGATGCAGCAGCCAACTACAATAAGATGACTTTAACAGAGTTTAAGGAAAAGTATCCAAACCTTGCTTTGGAGGCATTGGCTAACGGTGAAGGCATCAAAACGGAATATATGCAAGAGTTGGTAGTAGGTCAGACAGCCTTTTTGGCAGGTCTTGATAAATTGACAGCGACTGAAACAGCCAACGAACTCCGTGCTCGCATGGAGTGGGACGCTATTCTCGGTTCTGTAAACTACCTTAGCGACGATGTTCGTGCAGAGTATTTCAACTTCTTTAGTCAGAAGATGCGCGGCACAAAGCAAGATTATCCACGTTGGAAGATAGCTACTTCACAAGTTGAAGCACAAATGGGTGAAGCACTCGGCAAAATCTATTGCCAACGTTATTTCCCTGCAAGCAGCAAGCAACGCATGGAAGAATTGATTAAGAACCTTCAAACTTCTTTGGCAGAACGCATCAAAGCACAGAAGTGGATGAGCGAAGAAACAAAGCAAGCTGGTCTTGAAAAGCTTTCTACATTCTATGTTAAGGTGGGCTATCCAAACAAGTGGCAAGACATAAGTGGTCTTAATATCGACCCTTCAAAGTCTTATTACGAGAACGTTATGAACTGTCGTGAGTTCTGGAATAAGGTAGACATTGAAGAAACAGCAGGCAAACCAGTTGATAAAGATAAGTGGTACATGAACCCACAAACGGTGAATGCTTACTATAACCCTACTACAAATGAAATTTGTTTCCCAGCAGGTATCCTTCAATATCCATTCTTTGACCCTAAGGCCGACGATGCTTTCAACTATGGAGCTATCGGTGTTGTCATTGGACACGAGATGACTCACGGCTTTGACGACCGTGGTCGCAACTACGATAAAGACGGAAACATGAAAGATTGGTGGGCTAAGGGCGATGCTGATAAGTTTAAAGCACGCACAAAACCTTTCGGTCAATTCTTCAGTAATATCAATGTGTTACCTGACCTCAAAGCAAATGGTAGCCTTACTATGGGTGAAAACTTGGCAGACCATGGTGGTTTGATGTTGGCTTACAACGCTTTGAAGAACGCATCAAAGGGTAAGAAAGCTAAGATTATCAATGGTTTCACACCAGAACAACGCTTCTTCCTTGCTTACGCAGGTGTTTGGGCTGCTAATATCACTGACGCTGAAATTCGTAACCGTACAAAGAGCGACCCTCACTCATTGGGCGAATGGCGTGTAAATGGTGCTTTGCCACACATTAACGCATGGTACGAGGTCTTTAACGTTAAGTTTTTTCGCTTTGCTCAACAACTCGTATCACGTTCCTAATGACCCAAAAAGACATTTTAGATAGGAACGTGATAAATCACGCCCCTACGAAGTTACTTTTGTTATTAGGAACGTGATAAATCACGCCCCTACGAAGTTACTTTTGTTATTAGGAACGTGATAAATCACGCCCCTACGAAGTTACTTTTGTCATTAGGAACGTGATAAATCACGCCCCTACGAAGTTACTACGATTGCATTAAAATAGGGAAATGGTATAAACGGTAATTAAAGGAAACATTAAATATAAAAAAGCGGGCATATCCCTTTCGGGGTGTGTCCGTTTTTTTATGATACAATCATTTCGTAGGGGCGTGATTTATCACGTTCCTAATGACCAAAAAGACATTTTATAGATAGGAACGAGATAAATCAACGCCCCTACGAAGTTGCTTTGGTTATTAGGAACGTGATAAATCACGCCCCTACGAAGTTACTTTGGTTATTAGGAACGTGATAAATAAAATAGGGAAATGATAGAAACAGAATCCTTATTTTTGTAACTTTGACCAATTCTCCCATAGCGAAAACCTATTGTTTTGGACTGTAAAAGTGCCTATTTTTTACTTCAAAACAGTGGGTTTTGTCTTTCAAATAGGAATTTACAAGGTGTTGCGTTAGCAGGAATGAATTTTAAATTGCCAAAAACGCTAAAAAATAGTACCGTTTTGAATGGAATGAACAAATGCTTCGCCCACTTTAAAGCCTTCATTATAAAGGTTTTCCAACTTTACAATATCTTTTTCCATGCGACCTACAACAATCGGCGTGATAGGTCTTAAAACCGTTATCAGCCCCTTTGCTTCATATTCGTCAATCATATCCAACTGCTTGTTGTAGGCTTCCAAGCGTTTACTGAGTACGCAGCGCAAACGAGGATAGTTCCTATAAACAAATTTAGGAATTTTTATGTCCTTCCCCGAATCCCTCCAACCTTTGTTTCTGGTGCAAACGACAACATTTTTTTCATGTCCTATTGCGATGGCACGCTGCAAAGGAATGGAATCGACAATACCTCCGTCCAACATAGGAACCCCATCAACATCAACGATTTTACTCACATAAGGCAAACTACTCGATGCTCTTGCCAATTTGTTGAGTCTGTGGTAGTTGCCATTCCGTTCCTCAAGATATTCAGCACGCCCCGTTTCACAATTTGTTACCACCATTTCGAACGAGTAACCCCGACTGATATATTTAAAATAAGTGTCGTAATCGTAAGGGATTATCTCCATTGGAAACTTCTTATACAATAAGTCTGGGTCGAAAATACACCCCTGTGTAACAAGATGACGCAGCCCAATGTAATCGTATTTTGCCAATAAATCAATGTTGGAAGCCCTTGCCCTGCGTGGCTGATGACTCATATAAGACAAGCCATTGCAGGCACCTGCCGACACTGCCACGATGTATTTAAAATATAAATCGTGCTTCATGAAAGCATCTAAAACGCCTGATGTAAACACACCACGCATGCCACCACCTTCGAGGACTAACCCTATATTTTTATCAAATTCCATAAAAACTTATAAAAATCACCGACAAAGTTACTGCTTTTTATCGAAAAATTATTATCTTTGCGCCTAAACTAATATATGAAAGCGATATGTTTAACAAAGAGACTTACATCAAACGTCGTTCAGAGCTGAAAAAGCTAGTAAAAGACGGTATTATACTGTTGTTTGGAAACAACGAATCCCCAGTTAATTCACCAGCGAATAGCTATGCGCCATTCCGCCAAGACTCATCATTTTTGTACTATTTCGGGCAAAAACGTGACGGTCTTGTGGGCGTCATTGATGTGAATGAAGGAACAGAAATGTTAGTCGGCGACGACATAGACATAGAAGACATCGTTTGGTTTGGAAGTGTTGATGCTGTGAAAGACCTTGCTGCACAAGTTGGAGTGAGCCATTCAGCACCAATGAAAGAATTGAAAAATATCTGCGACAAAGCTATAAAATCAAATCGTAAGATACATTTCTTGCCCCCTTACCGTGCCGATATAAAAATTCAAATTAGCGATTTGTTGGGCATTCACCCTAATGCACAAAAAGAAGCAGCCAGTTTGGAACTTATCAATGCCATCGTAAAGATGCGTTCCGTAAAGACACAAGAAGAAATAGAAGAACTTGAACGTGCTGCAATCATCGGTTACAAGATGCACACAACAGCAATGCGCATCACAAAACCTGGACTTACAGAAAAGTATGTAGCAGGTCAATTGGAAGGCGTTGCCAACTCATACGGTTCAATGGTGTCGTTCCCAATCATCTTTTCACAACATGGCGAAATCATGCACGGCAATCCTTCAATGGCAGAATTAGAAGCAGGACGCTTAGTTTTGTGCGATTGTGGAGGCGAAACTATGGAGCATTATTGTTCAGACAACACCCGTACATTCCCTGTAAATGGCAAGTTCACCCAACGCCAATTAGACGTTTACAACGCAGTAGTAGAAGCTCACGATGCCGCTTTGGCACTCTCTAAACCAGGAATGAAATACGCAGATGTGCATTTCGAAATTTGTCGCATCATATTTGACCGCATGAAGGAACTCGGTTTAGCCAAAGGAAACACACAAGACGCTGTGGCAGCAGGCGCTCACGCCATGTTCTTGCCTCACGGATTGGGACACATGATGGGCATGGACGTCCACGATATGGAAGCATTAGGACAAATCCATGTCGGATTTGATGCAGAAACTCGTCCAAACCTTGAACAATTTGGAACCAATTGTTTGCGTATGGGACGCCGTTTGGAAGAAGGATTTGTTGTAACAGACGAACCAGGTATTTATTTCATACCAGCACTCATCGACGAATGGCGTGCAAAGAAACATTGCGCAGAGTTCTTGAACTTCGATAAGCTTGATGAATACAAAGACTTCGGTGGTATTCGTATCGAAGACGATATTCTTATCACAGCTGACGGCTGCCGTTTCTTAGGAAAAGACAGAATACCTTATCATGCCAAAGACGTGGAAGAATATATAAACGCATAAACAAAGAAAACAAAAATAAACATTATTAACAAACAATTTAATTTTTAAGACTGTCAGCCAACACAAAATGCTGGCAAACATTTAAAGAATCATGAAAAAAGTTTTAGTACTTGCACTCTTCGCACTCGTTGCGGTTGGTGCGAATGCAGCTCCTAAAAAAGCTGCAAAGAAAGTGGACAACAAACCAGTGTTCACTGTAATTAAGGAAAATCCTATCACAAGCATCAAGAACCAAAACCGTTCAGGTACTTGCTGGGACTACTCTACATTGAGCTACTTTGAAGCTGAAATCTTGAAAGCTACAGGTAAAACTTACGACCTCTGCGAAAGCTTCGTAGCAAACAAAACTTACATGGACCGCGCAATACAAGTTGTTCGTATGCATGGTGATGCTCAATTCGCACAAGGTGGTTCTTGCTACGACCCTCTCTATTGTCTTATGAACTATGGTATCTGTCCTGAGGGCGTAATGCCTTTCCCTGGTTCATTGCAAGGCGACTCTTTGTTTAACTTCAACGAGTTCTTCTCATTGATGGAACCATACGTAAACGCTATTGCAACAAACAAGGCAAGCAAAATTTCTAATCAATGGAAGCCAGGTCTTCAAGGTATTCTTGACGCTTACTTAGGCAAGTGCCCAGAAAAATTCACATACGAAGGCAAGACTTACACTCCACAACAATTTGCTAATAGCCTCGGTTTGAACTGGAACGACTATGTAACTGTAACTTCTTACACTCACCACCCATTCTACACTTCATTCGCTGTTGAAGTACAAGACAACTGGCGTATGCCACAATCTCACAACGTTCCAATGGACGAAATGATGAAGATTATCGACAACGCTGTTATGAATGGCTATTGCATTGCATGGGGTGGCGACGTTAGCGAACCAGGTTTCACACGCGACGGTCTTGCTTATATGGTTGACGGAAACAAGGTTCAAAGCCTCCAAGGTAGCGATATGGCTCGTTGGTTGGGTCTTTCTGCAACAAAGAAACGCAGCCTCATTGACGAACTCGGTGCAAAAGTTCCTGAAGTAACTCCAACACAACAAATGCGTCAAGAACGTTTCGACAATTGGGAACTCACTGACGACCACGGTATGCTTATCTTCGGTATCGCTAAGGACCAATTCGGCAAGGAATACTACATGGTTAAGAACTCATGGGGTGAAACTGGTGCTTACAAAGGCATTTGGTACATGACAAAGAACTTCATTGCTGCAAACACAATGGACTTCATGGTTAATAAAAACGCTATTCCTGCTGACATTCGTCAGAAGATGGGCTTGTAAAAAACACCTGCTATTTTCATCTTAAAGGTGGGGTAAAACGCACTTTAACAGATTGAGAAAATAGTAATATAGATTTAAAAAAGCGTAAGTTTTTCAGACTTACGCTTTTTTTTTGTACCTTTACATGCAGAAATAAAAAATATTAAAATGCAATTAAAATGGAACTATACACCACCCACACCTGAACAAACAAATGCGGCTAAGGAACTTGGAGAGAAACTTGGTATAAGTCCCATATTAGCAACATTGTTGTTGCGACGAGGCATTAAAACAGAAAGTGCGGCAAAAAGGTTTTTTAGACCGCAACTGTCCGACCTTATCAATCCGTTTCTCATGCAAGATATGGATGTTGCGGTGGATAGATTGAACGATGCAATGGGGCGAAAAGAGCGCATAATGGTCTATGGCGATTACGACGTAGACGGTTGTACGGCGGTAGCGTTGGTGTTTAATTTTTTACGTCAGTTCTATTCAAACATAGAATACTACATTCCAGACCGCTATGACGAAGGTTATGGGGTGAGCAAAAAAAGTATTGATTTTGCAAAAGACAATGGCGTAAAACTCATTATTATACTCGATTGCGGCATAAAAGCAGTCGAAGAAATTTCGTATGCAAAGGAACAAGGCATCGACTTTATTATTTGCGACCACCATGTGCCTGATAATAATCTGCCACCAGCCGTTGCAATCCTGAATCCGAAACGCTCTGACGATAGCTACCCATTCAAAGATTTATGTGGTTGTGGCGTTGGGTTTAAGTTTATGCAGGCTTTTGCCAATAACAATAATATTGCATTCTCACGACTCATACCATTACTCGATTTTTGTGCGGTAAGTATTGCTGCCGATTTAGTGCCTGTGGTGGGCGAAAATCGTATTTTAGCCTTTCATGGTCTTAAACAATTGAATCAAAATCCGAGTGTTGGACTACAAGCAATCGTTGAAATTTGTGGACTTACGGGCAGAGAACTTTCCATGAGCGACATCATTTTCAAGATAGGACCTCGTATTAATGCCAGCGGACGCATGGAGAATGGAAAAGAAAGCGTTGATTTGTTGGTCGAACGCGACTTGGCAACTGCGCTTTTAGAGGCAAGAAACATTGATAAATACAACGATAAACGAAAAGATGTAGACCGCCAAATGACCGAAGAGGCTAACCAAATTGTGGAAAGACTCGAAAGTCAGAAACACCAAAACAGCATTGTGCTTTACGATGAGCATTGGAAAAAAGGTGTGATAGGCATTGTGGCATCGCGTTTAACGGAAATCTATTATCGTCCAACCATTGTGATTACGCGTGAAGACGACTTAGCAACAGGCTCAGCTCGCAGCGCAGTGGGTTTTGATTTGTATTCTGCCATTGAAAATTGTAGCGATTTGTTGCTCAATTTTGGTGGTCATACCTATGCAGCAGGCCTTACGCTGAAGTGGGAGAACGTGAAAGAATTTAGAGATAGATTTCAAAAATATGTTGATGAGCATATTGAGCCGCACCAAAAGGAAGCTACATTGGATATTGACACCGTTATTGATTTCAAAGATATTACCAAAAAATTGCATAACGACTTGAAACGTTTCGCCCCTTTTGGCCCTAAAAACGAGAAACCATTGTTCTGTACGAAAGATGTTTTCGATTTTGGAACCAGTAAGGTCGTAGGTCGAGCGCAAGAGCATATAAAATTGGAGTTGGTAGATTCTAAATCAAACAATGTAATGAATGGTATTGCCTTCGGACAGAGCGAATCAGCACGTTATATTAAGTCAAAACGTTCGTTCGATATAGTCTATACCATCGAAGATAATGTTTTCAAAAAAGGCTTATCACAGCTGCAAATAGAAGGCATTCGCCCCTCTGAAAGCGAATAAAATTATCTTTTTGGAACTGTCGTTTAATGGTTATGACCTACAAAGAAATTCTACAAAAATATTGGGGATACCCTAATTTTCGTGGCATTCAAAGCGAACTTGTCGAAAGTATTGGGTCGGGAAAAGACACATTAGGATTGATGCCAACAGGAGGAGGCAAGTCCATTACTTTCCAAGTGCCTGCTTTGGCAAAGGAAGGGGTGTGCATTGTCATCACGCCTTTGATTTCTTTGATGAAAGACCAAGTAGACAATTTACAGCAACGACACATAAAAGCTGCTGCTATCTTTTCGGGAATGCAGCAACACGAGATTATTTCAACGCTTGAAAATTGCATTTTTGGCGGCATAAAGCTACTATATGTTTCGCCAGAACGACTAAGTTCCGAACTCTTTCAAGCCAAATTGAAGCATATAAAAGTGAGTTTCATCACCGTAGATGAGGCTCATTGCATTAGCCAATGGGGCTATGATTTCCGTCCTTCTTATTTGGAAATCATTAAAATTCGGGCGTTATTGCCCAATGTTCCCGTCCTTGCGCTCACTGCAACTGCTACCCCTGAGGTGGTGAAAGATATTCAAAAGCGATTGGGTTTCGCGCAAGAAAATACTTTTCAAATGAGTTTTGCACGCAGCAATTTGGCTTATGTCAAACGCAATGCGCAAGATAAATTTGAAGAAATGGTACACATTCTTCAGTCGGTACAGGGCTGTGCGATAGTCTATTGCAGAAGTAGACGAAGAACAAAAGAGGCTGCTCAATATTTATTAGCCAACAATATTTCGGCTACTTGGTATCATGCTGGGTTGGAATACACCGTTAAAGAAACTCGGCAGAATGATTGGCAAGCCGATAAAGTGCGTGTTATGGTGGCAACCAACGCCTTCGGAATGGGAATTGACAAGGCTAATGTGCGCATCGTTATCCACCTTGACCCTCCCAATTCTATTGAAGCCTACTTCCAAGAGGCGGGTCGTGCGGGTCGTGATGGCGAAAAATCGTATGCCATTATGCTTTATACGAAAGATGCAGACGAGCAAAAATTGAGGAAAAGGGTAGGGGAAACCTTTCCGCCAAAGGAGACAATAACAGAGATTTACAACCAATTGGCTTACTTTTATCAGATAGGTGTGGGCAGCGGATATGGTGCAACCTTCGAATTACCCATTGATAAATTCTGCATAACCTATGGTCATTTCCCGATTTATGTCAATGCTGCGTTGCAAATTTTAACCCGTGCTGGCTATATAAACTACGACCCTGACCCTGACAACAAGGCGCGTGTGAAGTTTATTTTAAGTAGAAACGAACTCTATAAATTGGGCGAACAATCGAAAGCAGAGAACGATGTTATCACCCAATTGTTGCGCATTTACGGCGGATTGTTTGTTGATTATTGTTTCATTGACGAGTCTTATATTGCCGAGCGAGCTGGGTTGGATAGAAATACGACCTATCAAACGCTGAAAGAGTTGAGCCGAAAGCGCATCATCAAGTTTATTCCTCGTAAAAATATTCCTCTTATTACCTATTTAAGGGATAGGGTTGATGGTGCTGAATTGCTTCTTTCGCCCGATGTTTATGAAGAAAGGAAAGAAAAATTTGAGGAACGAATAGCCTCAATGATTTCTTATTTGCAAACCGACTACACCTGTCGCAGTCGCCAACTCCTTCGTTATTTTGGCGAAGAGAAGTCAGATAATTGTGGCGTTTGCGATGTTTGTTTGGCACATAAAAAGGAAGAGAAAGCGTTAAACAAAGAACTTCGCAAGGCGATACTCGGTCTATTGGCTGACAATAATAAGCATCACATCACCGAATTGAAAGCCTTTGAACCTCACCCCACTACCACTAATGACGAAAAACTCGACAAAGTGCTTGCTGAAATGCTTGCCGAGGAAGAAATTTCAATGGACGGAAACTACATTTACAAACCTTAAATCGTCCACCCAATAAGTATCATTGTTCGCCCAACAGGCATAATGGTCTGTCCCAACAAGTATCATTGTCCTGAAAAACACGCAGAAACGCCCACTCAATTGCCTTTTTCTTTCTTCAAGATAGCTGCGATGAGTCGTTATGGCTATCCATTCTTTTATTTATAAAACATTTATCTTTATTCGAAAATAGCACAAATTGTACAATAAAGTTGCAATAATAATTACAAAGTATTGGTTATTTTGCGTATTTTATTTATATTTGCGCCATCACAAACAATTTATTAACAAATCTTTTATCAAAATGAAGAAAAGTCTATACAATCTTTTTAGTTTACTTTTATTATTATCCTTTTTAGGAATTTGTACGCAAACCTATGCCGACGAAATCAATTTGACAACATCGTATGTAACCAGTTCCACATCTACCGAACAGTTTGCTATGAGAATTAAGGCACCGTCAGGTACAAAATACTATATCGACTTTGGCGACGGAACTGAAATTCAGACAAAAAAAGGCTCTGGTTATGGTGACTATATTTACTATAATTTTGCCGATATGGCTACAAATCCAGTGCATCATGTAAAGATTTGGGGCGGTCCTATTGTTGAATTTATGGTCATAAGCAATAAAAAGGTTTCAGAATTAACGCTCAAAGATTGCAATGAATTGGTTAAATTTTCATGTGCCAATAGCGATTTGAAGACCTTAGACCTTTCAGCTTGTCCTAAACTTACCGATGTAACTTGCAATGCCAATAACATTGAAGACCTGAAATTGCCCGAGAGTGCAATCTATTTAACGTTCAATTTAAACCGATTGACATTGGCTGAATTCCCTGCAAAGAAGTCGTATAAATACGTTTATGGTCCTATGCGCCCTGTTTATTTGGAGATAGAAAAAATAAATGGGCTGACAGTAGACCTTACAGACTTCCTCCAATACAATGGTACAACGTCTACTTTCAAGTGGTATCGTTTCGATAATCATGGTAATGACGGCAACTTTAATATGCTCATCGACCCTTCAACGTATAAGGAAGAAAATGGTGTGTTTACCTTTAACGAGCCGTTTGATACTGAAATTTATTGCGTTGTAAGCAACTCAGCCTTGCCAAGACTTGATAATATCAACGACCGTTATGGCATTATGCCTATCAAATTGGAAGGAAAAGCAAAGCAGTTGGAACAAGTTCATGCCGCTTTCTTAACCGATAAATTTACCACCGAGAACTTAACTTTCAATCTTACCTTGTCAAGTCTTACCGACAATTCGCCTTGTATGATTAACTGGGGCGATGGTGTAATCCAAGAGTTGAAGTTGAATAAAACAGAGTCTGTTGTAAAACACAACTTCATTGATGCTCAGGTAGATAAGAAACATTTGGTACAAATACAATGTGCCGATTTAGACTTGCTTCAATTCCCTGAATTGAGCGGTTTCCTCGCTTTCCAAGCAGGCAATGTTGAAAGTCCTGTAAAGCGCATCGTGCTAAGTAGCAACCGCCAAAATGCCATCGATGTTTCTATGTTCAAGCAGCTTGAGGCACTTACTGCAAATAGTTGTTTTGCCACAGAAGTGAAGTTGCCACAAACAGCCACTTTAAAGCAATTGTCTTTGGAAGGAAACCAATTGAAAACCATTGATTTGGACGGCTTTGTCAATATGGAAGAACTGAATTTGAGTCGCAACCAGTTGCAAGCAGTCAATTTAAGCAAGATGAACAAACTTGTAAAAGTAAATCTGTCGTTTAATAATATTTATACATTTACGATGCCCGACACCTATGCCCTGTTGAAAGAAATGAATTGCGGCAACAATAGCATACCAATGTATTCTTTGCCTGAAAAGAAAACGATAGAAACGTATGTTTATGCGCCACAAAACTCGTATACTATTCTTCCTGAATACATTAAAAAGAACGTGGTAGACTTGTCAGTCTTCAACAATTTGAAGGGTGTTTGCGATACACCACAGCCAACAACTTACATTTGGCTCAACAAAGACGAAACGGGAATTCCTATTGTTAAGGGACTTTGCTATGACGAAGCCGATGGTAAATTCACCTTCAAACTTCCTGAACAAGCCGATATTTATTGCAGCATGCAAACCAATGCTTTCCCTGATTTGTCGTCAAACGGAGTAGATTACAGAACAAAACCTATCACAATGATGAAGGTTGCAAATGGAATTGCCGACATCAACGGCAACGAACAAGGCATTGAAATGGTTCAACATGGTAGCGAAATCACTTTGATTTCAAGCAAAACCGCTATGGTTAGTATCTACGATGTACAAGGTCGTGTGGCTAAAAATGTAAATATGACAGCAGGCGAAACCGCTAACATCACCTTACCAGCAGGTGTTTACATCATGAAAGCCAACGGCATGAATACCATAAAGTTTGTGGTAAAGTAAGAAAATAATTGAATTTAGCACAAATCGTTTGAACAAAGTCGGACGAGTCTGACTCGTCCGACTTGTCCGACTCGTCCGAAAAATCGCAAAAAACTTCAATTTACTGCTTGTACTTCTCTACGCCGAGCTTATACATATCGTTGCCTGTCATTGTCGATGGCAACAATGACAGGCAATTCTTTTCGTTTTTACAGATGTCATGAAAAGCAAAGTTTTTGTCCCGAGTTATGGAACGAAAATCTTTTGGATTAAAACGATGTTTTAGGCTTCATTATACAAGGCTGTAAATAATGAATGCTGATAAAATTACTACGACCGTTACATGGACTGCCAAATACTTTTCTGTAAATTCACTAAATTCTTTCATCATTCCTTCCATAATTATCTAAATTTATTATCCGTAACAAAGATAGCCCTTTATTTTCATTAAAACAAATAAGTTGAGTCGGTTCATGCGGTTTACATCGTTTTTTTATAGAAATGAAATATAAACCGACTGAAAACCACACTTCAAGGGGAAACTGTTCGTTCTGCATGGAGCTTGCTTGCCTTGCTTCTATAATATATTAAGGTGAAAATTCATGGTAAGCATATTTTTTATAAGCTGTTTATAATAAATTTATAACTATTCATTTAGACTTGATATAAATCAATTTTATAGGAATTTATCAATAAAATTCGTTTTATTTTTGCAAGTTTAATTATAAATTCATATCTTTGCTATATAATAAAATGTAAAAGTCATCATTTACAAAATTCTCAAAATGGGGAATAGTTATATTTGGTAGAAGAAAGCATTCAGGAAGTATATAAGAATTGAGAAGAACACTATTCGGCTATAAAGTTAGCATAAGAGAGGCAGATAGTGTGAAATTGATTTCTTAAATTAGAGGACTTCAATAAGTAAGGTAATTTTAGGTAGCAAGATTGCAGAAGGGATTGTTTAAAAGGATAGAATAAAGAGTAGTTTCATAGTATTTAAATTTATTAGGAAATGCGCACTTTCAATAGCTAACGTTGGGAGTGCGTTTTTTTTATTTTTGCCTTTTTCTTGACATAATGTAAACTAAAAAACGAAATAAATAGTAATAGGGAAATAAAAAACAACTTTTTGCGGTGTTATTGCATGCGGTTTTAAAAAATGTTAAGTGCTGGAAATTACTTTTAAAAAGTTTGTTCGTACAAAAAAGATACATTACCTTTACACTCGTTATCCTGAAACAATCTTAATAAACCTAATGGGCTAATGCCTAAAAAATGTATTAGAAACGGAGAACTGTGAAGTTCGCCGTTTTTTTTATTATTATTAGAAACATGAAACGAATGGTTGAACTTGTGAAAAAGTCATGCTCGTATATGTAGGGCATTTCAGTTAATTCCCTCTTAGAACTCTCCAAGGCAGCCAAAAACTGCATTCTTTTCCTTGGAGAAGTACCCAGAAAAAGAATATGCTGTATT
>QWBY01000740.1_pt1 | contig 21579 bp, 21 predicted proteins | sample 1972471 | NCBI WGS metagenome assembly QWBY01 (sample SAMN09866722, study PRJNA288562) | Human gut metagenome isolate term6_stool, whole genome shotgun sequencing... | reverse complement strand
GCTCGTTAACGGCAGACATCTGACCAACGAGACCATCGCCCAAGCAACGATGATGAGTACCAGAACCTACAACCTTTTAAAAAAGGGCTGAGCAACAACGTCAACCAGATACATGCCGTAACGCATTTCTGGCGGTCGTTCCCTAAAACCGAACAAGAAAAAGAGAGCTTTGAGAAAGAGGTGGCAGAGTGCCTGGAGAGTGATTTGAGGAATTATAGAATCCATACGGGAGTCTTGAAACTTTAACCTCACTTGAGGCCTTGACACTTGTGGCACTCTTTTTCCCACACTTTTAATAGATCAACTTTTATCACACGCACAACCCATGTAGGTTTGTGAAATTGATAATTTGTCTCGCGCGCGTAACGGATATTTATGATTAAGGGTGTCACAGGTGTCAACCGGGCTTTGAAACAACGGTGTGAAAATTAGGAAAAGCGGAAGAGAATTTGTTTCTTTGCAGATAGAACCGTGCAAAAAACGATAATATGGAATCGCAGCAACGAATTTACCCGATTGGAGTACAGAATTTTGAGAGTTTACGTAAGGACGGTTATGTCTACATAGACAAAACGACCCTTATTCACCGGTTGGTAAGTAGCGGTCGCTATTACTTCCTGAGCCGCCCGCGCCGCTTCGGCAAGAGCCTGCTCATATCTACCCTGGAAGCCTACTTCCAAGGCAAGCGGGAGCTTTTCGAAGGACTGGCAATGGAAAAGCTGGAGAAAAACTGGGTGAAACGCCCCGTGCTGCACCTGGACCTGAACATCGGGAAGTATGACACGCCGGACAGTATAGACAAAATTCTGGACAATGCCCTCTCGCAATGGGAAGCAATCTACGGCACGGGGATAGCGGAAGCCACCTTGGCGCTACGCTTCAAAGGCATCCTTGAACGCGCTTACAAGCAGACGGGCGAGCGGGTGGCCATCCTCATCGACGAGTACGACAAGCCCTTGCTGCAAGCCATCGGCAACCACGACCTGCAACGTGAGTTCCGCAACACGCTGAAGCCCTTCTACGGGGTACTCAAAACCATGGACGGCTGCATCAAGTTCGCCCTGCTCACGGGAGTCACCAAGTTCGGAAAGGTCAGCGTGTTCAGCGACTTGAACAACCTGGACGACATCACGATGCGCGAGCCCTACGTCAGTCTGTGCGGAATCACCGAAAAAGAGATTCATGACAATTTTGAAGAAGAAATCCACGAATTGGCCGCAGCGCAAGACATGACATACCAGGAAGCCTGCCTGGAACTGAAAGCATGTTACGACGGCTACCACTTTGTAGAAAACACAGAAGGAATTTACAACCCTTTCAGCCTGCTCAACACCTTCAAGTACAAGAAGTTCGGCAACTACTGGTTTGAGACCGGCACCCCCACTTATCTGGTGGAGCTGCTCAAAAACAACCATTACGACCTGGAGCGCATGGCGCACGAGGAAACCGATGCCGACGTGCTGAACAGCATCTACGGTGACGAGGAGCCGATACCGGTCATCTTCCAGAGCGGCTATCTCACCATCAAGGAATATGACAAAGAATTTGGCTTATACCGCCTCGGATTTCCCAACCGGGAAGTGGAAGAAGGGTTCATCAAGTTCCTGATCCCGTTCTACACCCGCTTCTCGAAGATAGAAGCGCCGTTTGAGATACAGAAATTTGTACGTGAGATACGTTCCGGACAACCGGAAGCCTTTCTCAAACGCCTGCAGACCTTCTTTGCCGATACTCCCTACGAACTGGTGAGCGAGCTGGAACGGCACTACCAGAACGTGCTCTTCATCGTCTTCAAGCTGGTGGGTTTCTATACCCAGGCCGAATACCACACGTCCGAAGGACGGGTCGACCTCGTGGTAAAAACCCCGGACTATATCTACGTGATGGAGTTCAAGCTGGAAGGCACCGCCGAAGAGGCCCTCGCCCAGATAGAGGAGAAGCACTATGCCCTCCCCTTCGAAGCCGACCCGCGGAAACTGTTCAAGATCGGCATCAACTTTAGCAACCGGACGAGGAACATAGAGAGGTGGATTATAAAAAGCAACTAAAGGAAAGCATCATTGACAAACAGAAAATCACTCTGTGAAACTCTGTGCCCTCTGTGGTGAAAAGAAAGAACCGTAACCATTAGGAACTCTCGAAAAGAATTTGTCTCTTTGCAATACTCCAGATACATAAAACAAATGAAAACGCAGAAAGAATACATAGCATTGCTTAGTGAGTATTTTCATACCACTGCCATACGATATGGTATAGTCAAAATGGCGATTTTCGGTTCCGTATCTCGCAATGAACAGAAGGAAGATAGCGATATTGACATCGCATACGAAGGGGAGCCTGACATCTTTACACGTATCCGCATGAAAAGGGAACTGGAACAGCTTTTCAAATGTAAAGTTGACATTATTCGATTGAGCAAGCAAGTGACCGACTCCATCTTTGGTGAGAATATTTCAAAAGACCTGCTCTATGTTTGATTCTGCCCGCATATATTCTTTATTGGAAAGTTTTTCACTCGTCATCAAACAGATGAAAGAAGATTTCTGAGAGACCATTCTTCTGCTGATGCAGAGAACAGAACATAAACTTTTTGAGTCCATTCTTCATGGTAAGAATCGCAACAAGAAAGTTCTTCTGTCCCGTCTTTATAAAGCGAAATATAAAAAAATATTTTCTTGCGTTTTTTATATCGGCTGAAAAACAGCCAATAAAATTGTCGTGGTAAAAAAAACACTCCGTGAAACACTGTGCCCCTCCGTGGTGAAAAAAAGCCACCCCAACCATTAGGAACTCTAAAAAAATAGATATAAACATCTCCGTACGCATTCTGACAATTTTGTTAATATTTTTATTGTTTTGAAACATGTCTATTCAATCACAAAATAACAAACGATTAGCCCAAAACACATTGATTCTGTATGCCCGCATGTTGTTTACTGTAGGCATCAGTTTCTATTCTACCCGTCTGATACTCGCTAATTTGGGAGTATCAGATTATGGTGTCTATAATGTTATAGGAGGCTTTGTGTCCATGTTTTATATGGTAACAGCCACCATGACACAAGCAGTGAGCCGCTTCCTTACATTTGAATTAGGCAGGAATGATGCGAAAAGGTTGCAGCAAACCTTCTCCACATCTGTTAATATCCTTCTTCTTCTTGCACTATTGGTAGTTCTGTTGGGTGAGACCATAGGTGTATGGTTTGTCTATACAAAGTTGAATATCGAGCCAGACCGTATGACCGCTGCAAATTGGATTTATCAGTTCTCCCTTCTCTCTTTTGTTCTTGAGATGATCAGCGTGCCTTACAGTGCTTCGATTATCTCACACGAAAAAATGGGAGCATTTGCCTTCGTTACCATAACCAAGGTCTTCTTGACATTTGGCATAGCCCTATCGCTTGCAGTCAGCCCTATCGACAAACTGGTGTTCTATGGAATTCTTGTACTTGCCGTATCTATTTCCATCCAATTGATGTACTGGATATATTGTAAGAAAAGATTTTCCGAATGCCAATATTCTACACATATTGACAAAGCCTTGTTCAAAGACATGTTCGGTTTTGCAGGATGGAACTTTCTGACAACCTGTGCTTCCATGCTAAACACTCAAGGGGTGAGCATCATGCTTAACATGCACTTTGGTACGGCAATCAATGCAGCCCGTGGTGTAGCTTCTCAAATCAATGGAACAGCAGGTGCTTTCTCTCGAAATTTCACTACAGCATTGAATCCACAAATAACAAAATCGTATGCAGCTGGAGATATAACATATACAACAAAACTGGTTTGCAAAGGAGCAAAGTTCTCATATCTGCTATTTCTTTTCATCGCACTTCCATGCATGTTCGAAGTAGATTTTTTTCTTTCCAAATGGCTGACCAAAGTGCCTCCCTACGCTAGCATTTTTGTCCAGCTGACATTTCTCAACACCTTAGTTGAAATACTACTGAACTCAAATGAGACATTAAACAGAGCTTCCGGGAAAATCCGTAATTTTCAGATTATCATCAGTATGGCCCAACTGCTAATTCTCATAGTTTCCTACATAGTACTTGAAATAACAGGCAATCCCATTTTGACTGTAGCGGTTACAAATGTCATTTATCTGTTGATTTTCATTCCACGCATAACAGTAAACAAACCTTTTATCGGAATAACATTCAAATATTTTTTCAAACATACGTTAAGAGGAGTTATGATTGTAACCTGCATCTCAACTCTTGTATGCCTTGCATTCCTATCCAGTATGGAACAAGGGTGGATTCGTTTGTTCGGGACAGGCATCGTATCTTCCCTAACAATAGCGATTTCTTCATGGTTTTTTGCCTTAACGAAAGGTGAAAGAAAGAAGACAAGTTCTTTTATCAGAAAGAAAATTTACGCCATAAAACAAAACTAATGTTTAGAAACAGAACTACATTAATGTGCCTCTCCATTTTGGGAGTCATTTGCTATCATCTGTGCCTACGTGGCATACACATCGGTCGGTTGAATGTAGGATATGCCGGAGTAGATGTCTTCATGTTGCTAAGCGGATATGGCATTGCCAAGTCACTTACACGCAACTCCATAAAACAATTCTATATACACAGGCTCCAGCGAATCCTTCCATTGTGGATTATCATGATAAGCTCTGCGTGTATAATAAATTTAACATTAGGGGGGGGGGGGGATTTTGGTTTAGAGACATTCCTACTTAATATCACATCACTTTCATTCTATTACAACCCAGACTTGCTGCCCGAATGGTATCTTTCCACCTTGCTTCTGTTCTATGCTGTTAGCCCGTTATTAAAAATGCTTTTGGAAAAATATAGTTGGAGATTACTGACACTCGTCAGTTTGGTCGTTGTCATGGAAGAAGAATTTTCAGGAACCGGAAGATGGCAATATGAGAATGCTGTCGCCCGTTTTCCTCTTTATTTGTTGGGTATGCAATGCGCCCTCAGCCACAAAGAAGATTTACCATATAAGGTCACCATCCCCTTGTTTCTACTAAGTATTGCTTTCTTTTTTCAGGGACATCACTACCTATTTTCCACATGTGCTGTACCCTTCGCTATGCAAATAGCAAATATGCTCATAGACCAATGGGGAGCCTTAAAGAACAAACTATTCAATTGGATTGGTTCACACACTTTGGAGATATATGTTGGCAATACTATAGCAGCGATAATAGCCAAGCAGATTTTCTCTCCCGAAATGAATGTTCTGACAAAACTTTCCATCGACATAATGATGACTATAGGCTTGTCTCTATTACTTTGGAAACTTAATTCACAACTACATAAAATACAAAAAAGTCACAATTCATAAAATGCGTAAATAATGAACATGAAAAAAAGTTTAATATTCAGCAATGTGTTTTTTATCATACTAAGTTACTTCTTAATGACAAAGACACATACATTCAACAAGTTGTTTCCTAAAGAAAATAATCATTATGACTATTGGGCTGTATAGACCTGTATTTTCTTCTATGCAGTAAACGGTGAGTTACCGTTGAATATGACCAAAGACGACATTCACCTAAATAGTGATTCTTATAAAATTGGGTACAATAAAATAGCCCCCTATTTAAAATGATAAGAAAATATTGGCAATATATAAAATACACCATCGTATGTAGATTCAACCGGCAGTTTTCTCTAAAAAAAGCCAATATAAAATGGATAACTTACAATATAGGGAATCCGCAAGACAACAACTGCATCAAAGTTGAAAACAGTACTGTCACTCGCACATCTATTTATATTACGGGGAAAAACAACCGCATCATCGTGCGCAACGGAGCAAAGATGTTCTTTGGAGGAATAAAGATTACAGGAAACGACAATGAGATAGTATATGATGGTTGTAAAGCTATAATTAATGCATTTATAAAGGGAAACGGATGCAAATTTACAGTCGGAAAAGGCTCTCTGATAGACGAGAGCACAAGTATAATACTAATGGGACAGGGTAACCGTGTGGAAATCGGTGAAGAGTGCATGTTTGCAGAGAAAGTTGAGATTTGGGCATCAGACACCCACCTTATCACAGACCTGCAAGGCAATCCGCTCAATCCTTCGAAGCCGGTCATCATAGGCAAGCATGTATGGCTTGGCAAAGGAGTAAACGTGATGAAAGGCGTAACAATAGGCGAACATACAACTGTAGGCTTAGGAAGCATTGTAACAAAAAACCTCCCACCCCATTGCATCGCGGCAGGCAATCCGGCAAAGGTGGTAAAAACCGGAACAGACTGGCACTTCGGACATATTAACATATAAGTACAAAATGAAGATAAAAAAAAATGTAGAAAAATTTTTTACTATAAACGGACATTATATTTGGCAATATTTATATAAAAGAAAGGCTTTACTACCCAATGGTACAGAACTTAATATAGATATCAAAGCATTAAATAATATTGATCCAAATTATGGGGATTGGCTGATACATCCCTGTGTTCGTTATATAAAGGATGGCTTTGCAAGCCATAAATGGTGGATGGTTGTTACCCCCTATCCTAACTTTAATGACAAGTATGAAAACCCATTGCTGTACTATGGCGAGGGCAATAATGACGTTCCACCGCAAAATTGGCATTTGGTTGGAGTTGTACAAGGATCTCATCAACATGGATACAATGCTGATTGTAACTTGTTTTATGATAAGGAAAAACTTTGGATTTTTTGGAAGGAATCCGAAACAATTAACACAAAACCAGAATATGGTAATAAAGCCATATTAGGGTGTTCATATGATGGTAAACACTTTTCACGTGCGAGAGTATTTGCAAACAATCCAGATTCCCAATCAATGTATTTATGTGCTCCTGTAATACACTATGTGCAAAACCAAATTGTTTGTCATGCTGTATATATCCCCAGAGGAAAAGATTTAAGCACTAAGGAATGCACCTATCGTGGTTTGTCTAAATTCCAAATAGAATCTTTAGAGAAAGGCCAGTTCCTATTAGAAAAAGTTTATGATATAAAATATCCCAAAGGATTTGATTATTGGCATATTGATTTCTTTGAATATAAGAATATTCACTATAGTGTTGTAACACCTGAAGTTGCTGACAGAATTCTTTTGGGCATATCCAAAGACGGAGATAATTATGATTATTACCGCACCCCATTGTTATCATGGAGTAGCAATCGTCTATCGTATATGTATAAAAGTTCCGCATGTGTTGTAAACGGTATATTCTATCTATTTTACCCCAAACGTATAAATGGTAATACAGTCCGTATTTATGAGACACATATTGAATTTGACAAATTAATAAAATTAATTAATAAATAAATGAGTACAAAAAGAAACAAAGCAATTATGGTTGTAGCTCCTAACAATAATGGTATGTCCAACATAGGAGATTTCATCCAGGCGCAAGCGGCCAAACAATTTATCGGAAATGCTGATGTTTATATTGAGCGCGACAGAGAACTAAACAAATATGATGGCAACGATGTTGACATGATTATGAACGGTTGGTTTATGGATTATGGAGAAAACTTCCCACCCTCAAATAAGATACATCCCTTATATGTCGCTTTCCACATAAATAAATTGGGGCTTCCGGGGCTATTAAGCCAAGCCGCTATTGAGCATTATAAGAAATATCAACCCATAGGCTGCCGTGACACGCACACTGCAGAGTTGCTAAAAGAACATGGCATAGACGCCTATTTCTCAGGATGCCTGACATTAACTCTTGGACAAACATATCGCAACGAAAAAAAAGAAGACAAGGCGTATGTCGTAGATGCTTATTTCAGCACCCATAACCTAAGTAAACGTCCCAAATTGCTCATGAGTTCCTTTTTGTATTTGTTATGTAACTATAATGGGATAAAAAAAATCACTTCGAAGAAGGGAGAAAATGGTTTAAAAGCATTACTTCATAATTCTATTTTCCTGAAAGAATATTCAAAAGCATTTGATAAGAAAACACTCATTGATGCAGAATACATTTGCCAATTCAACCATGAGATTGCCAATGAATATTTATCTTATAATAAAAAAATGGATTACGCTGAACAACTTATCAAAAAGTATGCCAAAGCTAAATTGGTAATTACCTCCAGAATACATTGTGCACTACCATGTACAGGTTTAGAAACACCTGTTGTTTATATAAAAAACATAAACGAAGACAAGGCCAGCAATGATAGGTTCGGGGGACTAATAGATTTCTTCAATGTCATTAAATGGCGGGGAGACGGCTTAGAGTTGCCTCAAGAGCACAAAAAAATAAGCAAAGTTAACACTCCTCCCCTCAAAAATAACTGGAAGCCATACGCTGAACGAATGATTCAGACTTGTAAGAACTTTGTTACTTCAACTCAATGAGCAACTATAGACTTTACGTTGTAAACTACGCTGATGCCACTTTTGAACACGCCCGCCGGGTAAACTCAGCATCAGCTGTAAAAACAGGCAAAGCCGACACTGTGCTGGAATATCGTCCTGAGGACATCAAGGACTTCATCGCCGCCCACCCTGATATATTCAAATATAAACGCGGTTTTGGCCTGTGGGCATGGAAACCATACATCATACATGATGCACTACAAAAAATAGAATACGGCAACTGGTTGTTTTATTGCGACAGTGGAGCAGAATTCATCAATGACATCCATCATTTGATAAATCAGGCGATGAACAACCATGAGGATAGAATGGTCTTTCAGTTATTGTGGGCAACTCCTCGTCAATACACCAAAACAGAAGTTTTGAGATGGCTCAATGTAAAGCAGATAGATCATCCGCAAACCATCGGTGGTTTTCAGTTATGGAAGAAAACTCCGGAAAACATAACCATAATAAAGGAATGGCTTGACTTATGTATCGAGGAACGGATGATTGCACCTCAACAGTTCGATACATCAATAGCTCCGGATTCTGCTTTCATCTCTCATCGCGAGGACCAATCATTGTTCGACATCGTGATTCGTAAGCACGGCATACGCCCCTATCGCGACCCGTCGGACTACGGTCTGCGTAGCTACTTTTGGCAGCCCTTAGGGAAAGACGAACGAAAGAGCGACTATCCCGTAATTATATTGTCATTCCGGCGAGCCGATGCAGCGGAATACAAAAAGACGTACGTCCAACGATACCACCTGTGGCGACTGTGCTTGGGCCATTATGGCATCTATCGACGGGCTAAAAAGCTGCTAATAAAAGCCGGGATATTAAGGCGCGAACCTTCAGGTTTAGGTATATAACACTTGCAGAAGAAAATTGGGTACATACTACAGGTTATAGAATGGTAAGTTCACATCATACCTTTGTGCATTTGGAATTAAATTATAAAAGGATATTTAAAAATTCAAGGAATTTATGAAACTTAGATTTTTTGGCCCAGGTGGCCGTGTATGGCGATTGATATTTCAAATAAAGCACCTTATTAAACTACTGAAACACAGAAGGTTACACAAAATAGGGGGGGGGGGTAAAAACAAGAGCCTTCATTTCTATGTAATCGGTATTACGATGAAAAATGAAGGCTTCTTCAGTATGGTAAACAAAACAAGATCACATATAATGTACGCACTTGACAATGGCCTAATACCAGTTGTCAATTGGAGGGATTTCCCGAATCCATACTTGCACAACGATGGCACAAACCCATGGGAATACTTTTTTGAACAACCCTGCGGGTATACGCTAAATGACGTGTACGGTTCAAAACATGCAAAATTCAGCATAGACAGTCCTTTCCCTCATCGCAAATATACGATATGGGATGTTTCATCTGCTGACAAAACCACAAAAGAGAAACTCAAATCCGTCACAACGGAATATATCCGTCCTCAAAAAGCATTAAAGGACTATTTTTTGGAAGGTTTGCCTGATGCTTTTAATGGGAACAACCGCATTGTTGCATGTATATGTCGTGGAACGGACTATTTTGACACACCTTTGATTGGAATTGAGAAACAACCCACTCCACAAATGGCAATCGAGCAAGTAAGATGCATGATGGAAAAACATAACTGCAACATGGTTTATTGCGCCACGGAAGACGAACGCATATATCGGATGTTCGAAAAAGAGTTTGGCGAGAAACTAATACCCAACACTCAAGAAAAATACGGGGACAACCATGGCAAACTGTTAATGCAAATAAACAAAGAAGAGAAACGTGACATCCTTGAAATCACAAAGCAATATTATCGCTCTATGTATATTGTTTCACAATGTGACTGTCTTGTCGCTGGAGTTGTGAGCGGCACAAACGCCGTGTTGTGTATGCCCAACAAGTTTAAGGACACTTATATCTTTAAACTCGGCTGTGTCACGGAAGAAGATGTAAAAGAATACAAAACATTATGGGATTAGCATACATAAAAAGCAGGTTTCTTCATCCGCTCAAAATGAAGTGGTATGACCTCCAGATAGCAATCATCGGAGCTTGGAAGTTTTTCTTAAAACAACAGTGTGCTTTGGAAAAGCAACTTATCAAGCAATATTATGGCACAGAGGCACAGGCTAAGAACAGTTATATAATATTTCAGTGTGACGGTCATATCTATCATTTTGGATTGGCTGATAGGTTGAAAGGCATTTGTAGCCTATACACATGGTGCAAGAAAAGAAACAAACAGTTCCGTATAAACTTTGTGACACCGTTTCATCTGGAAAAATACCTGCAACCCAATAAATACGACTGGCTCATATCTCCCGAACAGGTGCGATATGATACCGGCAGTACCCCGCGGGTATGCCTCATGGAGCCACGGACTTGCAACAAAGCCGATGTCGTAGACAACAGCCATCGATATCAGAGAGAATGGATGGAGAACAAACTGGTTGACGGCACGAAGCAACTGCATGTCTACACCAACATGAATTATGCTACCAACGAGGAATTTTCTGTTGCGTTCAATGAACTGTTCAAGCCAGCTCTAAAACTGCAAAATGAAATAGACTATCATTTATATCAGATACAAGGGACATTTATATCAATTTCTTTTCGTTTCACTACCCTATTGGGCGATTTTAAAGATTGCACCGGCAAACCGCTACCCACGGAAGAACGGGAAGTGCTAATAAATAAATGCCTGAATATAGTTACTGAGATAAGGAAGAATGCTCCTGCACATAAAAAAGTACTTGTCACAGCCGACAGTCCTACATTTGTGGACAGAGTAAAACACTTATCCGATGTTTATGTCATACCTGGCAAGGTGGGTCACATAGACTATCAGTGTGATGACGATGTAAACATGAAAACGTTCCTCGACTTCTTTATGATTTCCAAGGCAGAAAAGATCTATCTTGCACGAACTGGCAACATGTATAATAGCGCATTTGCCAAAACCGCGGCTATGGTAAATAACAAACCATTTGAAGTATATGAGTTTTAAAACTGACGATATGATTTTTCCAAAAGTTTCTATATTAGTTCCCGTATATAATGTGGAAAAATATCTCCAACGCTGCGTGGACTCCGTACTTGCGCAAGACTTCACGGATTGGGAAATGATACTTGTTGACGACGGTAGCCCTGACCATTGCCCACAGATGTGCGATGAATATGCACAGAAAGATGAACGAATAAGAGTGGTACATAAAGAGAACGGAGGATTGGTTTCGGCACGGAAAGCCGGATTTGAACATGCCAAAGGTGAATATTTGGTATTTTTGGATCCAGATGATCACCTCTTACCCAAAGCCTTAAGTTCATTATATACCAAAGCTATAGAAAGTAAATACGATATAGTAAAGGGGGCTAACCTGAGAGTGCGGAATAATGGTACATCAAGTATTGAAACACCAATCTTGTCAGGAAAAGAAATCGTTGGGGAGGAGAACTATCTGTTTGCTCTGTTGTCTTATCACATATTGCCTTATTTATGGGGAGGCATTTACAGAAAGACATTATTTTCTGAAGAAATATTTAAGTCTGCGATAAACATATCCATCGGAGAAGACTGGATAACCAACCAGTCCATTTGGCGTGGCGTTAAAAGATACGCAGCTATAGACAATGTTGTATGCGCATACTATATTAATAGTAGTTCAATGATGCAGACACGAGTCCTTTCGCACGAGTATCATGAATCTTTTGGAAAAATGATGCTGCAAATTGCAACGGGAGCATCTTCAAAAATCATGCAGACCATTGAACGTGACAGAATAATGGTGCATATAAAATGTTTCTTTACACCGGAAATAGGTTGGGATAACACTTGGTATAACGTCATTTATGAATATGTGAAGAATGACAATAATTTAAAAGCATTACTGCAAAACAATGAAAAAAAATTCCTTGAATTCATAAGAAGCAGAACCATCTTCAGACTATACACTTTCGTTTATAGAGTATTGTTTCAGGGTATAAAATTACACGGCCGCAAAAGAAGTGTGCTTTATAATTTTTCCACCACATAATAAGCAAAATACAAGAAGTAATCATTCATCCTATTGGTAAATGAGCAGTTTAAAGTTAGTCTATGAAGACATTAAAACAAGCTGGGGGAAAAAGTTCCGTTGGATAACGGCTTTCTTCCTATTGTGGATATATAGGACCATATTTATGCCAGCAGGAGATGGAGGCTTTGCACAAGCCTTACAAATAATATCCCTTTTCGGTATGTTATTTATTGTATATTCTCATTGGCAAAGGAAAGTTGTGGGAATATTCAGAGTATCGAATCCACCGATACGCACATTGCTACTATTATATTCCTATGCGTTGTTGAGTGCCACATGGGCGTTCATGCCTGCATTCTCCGCATTCTTGAGCATACAGAATTTCATACTAATGGCTTTGACTTTTTGGCTGCTAAGCATGCCAAAAACATTTGACGGTGTGGAAAAGAGTTTGGTATATCTCATTATGGCAATGGCCTTTTTCAGTGCTATCGGTGGAAGATACAATGTAGGATGGCCTATCTTCATTCATTTGCTGCAAACGGGTACTTGTTCTGCCATGTGTTTTGCCTATTGCTTTGCGGAATGGATAAAGGAAAAGAAAGATAAGAAACGCTTGAAGTTTTTCAGAACGGTCATGCTAATAAGTCTCGTATTACTTGTCACGAGCACATCAAGCGGTGCCAATGCATCTTGTGTCGCCGGCATAGGCACAGCCATGCTGTTCAGCGGTCATGCCGTATGGGGAGCTTTGATGGCGTGTATTGGCATTTTTACATTTATCTACCAAGACCAACTTATGGACTTATTGTTGCTCATCATGCCAGGCAAAACAAAAGCAACTATTGAAAGTGCCACCGGACGCGACCGATTGTGGGAGCAGATATTGTATTTTGCAGCCCAAAAACCCATGTTCGGATGGGGCTTTGCTTGTGCCGAACGCGTGGTATCGGTCAAAGGTACCGTGCTTTCACCCGATGCCCATAATAACTACATAGGTTTCTACGGCAGCTTAGGGTATGCGGGTTGCGTACTGGCAGCTCTGCATTTCGTGACCTCGCTTTTTTCATTTTTCAAAAACAGCTTGAAGCGCGGCTACTTGGGACTTATGTGCTCCATGGTGGTGGCCTTGGTCAACGGGTATTCCTACGGTTTCCTTTCGGGCAAGGCATGTGTCATCACAATTGCTTATTTTGCCATAATAGCTGCCGGTTATCATTTCAAAAGGGCGCAACGTCTTGAAAAATTGACACGAAGATGAATAAAGATTTAAGTGTAAAAATCAGCATTGCGGGTTTTATCTGCACTCTAATGGTAGTATATAGGCATTCACTCAACTACCTTGCATTCTTCCATTCGTGGAGTTCACAAGGATTGAGCGGAACAGTGGAAGACTCTTGTATGTGTCTTACTCAAATAGCAGTTCCTTATTTTTTTATGGTATCCGGTTTTTTCTTTTTAAGAAAGAACTATTATGAACCGCAAAGCTATAGACAAATGATCATCAAAAAAATACATACGCTGTTCATTCCATTCGTAATTTGGAATGTAGCAGGAGCCTTGTGCTTATTGCCTTTTGACAAAAAAGCCGTTGGCACGGATATATTCTCGGTGATTCAGAATCTGTTCAACAGCCATTGGTACGGTCCGTTGTGGTATGTCAGGGATTTACTGGTTGTGATGATGTTATATCCTATATATGGATGGCTGTTCCGCATAAAATCATCGTTGCCGATATGGATAACTGTGACCGTATTGTTCTATCTATGGAAACCTATAGATTGCTCAGTCTTGTCCTCTGAATGTTTAGTGTTTTTTGTATTGGGAGGATTGATAGGCAAACACCCGGAAGTGCTATCTGTCAGGATGCACCTTGCACCAACTCTTGTCATCTCAGCCATCTGGCTTGCAGCCTGCTTTACCGGCTTTATGACTTTCAACGAATGGATACACAAGCTGACAGATATAACAGGCATAGTAGCGTTCTGGCAACTGCTGAACCATATATCGGAGAGGTGGCGGCAGAAAGTGCTGCATCTTTCGACTTTCTCATTTCTCATCTATGTGATGCATTTCTATCCTATGAAATTATTCAAACAAGGCATCGCACACTTCTTCTATGGCAACGATATCATCGCAACGATCACATACATATTACTGCCAATTATGATTTCGTACTTAATAATACTTATAGGACAAGGCTGGATTAAATTGTCCCCAAAAACTTATTCTTTAGCAATAGGAAATAGGATATGAAAGAAACGATATATCTTACCCGCGATGAGAGCAATATAATAAAGGGGATGCTTATCCTGCTAATAGTATTGGGACATAATCACTTTCTTATGGATGGAGAATATGTGAGACTACAAATCCAATTATACAAATTCCACGTAATCGGATTCTTCATATTGCCATTCTTCTATAAAATGAAAGTTGACACGAGTTGGGAACACCTGAGAGATATCATTGTCAGGAACTGGGTGCCTTATTTATGGATTTTGTCAGCTTGTTACCTTACAAGTTGCATTTATTTCCATAAAATCGGGCTGGAATGGGGACACATATTAGCCATTCTTTTGGGTACACAGACACATTTGAGCAAATACTACAATTTCGTATTCCCTTGGTTTCTGCCCACCTATTGTTCGTTCTTTATCTTGTACCTTTTGTCCCTGAAACACAAGTGGCTCTATGGGATAATGATAATATTGTCAGTTATCACATGGGAATGTACTTGGGAAGAATTTTATTGGTTCAAAAATACAATGCCCTTAGGCATCGGACTGGTAATAGGATATTTTGCATACGGCTGGATGGCATCTGCTTTAAACAGCCTATCTGCCTATATGAAATATATAGGAGCCGTTGTGTTTGTTGCAATAAACATATTACAGTTTATGGATATACGTGTACCTATGGGAAACATCTTGCTTGTACCGACATTCTTTCTGCTTCTATTGGCAGTGTTGCCACACCTTCATTTCAAGTGGTTAAAAACAATAGGAGAAAATTCCCTGGGAATATATTTGTTCAATATGTTTATCATAAATATCTTATGTATGCTCTTACCCAACAACCTGATTACCGGTGTATTTATATTTATTGCATCTGTCTGTTTATCGCTATTTATTTCTATATGTATCAATAAAAGAATGTTCTTAAAACGAATTCTGTTTCCAAGTAGCATTAAGGATATAAAAAACTGCTTTAACACAAAATAGTATGAAAGTATTATATTGCAACCCGATATTTCTGGATTATAGACTACCCTTTTATAAAAGACTGAACGAATTGTTTGACGGCAATTTCTATGTCATGTATTCCACAACACGTTATAAAATGCGCCATAACGAGCATTTGCTTAAACAAATTCCAGAAGTTTTGGGTAGAAATGCCTTGCCTTTTGAAAATGAAAGACTCTTCAATACTTATGAAATGTCTTTCAAAAAATACAATGGAAGGCAAGGGAAAAGAATACCCATCACAAAAGGATTGATTAGATCCATAAAGAAAATCAAACCGGATGTATTGATAAGCGAAGGATTTTTCCAATGGACTCCCTTAGTGTTGTTATATTCTATTCTAACTCTTACACCTTTATTTATTGGTTACGAACGTACGCCACACACTGAGAGAAATACAAAGCAGATTATAACTTGGCAGCGCAAATTTTTCAATCTATTCATCAAAGGTTATCTTGTTAATGGAAAAGAAACTCAAAAATACCTTGAAAGCATAGGAATAAAATCTAAAAAAATACACATTGTAGGGATGAGTGCCGATGGTAAAGGGCTTGTGGAAGCCGTAAAAAATTACAACCCTCAAAACGAAGAGAATGAATTTATAAAATCATTGTTAAACATAAAGCAAGAGAAAAAAGGGCTGATATATCTGTTTTCCGGTCAGATACATACCCCCAAAGGAGTTCCACATCTTTTGCTGGCATGGGAAACTCATATTAAAAAAAATCCCAAAGACCAGCTTGTACTTATAGGTAAAGGAGAGGAATACGATTATTTGAAAGATAAATATGCAACATATGACAGCATACATTTCCTCGGATTTATTGCCTACCAATATGTATACAAATATTATGCGATTGCAGATGTATTCATTCTGCCAACTTTGCAAGACAACTGGAGCCTTGTCATCCCAGAGGCTATGGCATGTGGGGTGCCTGTCGCAACATCCATTTACAACGGCTGTTATTCTGAGTTGATAAAAGAGGATGTCAATGGCACTATTTTCGATCCACTAAAAAATGATTCTATGCTGAAAGCTTTAGAATACTTTCACCACCACGATTTGAAAGCCATGGGACAGGCTTCGATTGAACTTGAAAAACCATTCAATACGGAAAATTGTGCACAACGCGAATACGATGCTATTATCCGTAGTTTAGATAAAAAAACTGGTAAATGAACAATATCAACAATGTACACAATTGTGTTGGATGTCTATCGTGCGTTGACAGATGCCCGAAACATTGCATTCATATATCCAATGATTCTTTGGGACATATACATACGCATGCAGAAGAGACACAGTGCATCAACTGTGGCTTGTGTGTAAAAAGTTGCCCCGCTATACAGAAATCCGATTATAGAAAACCGAATAAGGCGTATGCTTTGTGGAGAAAGGACGATACGCTAAGGCGGCAGAGTTCTTCAGGTGGATTGGCTGCGGTATTGTCCGAACGGATGATAGCAAAAGGAGGTATCGTTTACGGATGCGCCTTTGAGAAACCTTTTTCTATAAAGCATATCCGTTGCTCATCTGCGGATGAATTGGAAAAGCTGAAAAGCTCAAAATATGTACAGAGTAACTTGGCAGGTATCCACTCGCAAATAGCAAATGATTTGAAGAATGGGAAAAAAGTATTATTCATCGGTACACCATGTCAAGTAGCCACAGTGGCTTTGTATACTAAAAAGTTTGGGACCAATCTGTTTACTGTGGACGTAATTTGCCACGGAGTTCCGTCCATGCAACTGTTCAAATCAAGTTTGCCTACTGATATAACAAAATGTAATATTGATAAATTAACTTTTCGTGACGACACTACTTACAGATTAAAAATGTATGAGTCTGGAAAAATAATTTATAAAAGAGAATTACATACCGACTTATATATGAAGGGATTTTTTAAAGCTGTTTTTTGCCGAGACAGTTGCCACGAATGCAAATATACCCGAAGTGAGAGAGTCAGCGACCTGACCATCGGGGATTTCTGGGGAGTGGACAAATCCCAAATACATACGAATACTGACTACGGATTATCACTTGCGTTAGTCAATTCAGAGAAAGGTCATGCCATGCTCCGGAATATAGTTCCAGAGGTGAACATGGTGGAAAGACCGATGGAGGAAGCTATTGCCGGCAACAAACAACTGAGATTCTCTATGAAGAAAACATGGCGATCTAAAATATTTAAGACATTGTATCCTATTTGTGGGTTCAAATGCTCAGCTGTTTGTTCTATGCCTGACATTGTTCTCAAGAATATGATTATAAGAAAATAACCTATATGAAAATACTTACCCTTACTACATACAATGTTTATAACTACGGTGCAGCACTACAGGCATACGCCTTGCAGACCTATCTGCAACGTATGGGACACGATACGGTGCTAATAAACTACCAACCGGAATATCTGACACGAAAGTATGATTACCGATGGGTGAACCCGGAATCGAAACTGAGCCGGTATGCCGTGACACGCATAGCATACCGAGTGATGAAGTATCTGCAACGGCAAACCACCATGGGCCGCAAACGGCAGTTCGACCATTTCATCGATTCGTATCTGAAGCAGACACAAGAATACCGCACGCTCGAAAAGCTGCGCCAGAATCCACCAAAAGCTGACCTTTATATGGTGGGGAGCGACCAAATATGGAACGTGTTTTACGAAGCGGGACGCGATCCGGCTTTCTATCTCGAATTCGTAACAAAGGGCAAAAAAGCATCATACGCTGCCAGTTTCTCTTACATGGATATTCCCCAGAAGGAGAAAAAAAGGATTGCCGAATGCCTACGGACGTTTGATGCCGTGTCTGTAAGGGAAAGCCATGGATTGCAGTTGCTCAAGGAGATGAACATTCCGGGAGAATGGGTACTCGACCCTATATTCTTGCTCTCTATAGAACAATGGAAACAATTGATGATGCCGAATGTTCCCAAAGAAGATTATCTGTTGATTTACGACTTTGAGGGAAATAAAGAGTTGAAACGTTTTGCCAAGGAGTATGCACGCCGTCATCACCTGAAGATTTATGTCATAGCAGATACTTATCCGTTGCTTTATGCCGATAAAAACTTCACAAAAGCAGGCCCTCGTGAGTTTGTTTCGATGATTTATCATTGCAAGGCATTTATATCCAATTCGTTTCATGGCACGGCATTCTCCATTATGTTCAACAAACCTGTATTCGTATTTAATAGACATCGACATAAAGTAAATTCACGTATGGAAAGCTTGATGACCCTCTTCGGAATAAACCAATGCATATTGGATAGTCCAGAAAAATGGGAAAAAGCTTATGATTATCCTTTCGATTACGAACAGATCAATCACATCAAGCAACGCGAATTAATTAAGTCGAGAGCCTACTTGGATAATTTATTAAATATATGTACACACCCATAAAATGCTATGATAGATTTATCTGTAATCATACCGGTTTATAATGCTGCCCCATCCATTAACCGCACATTAGATTCTATTTTCAACCAGCAAACATCTTACGCTATAGAGGTTATTCTCATTGATGATGGGAGCAAAGATAATTCCATAGAGATTATCAAAACCCGAAAAGAAGCCAACATCACATTGTTACGACAAAAAAATGAAGGGCCTTCTGCTGCCCGTAACAATGGAATTAAGACAGCACAAGGTCGCTATTGCGCTTATTTGGATGCAGACGATTATTGGGAACAAGGTTTTATCGAAAAAACTGTTTCATTTTTGGACAACCATCCTGATTGTGTGGCAGTCAATGTTGCACAACGTCACCTCACTATCTCCGGTTCATTTGAAATCCCCAGTTGCTACCAAGAGTATAAAGAGGCTTTCATCTTAGAAGATTTTTTCACTTTCTGGGCAAAGCACATGCATGTCTGTACAGGAAGTGTCTTAATCCGCAAGGAAGTGATTAATGCAATTGGAGGACAACGTAAAGACCTTCGCATCACTGAAGATTTGGAGTTTTGGGCTATGGTGTCTACCTATGGACAATGGGGATTTATCCCGGAAATTCTTTTTGTAAGCGATGGGGGAGACGTGACCCGTAGTCAAGGTTGGTTAAACAAAATGATGATACGCTGGAGCAACGCGCCCAGTATTGCTGATTGGGAAAAACGCATTGTTACGCGCCTGCCCAATGAACTACCTGCAGGTTATTTAAAAGCCCGCGGTCGTATTTCACGCAACCTCACTTATTGCCAACTCCTCTCCGGTCGTTTGACATTGAGCCGTCAAGAGGCTTTCAAATATGGCAGATATTTTGTGAAGGACTCCATTGGTAAACTCATGAATATGACGAAACATACTCCTATTACTTGGTGGATGTTGGCGAAGTTGCTGCAATACAGGGAGTATCACCGGAAGTAGTAAAGTTCACATAAACAATAGGTACATCATCAATATATGCCACGAGAAAGGTATCAAACTGATAATGGTAACCTCGCCATAGCACACTGGTTGAAGTCTATACTTTGAATTTGATTAAACGAAACATGAAACCAAGAGTTCTTTTTATAATGCACATGCCCCCACCCGTACACGGTGCATCCATGATGGGGGAATATATCCATGACAGCAAAGTGATAAACGAAGCTTTTGACTGCCATTATCTTAACTTAACTCTTGCCAAAGATATCAATGACATAGGAAAAGGAGGAATAAGGAAACTTATTGTTTACTTAAAAAAACAGATACAAATAGCAAAAACCGTTAAGAGAATAAAGTCACAATTATGCTATTTGACTCCCAATACCAAAGGTGGGGCTTTCTACAAAGATTTTTGTACCCTATTCCTGCTAAAATGTTTGGGACAGAAAATCATAATACATTTTCATAACAAAGGTGTGAAATCAAGAGAAGGACGATGGCCGGACAAATGGTTATACAAAGCCTTTTTCAAGAATATACAGATAATACTGCTGGCTCCCCCACTCTACAATGATATCCAAAAATTTGTAAAACCAGAACAGGTGGTATACTGTCCCAATGGCATTCCACAAAACGTAACCTATGATTTTTCCAAGAAAAGAAACAACCCTTTCAAATTATTATTCCTCAGCAACATGTTAAGGGAAAAGGGGGTATGGGATTTGATAGATGCACTAAATATCGTAAAGAACGATGGTTATTCATTTCATTGTGATTACATTGGAAAATGGAGTGACATTGCGGAAAGTGAATTCAACCAAAAGGTAAAACACAAAAATCTAGACAAGTATATACAGGCACACGGAGCCAAATATAGAGAAGAAAAAGAATTGTTTCTTAAACAAGCAGACTTATTTATATTTCCCACTTATTATCATAATGAATGTTTCCCATTAGTACTTCTTGAGGCTATGGAACAGGGACTACCCTGCATCAGTACGAATGAGGGAGGAATACCCGGTATCATAGAGGAAGGCAAAACCGGATTTATCGTGGAAAAACATAGTCCGCAACAGCTGGCAGAAAAGATAGAATATTTAATAGACCATCCCATGATATGTGCTAAAATGGGTAAAGCCGGTAAAGAAAAATTTCAAAGGGAATTCACTTTGGAAAAGTTTGAGAACCGGATGAAAGATATTTTAAAAGAATGTATAGCTTCATACAAGAAGTAAATAGAAAAAATTAATTTTATAACTAGGGTATTAGTCATGTTAGAAAAAAATGCAAAGATTTTTATAGCGGGGCATCGTGGTTTAGTAGGTTCCGCCATCTGGAACAACCTGCGACAAAGAGGTTATACAAACTTAGTAGGACGCTCACACAAAGAACTGGATTTGCTGGACGGAACCGCCGTAAAGAAATTTTTCGATGAAGAACGACCGGAAGCGGTGGTACTGGCTGCCGCCCATGTGGGTGGCATTATGGCAAACCTGCAATACCGGGCGGACTTTATCTATCAGAATCTGCAAATCCAGCAGAACGTAATCGGCGAGAGTTTCCGTCACGGAGTAAAGAAGCTG
>QWBY01001038.1_pt1 | contig 21630 bp, 16 predicted proteins | sample 1972471 | NCBI WGS metagenome assembly QWBY01 (sample SAMN09866722, study PRJNA288562) | Human gut metagenome isolate term6_stool, whole genome shotgun sequencing... | reverse complement strand
TTCATGAGGTCTACGAGCATCTTCAACTCGTGGCATACCTCGAAGTATGCGATTTCTGGCTGGTAGCCAGCATCAGTAAGAACTTCGAAGCCCATTTCTACGAGCTTGTTTACGCCACCCATAAGAACGTTCTGCTCACCGAAGAGATCGGTTTCAGTTTCTTCCTTGAAGGTAGTCTTAATTGCGCCTGCACGCAAAGCGCCGATACCTGCGGAGTATGCAAGGGTAATGTCCCAAGCATCGCCGTGTGGATCCTGCTCAACTGCTACAACTACTGGCACGCCGCGACCTTCGGTGTACTGACGGCGAACAATGTGACCAGGACCCTTTGGAGCAACCATGAATACTGGATGATCCTCAGATGGCTTGATGTAGCCGTAATGAATGTTAAAGCCGTGTGCGAAAGCAATTGCAGCGCCTGGCTTCAAGTTTGGCTCAATGTCGTTTGCCCAAATGGTGCGCTGGTACTGATCTGGAGCCAGAATCATAACGATGTCTGCTTCTGCAGTTGCATCTGCAACAGACTTCACTTCGAGGCCCTGTTCCTTTGCGAATTCTACAGACTTAGAATTTGGGCGAAGACCAACTACTACGTCTACGCCGGAATCGCGCAAGTTGAGTGCGTGTGCGTGACCCTGGGAACCGTAACCAATGATTGCTACCTTCTTGCCATCGAGAACTGAAGGGTTAGCATCCTTTTCATACCAAATTTGTGCTGCCATATGGCGCTCCTTTAAAATACTGCTTTTTGCTGTTATGCATAGTTGTGTAGACGCAGGATTTTGTCCCAACTCTTCGCTCAATCTTACTGATGACTCGTGATTTCACCGCATCGTGTACCAATATGTGGCTGATTTGTGGCTGAATATTTTTGGAGGGCGGACTTTGAGGTGTGGGCTGTGAGGTTAGGCTTGGGCTCTGCGCTGTAGCTCGTACAGCAGTTGGCTAGCTATTCTTGGTAAAGCTTTTACCAAGAGCGATTTTTGGCTCCACACGACCGTAACGCGTAACACTACTGATAGCTGTAACAGTTAAAGCTATCAGTTCGCTTCAATCAAGTGCGAAAAGCTTGATTTTACGTGCTTTCTCAGTAAGGCATATAAGGGCGCATTACTGTAACGTGTATAGATGAGGTTGAACTGTATTAGGTAAAGCCTTTACCACGGCTAATTACACCCCCTCAAATTGCTTTAACGCGTAGCGCTAACGATAGCAGTCATAGATACAGCGCTAAGCTTCACACAAAAACGCAATATCAAAAGCTACCACAAAGTGCACGTTCACAAACAGCCATTTTCCACGCCATCGTCATCCAACTATTGAATTACGATACATTGAATCACGATTCATTTAATCGTGATTCAATAACGGCGTGAGCTGTAATCGCTGAAACCGTTAACCTTTCATGAGCGGGGGTATTCTATGTTTCTCGGTCGCCTCGAGCCTGTAGCGGTTATGCATTGAAATCGGCTTGTAGCCGCTCCATCAGGGGGGGAAACGATGCGTGTAGCGGCGTTCTTCGTTTGTCGGAGAACGCCGGCGATTCGACGCAGCGACGCCATGGCGGATTGCCTTTGTCCATCGTTAAGGGACTCAGCCGACAATCTTTCTTGGATGACATCTGCGATCCGGGAGGCCACGATATCTCAGTTTGTCTCGCTGATTCCGACCTGGAACAGTGAATTTCCCGCACGGTCAATGACATCCGTCTCGTCGGCTCCGGTACCAGATACGGAAGCCTCGTATTGGGATGAACAGATTCCCGGCGACTGGCGTTCGGCACCCGTGCTGGTCGAACCGGATGACGGCAAAGTCTATTCCGGATACCAATTTCGAATAGATGCGTTCGTAGACGACCGTGACTTGCTTGACGGATGGTCAGAGAATCCACGAGTTAATGGAGTCGAGCCATTCAGACGATTTCGGTGGCGTATGCCTGCCATGTGGAAGACATGGCGATGTCTGTCGACCGATGTGGCTCCATCGGCCGACAGACATCGAGGAAGTCACCGTGGCCGGCGGAACGCGCGGTCGCCGATTGGGGCGAATGGTTTGTGCGGTTCGCTTTGGTACCAGTAGGCGACCGTGGCCACGTCGTCCTGTCGTTCGAAGTTGCCGGCTTCCTCGGTGCCGATCTGCTGCCATTCGACGCGCAGGTCTCGCTCGAAGTAGATCGGGTCGGGGATGTGCCAACGGTATAGGCCGCGGGTCACGGGGGTGGCAGTGTCCCAGTAGGCGCTTTCGCGTCCGGCAAGGTTCTGCGAGTAGAACGGGAAGCCGAGGTATGGGCCGGTGAAGGTGCGCTCGTGCATGTGGTCGTGTTCGTCGAATTCGGCGAAGCTCCAGGCGCCGCCGAAGTAGTCCTCGGCGCCGGTGCTGCACCAGGTGGGGTATTTGCCATCGCCGTCGATGTAGAACTTGAATTCACCTTCGCCCCACCAGCGGCTTTCGAGCGCGGTGAGCGCCAAGTAGGTGCCGACGTAGGTGCCGTGCCCTTCGACGCCATCGAGCACCACGTAGTCGCGGGCGAGTTCGGTGACGCGTTGGCGGCGCCACTGCGCGTGGAAGCGCATCGTGTCGGCCGGCAGTCGGTCGTATTCGGTGTAGTCGATTTGGTAGAAGAACGCGGGCACGTCCTCGTTGTGGTCGTTGCGCAGCACGATGCGTGCGTGCTCGAACGGCATGGCGAAGTAGCAGTTGAAGCCCCGGTTCGGGTTGACCATGACGGGAATTGAGTTGATGGTGCAGGACTGGGCGTGCCCGCAGCAGAAGAAGTCGCCGATCGGGCATTGCACCGAAGGGGAGTCCTCGCCGTCCCAGTAGAATTCCAAGATCAGGTTGCGTAGCACGTTGGGGCCTGTGGGGGAAGTGCGGTCAGTTACCGTCATCCAGATGTGACGGATCACGCCGGGACCCTCGACGTCCATCAATGTCACCGATTCTCCGGACCTCACCGTGCGAATGCAGGGGCTTCCCTTGCGGGAGGGGCCCAACGCGCTGGCTGCCATGGCCGCGCGACCCTTGCCGCCGTCCGGGTTTTCGGCGTTGATGCAGCGGGTGCGACCGGGGGTCCTCATGGCCACGGCATCCAAGGCGCCTTGTCCGAACCCCGGCGAGGGGTTCGCTGTGGTGAATGCGTCGAGCATGATGCTCATCTCCTTTCATGTCGCAGGCCTGGCCCGCCACGGCGTTTTGTCTGGGGCGGGCCGGACCTGCTGGGGTGTTATTTCACGGCACCAGCGGTGATGCCCCGGGAGAGCTTGCGCTGGAAGATGACGAAGAAGATGACGGTCGGGATGATACTCAGCAACGATGCGGATGCCAGGGTGGTGGCTTCCATCGTGTGCTGTCCCTGGAGCGTGGCCAGGGCCAGCGGGATGGTCTGCACGTCGTCGCCCATCAGGAACGCCATCGGGATCATGTATTCGTTCCACGTCCAGACGAAGAAGAACACGAACAGCACACTGATAGTGGGCCAGGAGATCGGCAGCACCACCTTGAGCAGCGCCTGCCAGCGGGAGGCGCCGTCGATGGATGCGGCCTCGAGGATGGCCTGCGGGAACGTGCCGTACACGGAGGAGAGCAGGTAGGTGCCGTACGCGCTTTGGATGATGGTGAAGATGATGATGATCGCGAGCTTCGTGTTGTACAGCCCGGCGGCCTTGAACATGGTGTACAGCGGGTAGAGCAGTGCCTCCTGCGGCATCATGTTCGCCAGCATGATGCCCAGCACGGCCAGGGCTGCGATTCCTCGTTTGATGTTCATGGGATTCTCCTTTTCCTATTGGTTATTGCCATCGGCAACAGTTGTAGTGAAGACAATCGAAACGTTTCGATTAACGGGACGGGCGTTTGCGTCGGCGTCTTGGCTGTCCGATCTGGGTGGGCCGGCAGCTGTGGGTTACGACCGGATCGTAGCCGATCGCGCCCTCGTGGGCGACGTGATCAACTACGAAACGTTTCGACTATGGATATAAAGCATTGCAGGGGGATACGCCCACCGATCTCGTGACTCATCCCCCTCGTTCAGGGAGCACACCGAGCCGCGGTCCTCGATTCTGGGCGGCACGAACTCACTTTCTGCTCCGATCGCGCGGCCGTCCTCGACTGCGGAGAGCAGCAGGCCCACGGCCTTAGAGCAGAGCAACCTCGGCATCAGCGGTATCTCGGTGACCGGGTGGGCCACCAGCTCGTTCTCAAGGAACGTGCCGCAGGAGAGTATGGAGATGTCGCCGGGAATGTCGATTCCGCGGTTCTCGAGTTCGCGGGTCACCATGTTGAGCGTATCGGCATCGGCCTGGCTGATGATCGCGGTGGGACGGGGAACCGACTTCAGTAGGCCGTCCACGAAGGCGCGCGCGTCGAACCGGCCGAACTCGTTCTTGGCCGACTCCGTGACGCGCATACCCATCTCCCCGGCCCGCTCCAGCATCAGGCGGCGCAGCGTCACCACATAGCCGGACTGGCGTTCGTAGTCACGCTCATTGTCGCGCAGCAGGATGACGTCGCGGTGCCCTTTGCCATGCAGGTAGCGCACCGCGAGGTCGGCGGCGGCGGGGAAGTCGATGTCCACGTACGCGCAGTCTCCCTTACGGCTCGGATAGCCGATGGCCACGCAGGGCTTGCCGTACGAGCCGACCTCGACCACGCGCTTGTCGTCCTCTACGATGTCGAGCAGCAGTACGCCGTCGACCATGTTGCTGCGGGCCACACGACGGATGTCATCCACCGCATCCTCACCGCTGAGCAGCAGCACGTCGTAGCCTGCGTTCTTCGCCTGCCACGCCGTGTGCAGGAAGTACGCGTTGTACTTCGCCTCGTCGATGTCGCCGCGAATCGGCTCGCTGACAGCCAGGATCTGGTTGCGGATGCCCCGCATCTTCTGGGCGGAGGCGTCCGGCGTGTACTGCAGCTCGCGGATGGCGTCGCGCACCCTGGCGGCGGTCTTCTCCGAGATCGCGCGCTTGCCGGACAGCACATAGGAGACCGTGCTGACCGACACCCCGGCCGCGCGTGCCACGTCCTTGATTCCAGCCATCATCGCCTCCTTTCCTGTGCTTTCGGTCGGCCTTCAGGGGCCGGCGTATGTCCGACATCATGCCATGTCTGCATGAGTGCACATAGGTTATGTCTGTTGGTTTTCATCGCCAGCGAACCGCCCAACATCACTGTCGAAACGTTTCGTTAGATTAGATTATTGCATGCCGCTGCGATTTTGTCAACCGCGCAACACGCCTCTATGCGGATATCCGATGGACAGCTTAGCCCGGCTGTCCGGTCGTTCGATTCGACGCTTCGCACTCTCAGCAAATTGAGTTGTGGAATGTGCAATGGCATGGAGCAGAATCCCGGAACCACCGAGGATTGTTATTGCCCGGTAATATGGCTATGTCAGTTTTGTATACAGGCCTCTGACAATGAATTCACGTTTACTTCATGCAGAACGAATCTAGCGCGTGCATCGCCGTTCTTCAATCAGAAACCGGTGCGGGAAGGCCATGAGGGTTCTTGCGATGATGGAAAATATGGCGATTGTGGCGGATGTGGATAGCTCGAGCGGAAATTAAAGAACCGAGCGGATTCTTCAGTTGGGATGTATAGAAAAACGAAACAGCGGCACCCAGCGTACGGTTTTCACGAAAGCAGCCATCGGCTATCGGTCAGCCGATAGACCTCAGTTCTCAGTCGCAGCGACCTTGGCGTCAGCCCCGGCCTTCTGCTCAAGGCCGGGCTTGGAGTGCTTGCGGCTGTAGTCAATCCAGGCCGGTAGCCGCCGAACGAGGCGAAGAAGCGCCCACGACCGGCACACCGAGATGGTCGCGCTCGGTCAGGTGGGTGAGGATAAGTTGCTGCCAGTTGCGGTCGAGGTCGTTCTCGCTCATCGCCGACGCGACGGCGACGCCGCTGCCCAGCTCCCCCGGTTCGATCAGGATGTGTGCTTCGGCATAGTGTCGCAACGGCTCGAAATGTCCGACGCCTTCGATGGGCGCGGTGATGGTCTCGCGATAGAAGATCGCCCCGGCACCGAACGTCACGTCGAGTCCGAACCGGTCGTGCAGGGTCTATTGGACGATCTCCAGCTGCGCGCGCCCATGAGCTGCACACGCAGCTCATGCACACGCTCCACCCAGTCGACGCGCAGCAGCGGATCCTCGTCCTCCAATTCGCGCAATCCGGCGATCACCCGGTGCAGGGTGAAGTCGTCGAAACGCGGGCGTCCGATCCCGGCCGTCTCCCCCGCATCGCCGGTAGCCCCGGCGGCGCCGGGCAGTACCATGTAGGTGAGCACCGGCTGCATTTCGGGCACTACCCATTTTCCGTGGTACGTTTTACGCACGCACTCACGCGTAAAAGATAACATGTGATTAGACACGCTAGCCTTTGCACATCCAGTCACGCGTAAAACCTCCCACCGAGCCCCCAAAAAAATAACAAATCGTCTCGTACTTCAGACGAAAGCACGAGGCGAAAAGTTATGAGACGAACGAAACGAGAAGCTCTACTCGACGCCCTTAATGCGCATAATAATCCATGCAGCCGCAAGCACAATAACGATGCAGACTGGGAATACCATGACATAGCTGTGGAAGATCATGAAGATTCCAGCGGTGAGCACCGAACCCATAACCGTGCAGATAGTGTTTGCGAGGTTAAGAATACCGAGGTCCTTACCTGCCTCTTCTGGGTTCGGAAGAATAGCTACGTTCAAAGCCTGATCGATTGCGTTGTATACGCCATATCCGAAGCCAGCGATGAGTGCGAACAAGTACATACCGATGGCGTTGTGGAAAATCATCGGCATAGCCGCACCCACAGCAAATAAGCAGCTGGCAAGCGCCACTGGAAGCTTGCGCTTGCCCCACCAGTCAGCAATTGGGCCAGATACGAAGGCTGCAATCAAAGAAACAACCAAAGTAATGGTAGACATAACAGCAATAACGAATTTCGCGTCGCTGCTAGCGCCTTCAGCATTGTTAAAGATGTAGAACTGAACTATATAGAGCTGATAGCTGGTAATCATGAAGTAGCCGGACATCATGAGGGTACGCCCAATCAACGCGTAGTAGAAATCCGGAGCATTGCGTGGAGGACGGAAGGAGTTGATGAGCATCTTGAGGCTAAACTCTTCGCGGTACTGATCCTTGTTGCTCTTCTCGCGAGGCCAAATAGCTACAATCAAGAAGCCTAAGAGAATAAAGATGCTACCGCCAACAATAAAACCGGTAAAAGTATTTGGCATGCGAGCGCCGACCAAAGTACCCAGCGTCTGACCAGTAGTTACACCTGCGCCATAGAAAGCGGATACGGTTCCGCGGAACTTATCTGGAACGCGGTCGGACATGGTAGCAACGAATGGAGCGAGCAGCATGTTAAAGCCGACCTGCGCCACGCACATAAAGAACAGCACAATCCAAGCGCTGCGCAGGCTTTGCGTAAGACCGATAGCACACACGGCAGCACCTGCAATAACACCACCGGTAATAATCCAGGGAGTACGACGTCCGAAATTCGAACGGGTCAAATCGGAGAGCGCACCGAAAACGAGGTTAGCTACCAGAGCAACAACCGACCCCACCGAGCTAATCAAAGCAATCATGGCGTCTTTGTCGTTTGGTGCAATCTGAAGCAGCAAATCTGGAAGCAGAACCGAGTTCATGGACAGCCATGGCACTGCACTCAAAATTGCGGCAACGGTGAAGCCCACACCCAAACGGATAACTTCGTTGCGCGTTGGACGGTGACCATCGGCACTGACCATCGGATCACGCAAATCTAAGAATGCGGAGTCCGTCCCAGGAACTTCCGTAGCTACAGCTGCCACGGCAGCCGCACCGGACTCAGCACTCATGCGCGTTACCTGAATATCTGCATTGGAATGCGTGGAGGAATCTTCAATATGTTCTGTTTTCATAGGAACAGCAAGACGGTTGATTGCATCCATCTGCTCGTCGTCAAAAGCATCGTCCATATCAGGGCGGTCATCGATGCCCGGGCGCTTGTACGAATTCGAACCCGGCAATGGGCCATTATTCTGTGCCATAATTCCTGACTTATCTTCTCGTTCAAAACTTCACACAGGTTTTGTGCTGAATTTTTTTCCGTATGAAATTATATAGGATAAAAGGGACTAAAAAGAGGGAACTCTGCGGTTTCTCCACAGTGTTTTCTGTATACGTTTGCAAGTTCATGTTTTTCTTATCGAAATTAAGAAAATATTTACATTTATGGCATTTGATTACCAATTTTTTCACACAAAACAGCGAACGCATTGCAACCGATATGCATAGCTTGCGCACCTCGCCTCTCACCATTGACCTCAATCACTTTTGTGAAGGTTCACATTCTGCCTACAAGCGAAATATCCTTCGCCCGCTTCTCTATGGAAACGAGCGAAGGATATTCGAAATATTGAGAGAAATGAGTGTGAGTTAGAGCCGAGCTCTTAGCCCTTCACTGCACCTGCGGTAACACCTGCAACGATGAAGCGCTGCAAGAGCAAGTACATAACGAGGATTGGGAGCATCGCCAGGAGCAGTGCTGCCATAACCAAACCGATATCGGTGGAGTATGTACCGTAGAAGACCTGCGTTGCGATTGGAATGGTGTAGATCTTCTTGTCGGTAAGTACCAAGGACGGCAGGAGGTAGTCGTTCCAGAATGCCATAGCATCGATAATAGCCACTGTTGCTGCTGTTGGCTTAAGCAGTGGGAACACAATCGTCCAGAATGTGCGCCACTTGGATGCGCCATCGATTTCAGCTGCTTCTTCGAGCTCAACTGGCACGTTGGTCTTAATAGCGCCGTGGAACATGAATACCGCAAGAGATACGGAGAAGCCCACGTGCATAAAGATCAAGGTGGTGCGAGAGTTAAGCAGTCCGAGAGTACCGCCATATACAGCTACCAATGGAACCATGATTACCTGGAATGGAATAACCATCGACGCAACCATAGCAGAGAAGGTGAGCTTGGAAGCTGTCCACTTTGGATTACGCACAATCACGTATGCTGCCATCGCCGAGAAGAGAATGGTGAGAATCGTGGAGAATGTGGTAATGATTGCGGAGTTACCAAACACACGCCAGAAGTGCATCTTGCGCATGGCCTTGGTGAAGTTCTCGATGGTGAAACCATGGGAACCAATCAAAGACAAAGGCTCACCGGTAATATCGCTCATGTTCTTGAATGCATTGGTCAATACAAGGAAGAATGGCCAGATGAAGACAACCAAGAGCACAGCGAGGAATGCGATCATAAGCGCATGACCAATACGCTGGCGTACGATGGCCTTTTCGTTTTCGGTCGATAATGTCTTAGCCATTATGCTGCCACCTCACCCTTCTTACCAACGTAAACCTGGATCATACCGATTACTGCGCAGATAATAAACAGAATCAGCGCTTCGGCCTGGCCTACGCCATAGTTCTTGTAGACGAATGCCTTGTTATACACGTGCATTGCAGCCATTACGGAGGAGTTGAATGGTTCACCCTTGGTTAACGAAAGGTTCAAATCGTAAACCATGAAGCAACGTGTAGTTGACAAGAAGATGCACTGCACGAAGGATGCACGCATCAGAGGAATAATAACGTGACGCATTGCTTGACCGTTGCTGCAGCCATCAATCAAAGCTGCTTCACGCAAGGAGTCGTCTACACCCATAAAGCCTGCTACGTAAATGAGCATCATATAGCCGGCATACTGCCACACAGATACGAGGATGAGCGCGAACAGAGCACCGTTAGTCGTACCTAGTAGCGAGGACGTATCGTGCCCCACCACTGCTGTTCCGATAGCAACGAATGCGCGGTTGAACATGAACTTCCATACGTAACCGAGAACGATACCACCGATAAGGTTTGGAATGAAGAAGCCTGCGCGGAAGAAGTTCTGGCCCTTAAGACCGGAAGTTACGAGGTATGCGAGCACGAACGCAACGATATTCACGAGCACAACAGAGATTACCGAGTAGACAACGGTGCGTCCAAGGGCATCCCAGTATGCTATGTCTGCAAAAGCGTCCTTGTAGTTTTGAAGACCAACGAATGGCTTGTTTGCTGCAACGCCATCCCAGCTGGTAAAGGTTAAGTAGAGACCATAGAAGAATGGCACAATCACGACTGCTGCGAAGAGAATCGTGGCCGGGCCGGCGAACATAAGGAATTGACCGACCTTGTAGGAAAGTTTATTCTGTTTCATTTCTCTCACCATTACGTGTTGTTAATGGATTTAAGGCTCAACGATGAGCTTGGGCTGTGAGTTTAACAGTAGAAGCAGAAAGTGGCGCATCCCAAGATTCTTAGAATGCACCACTTTTTATCTATCTACTTGGGATTATAGCATTTCGCAGGTGAACACCACTGAACACTACTGAATAGTCTTCATGTCGTTCTTCTGCCAGTATTCGTCGATCTGCTTGGAGAATGTAGCACGATCTGCCTGGCCTGCGAGGTACTTCTGGAAGTCTGCACCGAGTACGGAGTAGTGATCATCTGGCAGGTAGTTGTAGTTAGCAATCAGTTCGCCAGCATCTGCATACTTCTTTACGGACTTGCCCAGTGGGTCGGTTACTTCGAGCTTGTTGCTCTTGAATGGAGGAACGAGGTTAGCAGTGTTTACAACCCACTTCTGACCTTCCTTGTCGAGAGCGAGCCAGTTGAGGAAGTCCTTTGCAGCCTTCTGCTGTTCCTTAGAAGTGTTCTTAGAGTTATCGATGAACAAGTACTTAGAACCGCCACCAACAAGCTTGCTGGTTACATCCATGCTGTCGTCATTCTGAGGAACAGGCATCATACCCATGTTCTTAGATGGCTCATACTGGTTGAGTACAGACCAATCCCAGTTTCCACCGAACATCAAAGCAATCTCGCCCTTAGCAAGCTTCTGCTCGGTTACTTCACGCTCTGCAGAGATAGCCTTGTCGCCCTTAGCATAGTTGTTGTCCTTGAGAACATCGAAGGTGTCCATCAAAGAAGTCCAACGAGCATCGGTGTTAATATCAGTGCCGTCGTGCAGTGACTTAATGAAGGCGGTTGGATCCTGCTGCTCTTCGTATACCTGTGGCAGGTAGTGAGCTGCCAACGACCAGTCTTCCTTCATAATGCCAACTGGAGTTTCCATACCGCCAGCCTTGAGGTCTGCAATAAGCTGCTTCAAGTCGTCGGTGGTCTTAATGGATTCTGGCTTGAATTCCTTACCAGTTGCCTTCTTAATAGCGTCTGCATTGTAGATGAGACCGCGAGCTTCGATGGTTACAGGGAAACCGTAGGTCTTGCCATCTACTGCGATAGCCTGATCGGTATCGCTTACCCACTTCTGGTCGCTCAAGTCGAGAGCGTGCTCTGGACCGAGGCTGTAAATATCCTTAGCATCTACCATGGAGATGGTGTATGGCTGATTTGCTGCGTACTTGGTTGCCAAGTGAGCTGCAACCGTATCGCTTGAGTAGTAGACTTCTACGTCTACATCGTGATCTTCGCTATAGGTTTCTGCGAGATCTTCGAACTGAGACTGGATTTCCGACTTGGAATTAAAGATTGTAATCTTCGTCTTGCCAGAGCCAGAGTTTGAACCACATGCTCCCAACATGCCTACTGCGAACACTGTTGCTGCAGCTGCTGCTGTCCAGCGCTTCCAATCTTTCAACATTTTTCTCTCCTTTTGCGTTGCTTCCCACCCTCGAAAAACAAAGCATAAGTAATTGCTTCTTTGCCGATTGCTTATTTATGCAACCGGTTCGATATTACATAATTATCAAACAGTTGTCAAACGGGTTCGATATGTGTGTTGTGAAGATTATGAAAGACTTAATCAGCCCTTATTTTTCAGTACTTGACGAGCCGTCTAACTTCTCGAACAGCTCCGAATATATCAGCGCGCAGCAGTACTGAGGTAGCGAAAAACCGAGCAGTAGAGCGAACGGAATAACGTAACCGTAAAAAATAACGCAAGCGACCGCAGTGCCAATCAATAAAACGAGCATAATAAATGTCTGAGGAAAGAAGCCAATAGCAGCCAGCGCAGCGTTCTTCAGGTGCTCTTTGGTCGTATTGGAGTAGCGCGAAACGAGCACAGTAAACCACTGAACAAACGCAACAACAATCACGGTAACGATAGCGAGCGCGGCCATAAATATGATGCGAATCTCAGAGCCGAGCATTGGCGCGAACTGATGGAGATGGAGAAGAAAGTACAGATCCGCGCCGGCAATCACTGCGAAAGCAAGCACGAGCAGCCAGATTGGCGTAACCTGCTTAAAGTTTGCGCGCAACGAGGAGAAATACATTTTAAGGACGGAGCCTTCCTCGTTTCGCGCCATACGCCACAGCGAGTAATGCAGCGCGGTCAGCGCAGAACCGGCGGTTACCAGCGGTAACGAGATGATGAGCGTAACAACGTTAAGAATAACGAGGTCGAAAAGCAAACCCATCAGTTTGTAGAACCAATTATTTTGATTAAAAAAGCCGTCCATACAGTTAAGCGTACACGAAACGCAGAACGCACACAGGGCTCTTAACCAAAGCTAAGAGCCCTGCGAGAGGAAGGAGAAAATGAAGTTAGTTTTTTGACGGTTAGGCAACCACTGGAGGGTTAGCAATCAAATCGTCGGTTGCGTGCTCACCTGCAGCATCCGTCCACTCCAAACGAGCTACAGACGCGCCGTTGCTGTTGGCCTTAGGAGCGAAAGTGAGGGTTGCACGGGTAGCATCGTCCGCCCACGTCATAGTAAGAACGCCATCTGCATTGGAGTAGCTGAACTCACCATCGAAAGCGGACAATGTATTGCGGAAACGACCCAGAGCGTTAAGAGCCTGAACAACTGGACGCTCAACCTCGGAAGCCACTTCTGCTGCAGAGTAGTAGTGACGGTTAATATCGCGGCCCACGTTTGTGCGCTTGAGCAGATCCATATCGTTACTGCCTGCCAAAGCACCCACATAGTAAACCTGTGGAACACCTGGCATGAAGAACTGAACTGCACGAGCTGCGATGTACTTCTGATCATCGCTGCCCAAAGCTGCATAGTAGGTGCAGTTTACCTGGTAGAGGTCCAAGTTCGATGCGGCCGCACCGGTTGCTTCCTGAGACTCGCCCTTGGAATTGCGGTGAATGGATTCAACGAGAGCATCAACTTCCTCATCTGGCACCAAACCCGCCAAAGAGCGGTCCATCTGATCGGAGCCAATGTCAATAACACCGATACCATCGTGCGTATCGAGCACGTTCACTGCATTGTTCGGGCGCACATCAATCCACTGTGCCAAAGCGTCGGTCTTGCCGAATTCCAAAGCGTGCAAGAGCAAGCCAGGAATTGCGAAGTCGTAGACGCGATCTACCTTAGAAGCAATTTCTACCTGCTTCTTATAGTAGGAATGAACCTCAATAAGGGTTTCCAAACCGCGCTTTTCACCCTCAGCCTTAATGCGCTCAATGAGCTTGAAGGTCTTTGGAGTCATGAAGCAGGAGGAATTCTTTTCCTTAGCGCCATAACCTACAGCATCCAAGCGAATCTGAGAAACGTGAGACTGAGACAACTGATCCAAAATGGACAACAAGTAGTTCCAACCCATTTCGGAATCGGTGTCGATATCCACCTGCTGAGGAGTAAAGGTAGTCCATACCAAACGAGTCTTACCGCCCCAGTTGTAGTGAGTGAATGGCAGACCCGGACGTGGACGATAAATTGCAGTAAGATCCTCTTCTGTTACGCCATCTGGGAAGATGGACGACATGGTGAGGAACATTGGATAGTATTCAGAGTCTTCACCCTTAGCCATAACGTCTTGGAACTGCTCGGATTCCCAAGACATGTGGTTCACAATGGTGTCCACCATAATGTCGTGTGTAGTGGAAAGCTCGGCAACATCGTCCCAGCTACCCAAACGAGGATCTACCTTCGTATGATCTACTGGATCGAAGCCTGCATCTGCACCATCAAATGGGGTGAAGAATGGAAGAATATGAACGCCCTCATACACTCCCTCGAAATGCTTGCGCAGGGTCTCGGTCATGGACTTCAGCGTGCCATCACCAAGGCGATCTGCATATGTAATTAACTGAACTTTATTCTTCATCAGACCTCCATGGCTGATTCGTTATTTCTCAACATTTTTAGTATATCGAACCCGTTTGATATGAGCAAGGCGGCACGCCCGATTTGTGTGAAGATTTGTGTTTTGGTGGGGTTTTGGCCTCCGTCGGGCATTTCTGCTTTAGCGCTCACAGCTGTTGGTTAGCTGCACTAGGTAAAGCTTTTACCACCCCTGATTTAAAGAGCTGACAGCTTTAACTATTACAGATGACGGTTATCTATAAACGCTACAGCACTAACACGCACACGCGCGCGGACAGAACACGAAAAATCAGGCTGTTAAAGCGGTACGTTTTACACGAAACGTCGTGTGCAAAGACTGCTCCAAAAACAATTCACCTCGCACCCCACAACCGCAGTACGAGGCGAATCACCCCAAAACAAAAAACTAATTACTCAACACCCAAATCATCGAGCGGCGTGGTGGTTTCGCGCTCAATGTACTCGAGCTTTACGGCATCGAAGCGATACGGCACGCCCTCAACATTGTCCGTAACAGACACATAGCCTTGGAAGTCGTTGGACGCTTTTTCCAAAACACTTCGAGCCGCAACCGCAGAACTCCCGCCCGAGTATCGCTCGATTTCTTGCATAACGTGCGCCACCAAGCGGCGAGCGGTTTCGTCGATGTTCTGGGTAATCGCGGAAATCTGCTTACCAGCAAAAAGGCTCACGTAGGTGCCGTCATAAGCAATTACTTGCAAATCTTCTGGCACGCGAATGCCGCGACGCTCGGCTTCTTGCAGAACTGCCGCCGCAGCCAAATCTGGTGCCACAATCGCATCAACGTTATCGAAATCTTCGAAGGCAGAACGTGCCGCCGTCAAGAACAACGATAAATCAGCCAAGTCTTCCACGATTACATAGTCTGCCTCGATACCTGCGGTAGCCAGCTCATCTTCCAAAACGAGCTGATAACGCACGGTTGGGAAGGAGCTATCAGGGCGCGAACTAAGCTCGCGAGCGTTAAGCAGTTCAATACCGCGGTCACGATCATGGAAACGATCACGAGGACCACCGATGGTTACGACGTGCTGCACGCCGGCAGCAATCAAGGCGCGCGCAACCAGACGCCCGCCCGAAATGTGGTCAGCACCCACGGTTGGAATCGAATCGCATAAATATCGGTCGAAAGCAACGACCGGGCGTTTAATCTCTTCCCAGTATTCCTGCGCGTTCTGCGAGTGTGAACCCATAATCAGCGCGTCGAGAGTATGCCGTTGCAGCATATCCACATACTGTTTTTCACCTGTTTCCTGATCCGCCGTCGAGCAAAGCAAAGCGCGCATGCCCTGCAAATCAAGATAATGCTGAATGCGCCCCACAAGAGATGCAAAGAACGGATGCTGCAAAGTAGGCATAATTACCCCCACAGTATCCGTGCGTCCCTTATACAGATTCTTCGCTAAATCATTTGGAATATAGTTGAGTTCTTTCATAGCAGCGGTTACGCGGTCACGGGTATTTTGCGACACATAACCGCTGTTATTAATAACAAGCGACACTGTGCTGGTGGATACGCCTGCTTTTTTAGCGACGTCTCGTATGCCTACCATTTCATGCCTACCTTAATACATGCGAATACATGTGTTTACTGAGCCACCTCATCCACAGCAAACACCACAGCCTGAGCTGGATTCAACTGTGGAGGGCGAAGTCCATAGTTCAGCAAAGCTGCACCTGGAACAATAACGCCTTCTTGTGTCCACCATAACAGTTCAGACTGTCCATTTGTTTCCTCATGGCTCAATTCACGCTGAACCTCGACTGGACGCACGCGATAGAGTTTCTTCGCATCAACGCCTGGCAAGCGCACTGGGTTTGCAGGGTAATGCACAGAAGTACGTACCTGAGCAAAACGGTACAGCGCATGAGTTCCATCAGCAGATACAACGCCGTCTAAACGCACGCAGTCATCAGCAATATCTCCATGAACTGTAACGCCAAAACCTGCCCAATCGCGCGACTGCTTGTACAAAGCTACCCAGCGAGCCAGAACGTCAAGATCTTCCTGAGGTTGCTTGTTCAAATCCCACTCAATACCGAGGTGTCCGAACAAAGCGGTTGCCGTGCGCATCGACAGCGAGGTAGCGCGCGCAGTGGAGTGCGCCGGAGAAGCACCTACATGCTCACCCATCATACTTTCTGGAAGCAGAAGCGAGGTATAGCGCTGAATATCGGCGCGCTCAACAGGATCAACGCAGTCAGACGTCCATACGCGGTCTGCGCGCTCCACAATACCCAAGTCAATACGACCGCCACCAGAAGAGCAAGACTCAATCTCTAAACCGTCATGCTTAATCTTCAAAGCGTCAAAAATAGCGTACACAGCTTCAACTTGCTTGCGCTGAGTAGCCGCAAAACCGCGAGCTGGGGAAGCTGGCTCAGTCACGAGCTTGTTATGATCCCACTTAATGTAGTCAATGCCAATCTCCTTCACGAGCGAATCCATAGCATCGAAAACATAACGAACAGCCTCTGGATTAGACAGGTCGAGAACCTGCTGCATACGTCCCTGCATTGGCAGACGGTTAGCGGTTGGCTTCAAAATCCAATCAGGATGAGCCTCGGCTACTTCCGAAACCGTATTAAGCATTTCTGGCTCGAACCACAGACCAAATTCCATGCCTTGAGCATGAACATAATCTGCTAATGGCTTCAAACCATCAGGCCACACTTCTTTTGAAACATACCAATCACCCAAACCGGAAGTATCGTCACGACGGCTTCCAAACCAACCGTCATCAACAACAAAGCGCTCAACACCCGCAGCCGCAGCCTTATCTGCCAAACTCTTTAACGTTGCAAAGTCATGCTCGAAATACACTGCTTCCCAGGTATTCAAAATAACTGGACGTGGCTTCGAAGCGAAGTTTGGATGCAAACTGTATACAAAATCATGGAAGCGGTGAGCTACTTCATTCAACCCCTCGCCGTACGATCCATACACCCAAGGACTCGTATACGCATCGTCTGAGCCGGCACGCAGTACGGCTTCGCCCGCATACAGGCTCTCTCCACCGCCAATAATTGGCAAGGTATACACGGTTTCTTCCACGGATGTTACGGAATTTCCGCTCCAACCCACATGTGTGGAGAACACCTCTCCATGCTCAAAATCAAAGCCGCGAGCGCCCACGTTCAGCAGTAAAGTAGCGTCGAAATCAGGGCGACCGACCTCAGCCACGCGCTCAAAACGTCCCATTGTTAGGTTTTGACGCTGCGGATGACGTTCACGCAAATGATGTCCTGCAGTCGTTAAGATTTCGCGAGCAGTAGATGGCACTGGATAGCCCAGTTCGAGCGCGAGCACTGACAGCTCGCCCGCCACTCCCTCGAGGTCTGTCCCTTCGAGATTAGAAACAGTAGCGCGCTGACGAACCAAACCGCTATCCAAAAGCTGCATCTGCCAGACGAGCTGAACGCCCTGCTCAGCGTCTTGAGCAGTTACTACCAACTGCGGAACGCTTGACAGTTCAGATGGATATGTACTGCTGTTTTTCTGAGCTACTGCCAGTTCCTCGTCCGTCAAGCCTGACAAGTCTTGAGCGAGCGCGGAGAACGAATCAATAACCGAAACCGTTCTCATCTACCTGAACATCAGTTACTCTAAAGTGGCAGAAGAGTTCCTGACCGTTACGTGTTACCACAAAACGGGATGCTCCCGTCCACCCCTCCGCTTGGCTTGGCAGAACTGTTGGGAAGTTTGTATAGTCTAAGCCACCCGATACGCGCTGTGGGCGCAAAGCTTCGTAGAGGAAAGCTGTGTGATTATGCGACACACTACCGAAATCGCGACCCCAGTAGACAATACGAGGCAATTCGTTATTCACGATTGCCACAGATACAGCTACTCCGCCGTTGCGCAGCGTATAGCCCGTATGTTCAGCTCCTTCAACCGCAGCTCCTTCGTAAGCAAAAACGCGGGCAGCAGACCGAGAAGTATTTACCATCTTTGGTCCTTTACTAGATTGTTTCGTAGGTTTTACCACATGACAAGCGTTCTGCAGCAGTCATTGCTCACATTACGCATGCATTGCCATGATTTATTTTCTACGTACAAGTATATCGAACGGGTTCTATAAAACGCGCACAAAAACGAACACTTTAATACATATTCACAAAAATAATAGCACACGCAATCACTGCACTCACTCATCCCCCTACCCACTCCTCTTCACTAAAGTTTCTTACCAGCGTTCCTACGCGCGCGCACAAAACTCTAACGACGTCGCGCAGCAAAAAACTCAGTCAGCACAGCAGCGCATTCTTCTTCTCGAACACCACCAATCACTTCCGGCTGAAAACCAACATGCGGATCGCGCGCAATATCCCACACAGAGCCTAGCGCACCCATTTTTTCATCCCATGCACCAAAAACAACGCGCCCCATATGAGCACTCACCGCAGCACCCGCACACATAGGGCACGGCTCCAGGGTAACAACGAGCGTGCAATCCTCGAGATTCCATGTTCCGCGAGCACCAGCAACAGCGCGCATGGCTTCAATCTCGGCGTGTGAAAACGGATCCGACCGCTCTTCACGATAATTTCGTCCCACAGCCAAAACATTTCCAGACGCATCAACCACCACTGCTCCCACAGGAATATCTCCCAACGAAGCAGCATCGCGGGCTGCATCGAGAGCCACGCCCATAGCAGTGTTATATGGCGAATTCATACTGTTAAGACTATGCTGGAACTATGACTATGCATTTAACGATTGTTAATCATCCTCTGGTTGACCACAAGCTCACCGTTTTGCGTGACAAGAAGACCCCATCCAACACTTTCCGTGAACTCGTTTCCGAGCTCGTTATGCTCGAAGCCTACGAAGCAACCCGCAACATTTCCGTGGAAGATGCGCCAATCGAGACGCCTGTTGCCCCTATGGTTGGCAAGAAGCTCACGAAGCCTCGCCCTATGGTTGTGCCAATTTTGCGCGCCGGCTTGGGTATGCTCGACGGCATGACCCGCCTGATTCCTACCGCTGAGGTTGGTTTCTTGGGCATGAAGCGCGACGAGAACACGCTAGACGTCGTCACTTACGCGAACCGTCTGCCAGATGATTTGACTGGCCGTCAGGTTTTCGTCGTCGATCCAATGCTCGCAACCGGCGGCACTTTGGTAGCTGCTATTGAGTACCTCAAGCAGCTGGGCGCTAAAGATGTTACCGCTATCTGCATTTTGGCTGCACCTGAAGGTTTGGAACGCTTGGAGAAGGAAGTTGATCCAAGCATCGACTTTAAGGTTGTTGTGTGCGCTAAGGACGAGCGCTTGAACGAAAAGGCATACATTGTGCCTGGTTTGGGCGATGCCGGCGACCGTTTGTACGGTTTGGTTGATTAAAAGGTTAGTTCCGCATATAAAACGCCGTTGGGAGTTTTGGCTCTCAGCGGCGTTTTTGATTGAGCAAGCAGGGGGAGCGAAGCCTTACGACTTCACTCCCCCTGCTTTTTATGCAGCTAAAGCAAACTTAGTGCTTACGCTGCTTAGCTCGCGATCCGCGAACCATCACCAGACCGCCTGCAGTAACAACTGCAAGTACAGCTATAACAGCCATGCCTGCAACACTCGAGCCGGTAATTGCGAGCGCCTTCGATGGGATTGGATCGTTCTTAATCTCACCCAAATCCACTTCCTCAAGATTCTTACGAATCTCGAACTTATGTGGCGTATCGTCGAGCTTGTAACCTTGTGGAGCTTTAGTCTCCACAAGGATGTACTCGCCGTACATCACATCGTTTGCAACCACTTCACCCTTGTCGTTAGATACAACGGTGCGTACGACATTGCCCTGAGTATCCCGAATCTCGAATTGAGCACCGGCAAGAACCTTGCCGCTCTTCGCATCCTTCTTCAGAGCAATAATGCTTCCGCGAATCATGGAGTTCTCCACAACACCCGCGTCAACTGTCTTACCGTTCTCCTTCACAGCGACTTCAATAGCAGCTGTGTTGAGCACATATCCTTCCGGAGCCTCGGTCTCTGTTACAACGTACGAACCATAAACCACGTCATCGAAACGGACGAGGCCATCAGCGTCGCTGGTTGCTTCGGCCACTACTTCGTCTCCTTGCTTAAGCGCGAACTTAGCACCCGCAAGCGGCGCATTGTCCTTATCCACGTCGACCTTATGCAGAACAACCGTTCCACGAATCTTCTGATTGAGAACAACACCTGCATCAACCGTTTCACCATCGGTGGCAATGACTGCTTCATGAGCTTCGTCATTCAAGACGTAGCCTTCCGGCGCGGCAGTTTCCACAACCGTATACGAGCCGAACGCAACTTTCTCGAAAGTGGCAACACCATCCTCGTCAGTAGTAGCCTCATCAACAACCTTATCGCCGGAACGCAGCTCAAACTTCGCACCAGCAAGCGGCTTCTTAGAATCAGCATCCTGCTTAGCAATCTTGACCGTTCCGCGAATCAACTTGTTCGACACAGTTCCCGCGTCAACTGTCTTACCGTTCTCCTTCACTGAAACGTCCAATGGCTTAGCGTTCAGAACGTAACCTTCAGGAGCCGCAGTCTCAACAACCGTATAAGAACCAAACTCAACGTCCTTAAACGTCGCCTTACCGTCCTTACCAGTCACAGCCGAAGCAATAACCGAATCACCCGAACGCAGCTCAAACTTAGCACCCGCAAGCGGCGCATCATCCTTATCAGCAGAAACCTTATGCACCACAATATTTCCGCGGATAATCGTATTCGTTACGGTATAGCCGTCCTTCTGTGAACCAGTTACCGCGGAAACGAAACCGCTCGGCGTCTGCTCCTCGACCGTGTACTTTACGGGTTTATCAGTCTGCGCGTTATTGATAACGAGGTTATTAAACTCGCCGGCCCACGCGCCGTCCTCGCTGAGCGTAACTGCTGGAATAGCCTTGCCATCAAGGTCTTTCGCTTCCTTACCATCTGCCAAGAGCTTCACAGTAATCGGCTTCTTCTGAGCGTTCTTATCCGCCCAGTTTTTCTTAACCTTTACGGAGGTCGAGGTCGTTAAACCAACGTTCAGAGCGCTCGCGAACTTGCTCCCGGTATTAACGTCCGCTACGCTCGCTGTCTCATTGCCCTCGTTATCCGCGGTAAAGCGCATATCGTTCGTCGCCGCTACGAAGCGGGAGTATTTAGCCGTATCTGGGTTATACACCTTGAGCGAGTACTGCGGGAGAGTCGCGTGATCGGTTGGGATCTGCAAACCCTCGAAAGAATAGGCACCGTTTTTATCGGTGACTGCCGTATCGACTAGCTCGCCGCGCGCATCGTACAGCTCAACCTTAGCTCCCGCGATGCGCGGTTCTGCGTCTGCCGCGTCCAGTTTGCTGTCGTTATCCTTATCGAACCAAACAGTTCCGCCGATACGACCGGAATTAATCACGATACCAACAGCTTCGCCATAAGCCCAGGTCTTACCACTACCAAGGTCACGCAAATATGCGGACTTATAAACGTTAAGCAGACCATTTACTTCTTCACGGTTCTCGCCATCGCGCACAGCCATGTTGAAGATGAAGGACTGCTGCTCCTCA
>QWBY01000738.1_pt1 | contig 21648 bp, 16 predicted proteins | sample 1972471 | NCBI WGS metagenome assembly QWBY01 (sample SAMN09866722, study PRJNA288562) | Human gut metagenome isolate term6_stool, whole genome shotgun sequencing... | reverse complement strand
GTGCTCATCTTGCTCATGAAGTAGTCGATGATCAGTCCATTGATCCAAGTGACTAAGATGCCCATAAGCACGTTGCCGAGAGAGCTGGTGAGGAGCGCAGTGAAGCAGGAGAGTATCCCCACGATCGCCACCGACGTACCGATCGCCATATGGGTGTACTTCGTGATGATCTTCCCCACTATATCCAGCCCACCGGTGGAGGCATTGACGGAGAAGAGGATCGCCTGAGCGATGCCGATGATGAGGACAAACCAGAGCGCATCCGACCAGAGATCGGAGTACATCGTCCCGGCAATCTCTGTGGCAAAGAGTGACCCCTCTATCGGTGCCACGTCGGCCAAGAAGTCAACAAATGGACCGAGGATGATCGATGTGTAGACCGTCTTGGCGCCAAACTCCGGCCCCAGTATGATGAAAGCAACGACAAGGAGCAGGACATTGATGATCAGGATGAAGTTGCCTGTCGTGATGCCCGGCATTAGTCGATTAAGGACGATCGCCACTCCTGTCGCCGATCCGGTGATGATCCCACTCGGGTAAAGGAAAAAGTGGATGGCCACGGCGCACATAAATACCGCTGCCGTCATAATGAATAGCTCGGACCAAAACTTGGTCGTCTTGAGTGTCCGGACCGTTGCGTCAAGCGCACGCTTCCACTTGTCGGTCCTCTCCCCCGAAGGTGGTACGGTGTTACTCATCTTTAGTAGCTGAATAATGGGTCTCTTTGGATTAGATCAGGTCTTTTCTCAAAAGATCTGCGCAAATGTACCTATTTCCTCCCGTAATGATCGCTACCTCTGAGGCTCTTAGATAGCTGTGTAGGAGTGCGAATTTCCGACTTTTCTCCTAGATGAAGTGGTCCTATTCTGTTCTCGCCTCAGTTGGTCGGACCTTTGTCTGCTTTTCCACGACTGTCGCGAAAATCATTTGTTGTCAAGTGAAAAACGATGTCTCAATAAATCAAGAGCAGGTAAATCGAGGAGGGCGGTTGAGTGGGGAAAAGAGGTATATTTGCTTTTGGATAAGATGTAACCACACTTTAGTCTAAGGCGCTCAAGCTATGGAGGAAAAGAAGAATAGGGCCATTACCTCGATCACCCTGCTCGATGGGACGGTGCTACCGTGCGAGCCTCTCGGGGAGGGCGAGAAACCGGTGCCGACACGCTGGGCTCTCAATCACGAGACCGGAGAGTATTACTACAAGCCCCTGCCGAAGTTTCAGTCGGATGAGACTGATGAGGAGATCGATGAGATCGGGAAGCTCGGGCGGAAGCTCTGGTTGGAGCATGCGTTTCTCATCTATAGGCACCGAGAGGAGATCCTGAGGGATAGCCGGATGTTCCTGACCCCGCTGATGACTCAGTGTGGTCTTGCTTACACGGGGAGCTCCGGCTTTGAGCGACCCACCGTGGGGATCTACTTGGAGTGGTGGGCGACCTGCCCCTTGGCGACGCACGTTGATGAGGAGGGCGTCCTGTGGTTAGTGACAGACTTCGGTGGTATCCCGCTCTCCGGGACCAATCAAACCACCTTCGTCAGCGAGGATGGTCGGAGAGACATGAGACCTATCCACGACTTTACGGCACTCTGGTCATCGTATCAGGAGGTCAATGTCCGCTATAATAAGGCGAAGCGGTACTGTCGCTCCTACAACTTCTTCGAGCTGGTGAAGCTCCTCGAGGAGAGGTAACAAAGAAAAGGACGCACAGCCATTTGGTCGTGCGTCCTTTCTCTCTATGCTCTCGGGGGGATTACTCCCACTCGATCGTGGATGGCGGCTTAGAGGAGATGTCGTAGACGCAGCGATTGACGCCGTCCACTGTATTGATGATCTCACTCGACACGCGTGCGAGGAAGTCATAGGGCAGGTGCGCCCAGTCGGCACTCATCGCATCGACAGAGGTGACGGCACGGAGTGCGATCACCTGGTCGTAGGTCCGCTCGTCACCCATCACACCGACGGAGTGCACCGGTAGGAGGATCGCTCCCGCCTGCCATACCTCATCGTAGAGACCGGCCTCGCGAAGTCGGCTGATGAAGATGTGGTCCGCCTCTTGCAGGATCCGGACCTTCTCCGGCGTGATATCGCCGAGGATGCGGATGGCGAGCCCTGGGCCGGGGAAGGGCTGACGATAGACCATGTCGTGCGGCATGCCGAGCTCCTCGCCCACCTTGCGCACCTCGTCCTTGAAGAGCTTGCGGAGCGGCTCAACGAGGCTAAACTTCAGGTCCTCAGGTAGACCGCCCACATTGTGGTGGCTCTTGATCGTCGTGCCGGTGATGGAGAGCGACTCGATAACATCGGGGTAGATAGTCCCCTGTGCGAGCCACTTCACATCCTTGAGCTTATGCGCCTCAGCAGCGAAGACGTCAATGAAGCCCTTGCCGATGATCTTTCGCTTCTGCTCCGGGTCGGAGACACCCTTGAGCTGAGAGTAGAAGTAGTCAACGGCATCGATCCCCTTTACATTAAGTCCCAAGCCCTTATAGAGGGACATCACTTCGTCAAACTCTCCCTTGCGGAGGAGTCCGTGGTTGACGAAAATACAGTAAAGCCGGTCACCGATAGCGCGGTGGAGTAGGGTGGCGCAGACGCTTGAGTCGACCCCGCCACTGAGGGCGAGGATCACCTTGTCCTCTCCCAGCTGCTCCCTCAGCTCAGCCACCGTGGTGTCGATGAAGGAGGCAGGCGTCCAGTCGTGCTCCAGCCCGCATATGTCGATGAAGTTGCCCAGCAGGCGGCTCCCCTGCTCGGAGTGGTGCGCCTCGGGGTGAAACTGCACGCCCCAGACCGGTGCTGTCTTGCTGCGGAAGACAGCGATCGGGATATTCTCCGTCGTTGCCAGTACCTCGAAGCCCTCCGGCAGGACGGTGATCGAGTCACTGTGGGACATCCAGACGGTCGTCCCCTCGGAGAGACCCCGGAGGAGTGGGTCCTTTGCCCCCTCGCCACCTATGGAGAGATGGGTGCGACCATACTCGTGCAGACCAGTCTGCTCGACGGTGCCACCCAGTTCGCCGGTGATCAGCTGGGCCCCATAGCATATCGCCAAGATCGGGAGACCCCGGTCAATCAGCGCCTGCACATCGATCCGGAAGGATCGCGGATCGTGGATGGAGTAGGGGCTACCGCTGAGGATGACGCCCTTAATATCGGAGAAGTCCTCCGGTATCGATCGGTACGGCACCACCTCACAGTAGACACCGAGGTCTCTCACACGGCGAGCGATGAGCTGAGTCGTCTGGGAGCCAAAGTCTAAGATTAGGATTTTGTCAAGCATTTAGGGATCTGTATCGTGTGTGTGATTGCACTAATTCTTGTGAGAAGGCTCTTCTCCATCGAGAAGCTGTGGGCGAAGCCGCTTCGTCCGCTCCACCGCCCGGTCGTACTCCCACTCGCGTATGAGACGCTCATTGCCGGAGAGAAGTACATCGGGTACCCTCCACCCATGCCAGTCGGCGGGACGGGTATAGATGGGCGGGGCGAGGAGATTGTCCTGGAAGGAGTCGGAGAGTGCGCTCTCCTCATCGCCCAGTACCCCCGGGATCAGTCGGATGATCGAGTCAGCGATCACGGCAGCGGGGAGCTCTCCTCCGGTGAGGACGTAGTCACCGATGCTGATCTCGCGGGTGATCAGGTGGTCGCGGATGCGCTGGTCGATGCCCTTGTAGTGCCCGCAGAGGATGATGATATTCTCCTTGAGGGAGAGGCTATTGGCAGTCGGCTGGTCAAGCAGGTCACCATCGGGTGAGGTGAAGATCACCTCATCGTAGGTGCGCTCCGCTTGGAGCGTCTCTATGGCGCGCTCCACCGGCTCTATCTGCATCACCATACCGGCGGCACCGCCGAAGGGATAGTCATCCACGCGGCGCCACTTATTGGTGGTGTAGTCGCGGAGGTTGTGGACAAAGATCTCAGCGAGACCCTTCTCCTGAGCCCTCTTAAGCATCGACATGCCGATGAAGGGCTCGATCATCTCCGGCAGTACGGTCAGTATATCGACTCTCATAGCGCAAAGATACCAAGTACCCCGCACATAGCTCGGCTGCTACAGCTCCTCACTTCCAAGGACCCTGACTATGCTGGTTGAGCCGGACTTTGGAGGTGGCGGTCTGTCCGTCACGGAAGGCCATCTTCACGGTCAGCGTCTGGGGCTTGCGGTACTCGGCATTGTCCGTCCCCAGGATCATAAAGACTGTAGAGATACCGACGTAGTCCCGGCTCGTCAGGTCGAGGTCACTCAGCTTGCCGTAGAGCACCTCGGTGACGCTGCTCTGGTTGGCGAAGTTTCGCTGCAGGATCTCCCTGTAAGCGGCGTTCTGGATCGGAAAGTCAGTCGGTGGCTCCTTGGGGGAGTACTTCTTGTGCTCCTTCGCAAAGCGGTCGGAGCAGCCGGTGAAGTAGGCAAATTCGCTTGCCAAGTCGCTCCCTGCCGGCAGACTCTTGCTCCAGGCGATGTCACTCGTGATGACGATCGAGGAGACCGGTGTGGCGTAGTAGAAGTGAATCGGTACGGGTGCTCCTCCGTTACGGACTAGTCCCTTGTAGGTAAAGGGCTTGTCCACCTTGTCTCCAAAGGTCTCCGCATACTTGGCAACGCGAGGACGCTGTGACTCGTCAAATATCGTGACACAGTCCTTGAAGGCACTCTCCTTCGGTCCCGGCACCATCTGTGTGCTATGGATCCAGAGTAGATCGGTCCGATAGTCTTGGGCAACTGTAAAGGTCGGCTTCTCGATGAAACCGGTCGCAAAGTGATCCCACGTGATCACCTCCTCCGTCTCATCGAGCTTGGGAAGACACCCGGAAAGCCCGACAAGTAGCGGAAGCATGAGGAGCGGGAGTGATGATGTTACTTTTTTCATGACAATCTTTTGTAAACCCTTCTGTGATTGCGACCTAAAGTTACTCATTTCTTCGGACATTGAGTGCAGTCCGGCTGATCAGCTCCGGAGTGACGTGTTTGGTCTTTACATAAGTCATTCAATTCATCGTGAAGAGTGGGGTACGAAGCACCCAACAGGGGTGCCCGTTTTTTAGCTGTAAAACTCAAATGAGTCACCACTGCTGGTCAGCTTGTAAAGGCAGCTTCGGAGGAGCCACCCGTCTCTTAGCACAAGTAGCATAGAGGGCGAAAGCTGTGTGAATTGGTTTCAATATGCTACATTTGAAGTGTATTATATCTTGATCTGAAGTGTGCTATAAGAGTCTCTATCTTGATGATGACGAAAGATTATTCTCTACCCCTCGATGCGACATCCCATGTCTTAGTACTATTTCTATGTAAATCAGTTACTTTGTTATTACCTTAGCGGGTGAGTAACAGCATCATATAGAGCAATGACAAGGGAAGAGCTTATTAAGCAGTGCAGGTACTACAAAGGCGAGGAGAAAAACCCATTTGACGGCTGTAAGAATCTTTGCTGGTACTGGGATATGGAGCGAGTGTATGTCGGATCAGGAGGGGCTATGTTTCCTATGAGAGTGGAGTATGAAGCATATGGTGGGAAAAAATTTCCCGGGATACCCTACGAGCTACTGATCATTATGTTTACGTCTTGGGGAAAACACTCTTACGATCTCAGGCGGGGTCTGCCATTGTTCTATAAGATGATTGAAGACTACCTGTTCGGTGCCAATGGGCACTATCCTGAGGGTCGGATACCAGGTCAGTAAACGATGTTTTAGTCCTTGACTAAGTGTAACAGCATTACATCTTGGCCGATTACCTCTCAGTCTCTGCCTGTCAACCCATGTGATATTATCGCACCCTACTTACCTTTTTTCGTACCTTTGCCAAGGATATGAAGAGGGAGCAACTCATAAGGGTGCTGGCCGGCGTGCTGCTGGCTGTCTTTGGCTCGGTAGCGGTGACGCTGCCGGTCCACCTCTCGTCGGTCGACCACGTCAGCGGTCTCTGCGACACCTCGGCGACGAGTGCCACCGGCTGTCTCTTCCTCCACTTCCTCTCCGAGACTTTTGACGAGGGTGAGGGGACTCCTGAGGTCACTGCACCTCGGATGACCGGCATAGAGCTCTCCGTGGCTCCGAGTCCGGTGCTACACTCTGTCTCGCTTGTCCTTCCGTCCCTTCGAGCCCCTCCCTTCTCTCTATAGTAACGCTTGTCGTCGGTCGCTCTCCGGAGCGGTCGGCTCTGTTGTACTATAGAGAGAAATCCAATGACACACATACCATTTGATGGCGTGAGATGTACCCTCTTGGGTGCCCTACTCGCGCTACTGACCCTGTCGGCGGCGGCTCAGTCGTGGCGGGTCACCGTCCTCGATGCAGAGGACAGACAGCCCCTGCCGGGCGTGATCCTCCGGCTGGGTCGTCACACCTGTCTCACTGATGGCGCAGGTCTTGCGCTTGTCCCGACGGATGCCGGGCAGGGAGGGGATAGGCTCATCGGCAGCTTCGTCGGCTATGAGTCCTTCTCAATCCCTGTGGAGAGCCTCAGGGATACCACTATCTATATGCGTCCCGCTCGCGAAGTGCTGGACGCTGTAGAGGTGGTGGCGCAGCGGACACCCAAGGCGCGGACGATGGTGGGGGACGTGATCACCTCCGACGACCTCCACCGGACGATCCGGCAAGACCTGACCGATGCGCTGACGATGGTCAAGGGGGTAAGCAGTATCGGCACCGGCAGTGGCGAGGGGGTGCCGGTGATCCACGGTCTCTCGGGGAATAGGATTCTGATCATCCGAAATGGAGTGCGTCAGGAGGCGCAGCAGTGGAATGTTGACTTCGGTACCCGGCTCCACGCAGGGCACGCCGGTATGATCACCGTCCTCAAGGGGGCGGAGTCGGTTCGCTACGGCAGCGATGCCCTCGGCGGGGTGATCATCATCGACAGCCCGCTACTGCCTTATGGTGAGCAGACTACCGGGCGCATCGGGACAGAGTATGGCTCCAATGGTCGTAGTCTCGGAGCCGACTTCGCCCTTGCCGGTAGCCCCTTGTCCTCTGTCGCTTACCGCATCCAGGCCGCCTATGCAACCGCCGGGGACCGCTCAACCGCCAAGTACCTCCTTAATAATACCGGTGCTCGGTCGGGAGACCTCGACCTCAGCCTCGGGTGGAGAGGGGAGAGGGGGCTCGTGGAGCTCTTCTACAACCTGAGCGACCACGATGAGGGGATCTACTTCGGTGCGCAGCTTGGCAGCGAGGATCTCCTGCGGGAGCGGATCAAGCTTGGGCGACCGGTGGAGACGACCCCTTTCTCCCGCTCCATAGCCTTTCCCCGTCACCGATCTATCCATCACAACCTCCGCTTGCGTGGAGAGTATCGCAGCGACCACTTGGGGACCCTTGCCCTCTGTCTCGCCTATCAGCGTGACCGTCAGCGGGAGTACCACTTCCGCCGTATGGACCGCTCCTCCATCCCGAGCGTCAGCCTGACGCTCGACAATGCCCAGGGCGACCTCACTTGGTCAAAAAGCTATGGCCCATGGTCGAGCGAGGTGGGGAGCGGGGTCACCTACAGCAATAACTACAGTCAGCCCGGTACGGGAGTGGTCCCTCTGATACCCAATTACGTCCGTCTCTCCGGCGGGCTCTATGGGGTGCAGAAGTACCAGACCGAGCGGCTGGCTCTCGAGGCGGGCAGTCGCATCGACGCCCTTTACCTCAATGCCCAGGGCATCGACCTCTACTCGCGACCTTACGGGGGCGAGCGGCGGTATCTCAATCTCACTGCCATGGCGGCGGCACACTATCACCTCCTCCCCTCCCTCGCTCTGACAACGCAGCTCGGCAGCGCCTGGCGGGCACCCCATGTGGCGGAGCTCTGGAGCGAGGGACTGGATGCCGCCGGAGGACTGTATCTCAAGGGGGACGATACTATGGGCAGCGAGAGGGCACTAAAGTGGATTGCCGCTATCGACTACTCCTCAAGCGCCCTCAGGGCATCGGTCGAGGGGTATCTGCAGTGGATCGGCGGGTATATCTACAAGGCTCCGACGGGAGACTTTTTCTCGGTCCTCAGTGGCTCCTATCCCCTCTTCCGGTACCGCAGTACCTCCGCCTTTCTCCGTGGAGTGGATGCGGAGGTGCGCTGGTCGGTCACCGACCGGATCTCGTATCGGGTACTGGGGGGCATCGTCCTCGGTAACGAGCGCTCCACGGGGCGGTATCTCCCCTTCATCCCCCCATTTCGCCTCACTCAGACGCTTGATGTGAGGCTCCCCCTCTGGAGGGAGACCACGATCGGGCTGTCGCATAAGTATGTGGCTAAGCAACGGCGCTTCGATCCCGAGCAGGATCTGATCCCGTACGCTCCGCCGGCCTACCATCTCCTCGGACTCGAGGCGGGTACGATGATCCCTCTCACCGGAGAGCAGTCGCTCAGCATCGCGCTCTCTGTCTCCAATCTGCTGAATACGGAATATAAAGAATACACTAATCTCTCACGGTACTACGCGCACGATCTCGGTAGGGACGTGCGACTGGCCGTGACCTATCACTTTTAATATCATGAAGAAAACGAATTACGCTACGCTCATAGCCCTGCTACTCCTGACCCTTGGTCTCGCAGCCTGCAAGCCCAGTACTCCGGTCGACGAGGTGCAGAATAAGAACCACGATGACCCGAAGAAGATCGAGCTGATCCTCTTTGACTGCCACTTCCACGGCAATAAGGTGCACGCTACCGGACATAGAGAGGGAGTGAAGTATACCCCAAGCGAGCAGGTGATGATCCTCAAGGAGGTCCCCGGTGAGGGGTGGAAGATATCTCCGAAGGGTGTTGCCCGCTTCATCGTCTATGGTGGTAAGGAGGGCGTAAAGTCTCCTGACCTCTCTACGATCATTGATCCGGCGAAAAGAGACTGGACGGACCAGTCCTTCTACGCCAGTAGGGATGCAGGCCTCTCTGATCGCCAGTGTGGTCTCATCATCAAGATGTACGACAAGGAGGGGAGGGAGATTACGGGTCAATTTGCCACCAATGGTGAGGACAAGAGGCACCAGTTCTTCTTCACCGCCCGCAACATTCGTCCCACAAAGTTTGGAGACCCTGATATGAAGTATGCTGACGGTGACTACCGCTATATGTATTACTACTACTTCGACACCGACCCTTGGGATAAGACACTAAACGACGGGGCAAAGTACACCGGGATCTCCAATCCGATCGGGCTGAAGGGCTTTATGGAGTTTCCTGTGACAGAGAGCCGCTTCGAGCTACAGCTGACACTCCTCCATGCGAGGTCCAGCAAGTTTAGCGGTGAGGGTGGTCGCCCATCGCCCTTCTACGGGATGACGCGCAAGCAGCGAGCTACAGATGTGGTGGATATTAATCTGAAGGGGATCCCCTTCGTCGTCTTTGCCAATACCGGGGAGTATATCGAGACGGAAACTCACGACCTCTCCAAGCTGAAACCTGAGGAGAAGCTCCTCGTGAAGAAGCTGAGCGATGCCGCCGGCATCACGGAGCAGGAGGCACTGGAGGATCTTCTGCGCTTCTCTGCCAAGGCACCGGAAGATGATCTGAGTAAGGGTCGCTTCCTCTGATCTTAGAGGATACAAAGAGAGCCCCCCGCAAGTACGAGACTTGCGGGGGGCTCTCTGATTTTGCTATTCGTTGTGCAATATTCCTCTCAGCTTACTAATCTGCTTGGAGAAGCTCCCAGGATCGTTGTCTCTCAGCTTGCGGATGTTCAGGAGTTTCCACTCAATAGAGGGATGACTCTCAAAGCTCGGGTAGGGTATCAGAGACCACTTGGGACTTCCGCACGCAAACGAGATAAGGAACTCACGCTCCGACTCGGAAAATAGCGTCTGTATGTCCCTGATCAATTTGTCTCGCGTAGCTTCGTAATCTTGGTAGGTAAATGGAGTCTTTGTCATCCCTGCAAACTGGCTCTCCATCACGCTTGACTGGTCAATGAGGTTGGGAGACAAGGACTCCGAAATGGGGCGGTCGCTACTGAGGAGACAATACAGTATCCCCTCTTTCACCTCCAGCAAGGAGTGATCCATATGCCTGACATCAAAAAGGTCTCTCGGATGCTGTCGAGACAGTGCAGCAGAGATCTTGCCTCCATATAGTAGGGAGATGGGAACCACTCTTGCCTCGCAGTACATGCCGAAGTCCTCTTGTGCCTTATTGCACAGAGGCATTAGTTGCGGCTCTCCGGAGACAATGCCCCGCTTTGTCTGATTGACCTCCACCTTGACTTGACTTCCTTTGAAGCTACATAGAAGCTTACAAATATCTGGTCTCAAAGCCGTCTGTATGCCTTTGACGGACAGCCTCAGTCTGTTGGCAATCCTTCCGAGACAGGCATTGATATTCTCAATACTCGCCTTGCGATCTAGTATTGGGATATAGGTGAGGTCTATGTCTACCGAGTACCGAGGGAGATCCTTGACAAAAAGATTGATCGCCGTGCCACCATGTATGGCGAGATCTACCTCCTCACTTATGGCCGGGATGATGCGTATCAGGAGTTCGACCTTACTCCGGTAGGCACTCGTAGTCATAGAGCTCCTGTGGGATTGTGATCTGGTACTTGTCAACGTAGATCCCCGGAGTTGCCAAGGCTCTTGTCCCCTTCCCTAAGTGAACTTTCGTAGTATCCAGTTGCTTCAGCCACGGCAGCTGAGCCTTGTCGGCAAAGTAAAGGAGCAGGCGATTCACCTTCACCGAGCGACTCGACTCCAGCAGCTGCTGGAGCACACCCGGTCTCAGCGTGGTTAGCATCTCTGCCACATAGTAAATATCTATCAGAGAGTGGTACCTTGGTGTCAAATTTAAGGCCTCGAGTATCGCCCTCTCCGGCGAAGAAACATACACATAGTACCCCCCCACCTCCATGAGCTCGATGCCAAGATCGCTCCCGTTAAAGAGGTTGGTGCTGAAGAACCGAAGATCTCCCAAGAGATTCCCTGTCTGGAGCCAAGTGGGGATATGGTCTCCAGCAGGCTCGTAGAGAAAAATTGGCTCCTCACCCATATGTCCGAAATGAGAGAAACCCCTTAGCTCCAGAGCCGTAGAGGCTCCAAGTACATACTTCTTCCCTAAAAGCTTGCGGTATGAGTAGAGCACGGCAGGCAGGGTGGGCGTGTATCCGTCAAAGCAGTAGACCCCGGACGCTATCCGCCGGAGCCAACCGCGTCCTACAAGGTCCGCCATCTCTGATCGCGCTATGCCTTGCTGATCCATCCATGCAGCAAAGAGGATAGGGGTCTCCTGCGATTGTCTCTGCAGTTGTTTTATTTTAGTCGACATATGTACGCTGATTCACATACAAATATACCGTAAAATAAACAGAGGCAAGGTCTCGCCTCACATTGGAGAGCTGAGTTACCGGAGGCGCTTGCGCTGCTTGCGGTAGCGGTAGTAGGTGCTGCCGGCAAAGGCAGCGAGGACGATGAGCGAGCCTAGCTCCTCACGGAGGTAGTCAAGTGACTGGGTGCAGTGGAGGATGAGACTCACCACTAATAGCACCCCGATGACGATGTAGCCGGCTGATGCTTCGTGCCACACCCGGTCAAGCAGGTAGACGGAGTGAACCTCGTTGAAGGAACCATAGCAGGCGTTGGGATAGCTGAATATGGAGATCAGGGCAAAAAGTGCCACCATATAGACGTGGTCGTGCCAAGGTGCCGGTCCCGTCACCATCTCGTAGATGTAATAGAGCGCTCCGAGGAGACCCAGTATCACGGCGATCGTCGCTAATACTTGCCTATTCATACGCAGTAGCTATTTATCAAGATAGATCCAAGACTGGCTGTACTCCCTCTCCTTCCGTATCTCCCTCATCCGCTCCAGAGCACGGTCAGAGTCCTCAAGTGCGTGGGAGAAGATCCGTCGTTGCCCATTGCGCATCATCAAGATGCCTGCATCGGGGAAGGTCTCATGGACCTTGTGCGACTTGAGGTAAGTCTCCATCTCCTTGTCGGTCATCAGACTGGCGATGATGATGTAGTGCCGTGGAGTGATCTCCCCCTGCCGATAGATCGGGAGTCCATTGTAGGTCTCTCGCTGTGGTGTAATAGGCTTGGCAACAGGCTCTTGTGGCTTGATTGCAGGGGCTTGCTGTGTTGTGGGTGCCGGCGTAGGCTGAGGCTGAGGCTGAGGCTGCTGGGCAGTCTTACCTCCTCGGGTGATGAGGAAAATGATCCCGCCAAGGATCATCAGTCCTATGAGGCAACCGATGATGATCTGCAGTGCCTTGCTCTTGCTCTCTCTCGGTCGCTCGTGCTGTGCAGTAGTCTCGCTGGTCGGATGGGATGGGGTGGGCATCAAGTGGGGCTCATCGACAGGCTCCGGTGTAGGCTCAGCCGGGGGCATCGGGGTCTGTGCCTCCGATGTGGAGGGCTCCTCAATGGGCTGAGCCGTGTGGCTTGCCTCAGTGTCAGGCTTTGGCGAAGTGACCGGTATTGGAGCCTCTGCGACAGAGACTCTCTCGACCGGCTCAGCAGAATAGCTCTCCCGGGTGTCCGGCTCTTGCGAGGTGGATCGGATCTCCTGCTCCATTCCCTCACTGCCTGCTCCATCTCTCAGCATAAGCGTGACGGCCGGCAAGTCAAATCCTCGGGCGCCCCCATCGCTGCGGAAGGTGATCTTACCACTCTGCCATGGATCGCGGATCAGCATCCCAAGGTGACCGATCGTCACCGGGGCACCTGTCTCGAGCACCTTAACCATCTCCTCCATATCGGCACGCAGACGCTCGCCGGCGATCTGTGTCTGCTCCTCAGGAGTGCCGTCTCCGGTCAGATAGAGACGGCGAAGGATGCCGTCATCGGCGGCGTTGCCGGGATTGAAGCGAACCTGCTTCGTCGGTGGATAGATCAGTCCCTTGGCCCTATCGAGGCGCGCCGGCAGACGATCGATCCGGAACGTCCCCAGCCCCGGGAGGGCAAACTTGCTCTGCTCCCCCAGTGTCAGCTCGATGTATTGCGTCAGCTTGCTCATAGTCTTACTCTTGGAGGGTAAAATTACCCCTTTTCTAAGAATATCTAAAAGTCTACCCCCGCACCCTCTTGATCCTCCCGCACCATAAGCTTTGCGCTATATTCTGTAAGGAAATGGTTGTCAGACATTATAGGCGCAAAAAAGTCTGTGTAAAAACCAGCTTCATAGGCTGATGAGTATAGCTCGCACTAATACCGATAAAAGAAAACACTAATACCGATATTAGTGACGACTAATATCGGTATTAGTATTTTCCCTCACCCGGTGGAGGCATATGTCGGATAAAAAGGGAGGAGGGAAAGCCTACTTGGGTGGCTCTCCCTCCTTCTCTCAGAGACTATCGGTCTTGCCATACGTGCCACCCTGAGCGGGTGGCGGTGTGTCTTAAGCCTCCTCTTCCTCCTCCGCATCCGTGAGGTGCTCGACCGACTTCTTGCGCGCCAGCATACAGGCTCCCACGACACCGGCGTAGCGCATCAGTAGCGAGCGTCGCAGCTTGGTGTCCTGGCTCACCATATTGAGCGAGTACTTGCGGATCGCCGTCTTGAGGGGCTGCATAAAGTAGTCTCCCGTATTGGCGAGTTGTCCACCGATGATGACGAAGTCGGGATTGTAGAGGTTGATCAGCCCCGCGATGTGCATACCGAGATTATTCCCGATCTCCTCGAGGATGTCGATGCAGAGGATGTCCTCCCTCTGGGTCGCTTCGATCAGCTGGTCGAGCGTGACGTCCTCAGGATTGGTGATGCCGAAGGGACCATCCGGTGAGGTGAGCGTGGAGGTGTCTCCCTGGGCGATGCGCTCCTGAAACTTGCGGTACATTGCGCTACCACTCGCCTCGGTCTCGAGGCAGCCCTTCTTCCCGCAGTGGCACAGCACTTCGTTCTCAAAAGCGTGGATGTGCCCCAGCTCACCGCTGAAGCCGGACTTACCGGCGTAGGGCTTGCCGTCGATGATGATACCGAGACCGAGACCCCACGTGACGTTGATGAAGAGGATGTTGCGCCCCTCCTCGCGGATATGGGTCATATACTCTCCGTAGGCGCAGGCACGTGAGTCGTTGTCGACCCAGACGGGGATGCAGAAGTGCTCCGTCAGGAGTTCGCCAAGAGGTCTCTCGCTAAAGTTGAAGTAGGTGTAGCTGCAGCCGGTCTCAGGGTTGATGCGCCCAAAGAGATTGAGCCCGATGGAGACGACATTCTGTCGCTTCACCGTGCACTCGTGATCGATGTAGTGATCGATCCTGTGGCAGATCTCATCAAGGCACTCAGGCGTATTCTCAAACTTAAAGGGAATGTCCATCACCTCCTGCACCTGATCACCGCAGAAGTCCATCATCATCATATGCATCTTCCCCTGGGTGAAGTCCACACCGAGGAAGTAGACATTGGAGGGATCCAGCCCAAAGAGGTAAGGATGCCGCCCGCCTGAGGTCTCCAGCTTGCCGTAGCTGCGCATAAGACCTCCGTCTATCATCTCATTGACATACTTACTCGTGGTTGGGACGCTCAGCTCCAGCTTCTTGGAGAGTGAGGGGAGGGTGTCCGGTCCTTCGTCTATGATGTGCTCTATGATCCTGCGCTTGTAGCGTAGGCTCTTCGTTGAGGAGTTAAATCTATTCTTGAATTCTTCTGCCGTCATAATAATTTTAAGATTTACCTTGACCTGCCAAAGATAGTAATAAAAAACTTTCTAACCACAGAAAATCCGGGCCGTGTTTCTTTATCTCGGGGTAAATGGTTTTACTTGCTTATTGTTTTGCCCATTCATATGCCCGGAAAAAGATCTATTGAAGGTCTCTTGTCGGATAGTCCCTTGGCAGATGGTCCTGCTCCGCTTGTGGGCAAGTCACTACCTGCTCTGCTCTGACACCCGATGTGCCTCGAGTGCTGAGCGAAGCAGGGTGATGCAACGCTCTATGTAGACTCCGGTGAGCCTCTCGCGCTCCCTCGGGCTCTTCGCGGTGCGGATGGCAGGGAGTGCCTCCTGCTCGAGAGACCGTATGCGCTGCATCAGCCCGGTGCCCTGCTTATTGATGATCACCGGGAGGTAGAGGTAGCGGGTCTGCTCCACGGTGTGGAGGGGGAAAAGCTCCTTCTTGATCTCCAGCACCAGCTCCGCCATCGTACTCTCGGGTGTCATCTCCTGAGGGAGGGCAAGCTCGGCAGGCACTTCCGCCCAAGCCCATACCGGCACCAGCGGGCAGATGTAGGGCTGCCCCACCTGTATCCAGGAGGTGGCGTCAGTCGGGTCCTCACCCGGAGAGACACCCTCGGTAATAGTGACGGAGGCAGAGTCGTAGCGTGCCATCAGGTCGTCGGTGAGGATGAAGCCCTTGGCGAAGCCGTCGTGCCTCAGATACTCGGTTCCGTAATCAATGCCCAGCTGAGAGTTGTAGAGGGAGCGGGAGAGGATATTGGTGATGTAGTCTATCGTCACCGGACCATCCAGCTCGGAGAGCAGCTCTCTCGCTGAGCAGGCGCGCACGTAGCCAAGACCTCGGTCCTGCTCGCCAGTCTCTGAGTAATTGGAGCGGACGATGTATCCGCCGGGTGCGGCATTGGCATCCTCTTTCGTCCACGTGTAGTTATTTACCTCGTAGATCGCAGCCCCGCCGTGGGCATCGATGACGCCAAAGTGAGTGGCCAGCCCCATCGGCTTGACCATAGCATCGAGGAGCTGCTCGAAGTCCTGGAGTGTCTCGCACTCCTCCAGAGCCCGGCGCATCACGTAGCCCTCCCGGTCGGCAATGGAGGCGGGGTCGTCCTTATTGACGTTAAAGGAGGCGCTATTCATGATCCCGAAGCCCCGCTCGTTGTGTCCGCTCCAGATCTGCTCGCCCTCCTTGTCCTCGATGTTGGAGATGCCGATGTACCACCAGCCCTTGGGGGACTGATGACGGGAGACATAATTGTGGTAAAAGTCAGTGTCTCGCACCTTCCAGAGCATCGGACGACCGGTCAGGGTCGACTTGCCTGAGAAGACAGCGGTGGTGCAGGCGTAAGAGAGGGCTGACAGGGAGGTGAGTAGCGCCACCGATAGCGCAATGATAAGCGATTTCTTCATGGTCTTAAGTGAGTGGTAAAAGGTGCTTCAGTGAGTATACAAAAGCTTTCTACTCGCTAATATACCACTTTTCCCTCTTTCTGTCTCTCCACTCTAACTAATGATGAAAGGACGGCAGCTTGGTAGCGACTGTTAAATCGGGACAATAGCTATTATGATTGCTGAAATAGCTATCTTTGCTAAGCAAGAGTATCCCATTCATTTTTGGATGAGGAAGCCTACGGATAATACTTCATTCTTTTTTCTCTTACAACTTATGATTCACACTCTTACCAATCGAAAGGTGTGGCTCACCTTAGCCCTCATGCTACTCTCCCTTGTGGGGCTCAGGGCTCAGACCATAGACGTGACCGGTCAGATCACAGATGTGGATGGTGAGCCTATTATGGGTGCCATCATCAAAGTGTCGGGCGATGCCAAGAATGGCGCCTCGTCTGACATTGATGGACACTTCAAGCTCTCTGCCGTGCCCTCCAATGGCACGCTGATCATCTCGTACATCGGTATGCGTACCGAGGAGGTGCCGGTGTCAGGTCGCAAGCAGATCACCATCGTGCTACACGAGGATGCAGAGCTCCTTGGTGAAGTGGTGGTGACCGCTCTAGGCATCAAGCGTGAGAAGCGCTCTCTCGGCTATGCTCTGCAAGAGGTCAAGGGGGAAGACCTCCTCAAGGGACGCGAGACCAATGTCACCAACTCTCTCACAGGTAAGGTGGCAGGTCTCCAGGTCGTCAAGGGAGGTGGCGGTATAGCCGGATCCTCCAAGATTGTCCTCCGAGGCAATAACTCGCTGACAGGTGACAATCAACCGCTCATCGTGGTCGATGGTGTGCCGATGGACAACTTCACCGGTGCGTCTAATAATGACTTCTGGAATCCTTCTCTCGATATGGGTAATGGTCTTGGCGACCTCAATCCCAATGACATCGCCTCCATGTCCGTCCTCAAGGGTGCCAGTGCGGCCGCCCTCTACGGCTCTCGTGCGGGCAATGGCGTGATCCTGATCACCACTAAAACCGGAATGGCACAGAAGGGCCTCGGCATCACCCTCTCCTCCACCACCGGCTGGGAGACCATCTTTATGACTCCCGAAGTACAGAAGAGCTATGGACAAGGTGCTTCCGGGATCTTCAATGCCGAGAGCGGATCCAGTTGGGGACCCAAGCTGGATGGGACAGCGGTCAAGCAATGGGACGGTAAAGAGTCGCCACTGCAGTACTACGACAATGTCGCCGGCTTTCTCCGCACCGGCATCAATACGCAAAACTCTGTCGCCCTCTCCCGCTCTATCGGCAAGGGGTCGTCGATCTACAGCTCCATCACCCACGCCTACAACAAGGATATGACTCCGGAGTCGAGGCTGAGTCGTCTCAATATGATCTCACGCTTCGTCTCCACGTTTGGTGAGGAGGATGCATGGACCGTAGATGCCAAGGTGCAATACATCCGCACCGATGTACACAATCGTCCTATCGGAGGTAACCGTGCGGATAATTACTTCAGTACACTTCTGACGATGCCGGGCAATGTCGACATCACCTCCCTCAGTGCCGCCGTCGATGAGTATGGTCGTCACATCTGGTACAATCCCAAGAGCGGACTTAATCCCTATTGGGCCACCAAGTACTACAATAACGATGACATCCGTGACCGGTTCCTTATGAACGGGTCTGTCAAGTATCGATTCGTCGACTGGGCAACCATTGAGCTACGAGGAGGATCAGACCTTTACACCACCAACCGAGAGACCAAGATGTGGTCCAAGGGTCCCATCAAGACCAATGGCTCCTACTCCTCCCACAAGGATGTCTTCAGAGAGACCAACCTAAGCTTCCTCCTCTCCGCAGGTAAGGATCAGCTATGGGGTGACTTCGGTCTCCACGGCACCTTTGGCGGAAACTTAATGGCTCGTCACTTCTCCAGTGTCGGTGTCACCGTTGGCGAGCTCGCCGTCCCGGATCTCTTCAGCGTCAATAACAGCGTGGGCAATCCCGCACTTGACGAGGGAAAGAGCGATCACAAGATCAACTCCCTCTACGGCACTCTACAGGCTAATTATGCCGGATGCCTCTACATAGACCTCACCGGACGAAACGACTGGAGCTCTACGCTGAGCAAGGCGAATAGATCCTTCTTCTACCCCTCTGTCAGCACATCATTCATCTTCTCCGATCTGATACGCGAGGCGGCCGGTGACCGTGCTGACTGGCTCACCTTTGGGAAACTCCGTGCCTCCTACGCCTCTGTCGGCAACGACATGGGACCCTACCAGCTCTACAACACCTATAAGATCTCGCGCGACCCCAATGGAAACATCGTCGCCTCCAAAAACGACATCCTCTTCGACGAAAATGTGAAGAATGAGCTGATCAACTCTTGGGAGATCGGACTGGAGGGAAAGTTTTTCGACAGCAGGCTCTCATTTGACTTCGCCTTCTATAAGTCCAATGCTGTCAACCAGCTCCTCAACATCCCCATCAACGGACTAGAGGGATACAAGTACCGCAAGATCAACGCAGGAGACATCGAGAATAAGGGATTTGAACTCATGATCGATGCCACCCCCGTACTGACGAAAGACTTCAGCTGGGGCATCACTGCCAACCTCTCCAAGAACATCAATACCGTCCGGGAGCTTGCTGAGGGAGTGACACAGTATAGTCTTGGGGCTTTCGACAACATCTCCATCCTTGCCGCGGCCGGTCAGCGGTATGGAGCGATCTACGGCAGTAAGTTTGCCCGTGTAGAGGACGAGAAGAGCCCCTACTTCGGCAAGATCATCGTTGACGACAAGGGTGTACCGAATGCCGCCGAAGGACAGCACTATCTCGGCAATCAGCAGCCTGACTTCCTCCTCGGTCTCACCAACACCCTTACCTACAAGGGACTCCAGCTCAGCTTCCAGATCGACGGTCGATTCGGTGGTAAGATCTACTCTTTCACCAACTATGCCCTCAAGAAGTCCGGTCGATCCATCCTCACGGTAGGCGACAATGGTGAGCGGAGTGACTTTGTCTACGATGGTGTCGTAAAAGATGGCGACGGCTATAAGCCCAATGACGTAAAAGTCAGCCACCAAGACTTTTGGTCTCAACTCGCCGGCAAGTCCAGTGGCAACGTCGGCATCACAGAGGACAACCTCTTCGATGCGACCAACATCCGCCTCCGCAACATCAGTCTCAGCTACACCCTCCCGGGCACATGGCTTGACGGCACCGCTGTAAAGGGAGCTAAGGTGGGTCTCACAGCCAATAACCTCTGGATGATCACCAGCCACCTCAATGGCATCGATCCTGAGTCCGTCTACGCTACAGGATCCAATGCTGTCGGACTGGAGGCTCTTGCCCCACCCACGACACGCTCCTTCTACATCAATTTCTCCATTAACTTCTAAGCAGGATTGCCATAGTTATGAAACGACACTTATACATCTCTCTCGCCACGGCAATCCTCGCCGGCGGTCTTGCTGCCGGCTGTGCCGACTTTGACGAGATCAACAAGAACCCCTACGCTGCCGGAGCGGATGTGGTCGAGACGGAGTACTTCATCAACAGCTCCATTATCGGTGCTCAGATGGATCCTCACATCGCCGAGCGTGTCTTCGTCCTCTACTGGAAGGATGCCGGGCATATGGACAACATCGGCACTCTCTCCAAGATGTACCAGAGTGGAGACTGGACGAACGACTACTTCCGCTATCTCACTGAGTGGCTCACCAATATCAATAGTGCCATCGCCCTACACACAGAGCGGAAGGCAAAGGGCGCCGTCCTCCCCTCCGCAGAGAACATCTATCAGTGTGCACGCATCTGGCGAGCATATTTGATGAGTGAGTTTGTGGACAACTTCGGCCCAATGCCCATCGAGGCCTTTACCGGGACACACGTCTCCTTCAATACCGTCGAGGAGGTCTACACGTTCCTACTCAAGGAACTGGAGGAAGCCACAGGAGCGATTAAACCCGAAGCCACTGCGCCCGATGCGGCGAAGAAGCTTGACCCAGCCTACGGCTACGACTTTGAGAAGTGGCAGCGGTACGGCAACTCCCTCCGCATGCGCCTGGCGATGCGTATCGTCAATGCTGACCCTACCCTGGCGAAGAAGCACTTCGAGTCAGCCATCGCCACAGGCAAGTTTATCTCCACACTCAGTGAGACTTTCTCCGTACAGGAGAAGGACGGATGGGATCCTCTCGCTGGCGTAATGACCCGCCAGTGGAACGACCAACTCCTCTCCTCCACGCTCAATAACCTCTACACCGGCCTCGGTGGCATCTCCTCAGAGCGTCAGATCGGAGAGTATGCACGCACCACCGTACCGAAGCTCAACGAGCTAGCCAAGACACAGCGCGAGAAGAGCATCGCCGAGGGGACTAAGTATGCCAAGGGCGACAGCCTTGTGCCGATCCGACTGAAGTTCTGCCCCGCTGACTGGATGGGCATCAGGTATGAGGATCAGTTTGCCGGTGCCACCAATGACCCCTCTGCAGGATTTTGGCTGGATGGGCTCCCTCACGCCATTGATCCGCGCGCATACGTCGCTTTCGGTATCCCCGGGGACATCAACAATCCTCGCTTCTGCAAGTACCCCTCATGGAATAAGAGTTGGGGAGCCACCACATGGCCTCTGCTGAAAAAAGAGGAGGGCAAGGAGAAGGCCGACACTCTCGTTGTACTCAACGCTGCCTTCACGTGGAATGCTCCCGTCGGCGGATCATGGGGGGACAAGGGCGATCTGAATCTCCTCTCAGGACGCAACGGCACCACCCCCTGTCTCGTCCTCCCCTTCCGCAACAGCACACTTCGTCGTATCTTCTTTGCTTCTTGGGAGAGCTACTTCCTCATCGCCGAGGCGGCAGTAAGGGGATGGAGCGTCCCGATGGACGGCAAGCGTGCCTATGAGCAGGGGATACGAGAGAGCTTTACCTATATGGATGGCATCCTCCCCGGATCTAACCTCAAAGGCTCTCTCGACGAATATTTGGCGTCCAAGGACTACAATCGCATAGGGACCTCCGTTGCCTGGGATCATATCACCGAGCCGTCAGCGACAGTGCCTATGCGCTATCGAGACGGCAAGACAGGTAAGGTCGTCAGCTACGACTATGCCTATCCGGTCAATGGACTCTACAAGGATGGGACAGTACGCAATGACCACCTGACAAAGATCCTCACGCAGAAGTTCATCGCCCAAGTGCCGTGGCTTCCCCTCGAGACATGGAGCGATCACAGACGATTGGGGCTACCTTTCTTTGAGAACCCTGCCGTTGAGAAGCCCATCGTTGCCATGCCCGGTCTTACGCCTGAAACTGCAAAGACGAGTAAGTGGGAGTTCTTCCCGCAGCGCCTTCCCTACCCGACCTCGCTGAAGAACAATTCCCCGAAGGACTACGCTGATGCCCTCTCCAAGCTCAATGGTCCTGATGAGATAGGCACGCCGCTTTGGTGGGCTGCCTACAAGAAGTAAGCATACTTAATTCGAAGAGGGGCTGTGTCATCGGATTACCGAGGATACAGCCCCTCTCCTTGTCTTGCGGGGTGGGGGGTTGCAAGATCGATAAAATTTCGTACCTTTGCGGAGCATTCGGCTGGAGAGGAGCCGGTCGGGTGCACTCGGATCCTTAGCTCAGTTGGTTTAGAGCGTCTGTCTTACA
>QWBY01000733.1_pt1 | contig 21674 bp, 20 predicted proteins | sample 1972471 | NCBI WGS metagenome assembly QWBY01 (sample SAMN09866722, study PRJNA288562) | Human gut metagenome isolate term6_stool, whole genome shotgun sequencing... | reverse complement strand
CCCGGAGCGTTTGTCATACTCCAAGCCCGCCATCCACCCATCCCCGCTCGACCCGCCGTCACTGGTTCTGGTTGGGGTGAAGTCGGCTTCCGCCTGGGACTGCCTCTCCCTAGCGAGTGCTAGGCGTACTTGTTCATCGCTTGCCGTGTGCTCACTCATCGCCATGAATGAGGGCAGGCGGTTGAGTGGAGTGTCAGCTTTCGCTTCCGCATCTAAATGCCCGTAGAGGTGGATGCGCACTAGGTCGAACGCGTTCAGGGCGTGGCCGCCGGCGGGGTCAGTACCATGGAAACTGTAAGCGAATAGGTCATCGAAAACGACCAGCCCGCCGGTGGATTCCCCAGCCCGGTAAGTGAACCGATTCTCATGCCCCGTGGGCTCATACACCTTTGATAAGAAAATGGGGATGGCGTCACTCATGGGGTAGGTGCGGCAAAACACCCCTACCAGGCCTTGCTTACCTCTAGGGTCTGCGAGCTTGCGGCCCGAATACGGTTTCACCGTGCTTTGCCGGCTTGAAGTCGGCCACGTAGAAGCATCTCTCCAGTCGTCATAAGCCTCGAGCAACTGATCTGGATCTAGCCAGTCACCGTCCTGAGAAGCGTGGAAAAACTCGGCCCCAGTGGCGGTGGAGGGCCAGTACATGAGGCGTTCGGGATCGTAGGTGGAATCATCACACCAATCAATCCCCACCCGCTTCGCCGCCATCCGCGCTAGAGGCACGTATTCTTCAGCGCTCACGTCCCGCGCTAGTGGGATCACGAGCCGGAGGCGGGGTGCTTTGGGGCGGTGTTTATGGGTCGAATACATCAGGCACGCCACCCCGCGCAGCGCCTGCTGGATGTGCGACCAGGCATCAGCAGGTGGGGTGTCGAGGTCGAGGGTGATCATTGAGCGCGCTAGAACGTTCCCGCGCCTGCGCCTGCCGTGGGCGAGGTGCCCGGCAACAAACCCGCCCACATCCTTAACCCGGTCTTGCTCCCCACGCGGCATTGCGCAAAACTCCTGGAGGGTTTCAGGCGTTCGCACCGTGGCAGAGACCCTCCCCACGAAGTCTTCCCACGTGACCGTGGCGTTACGCCACGCAGTATCAAACCGGGAGCGCCCATAGGAGATTTTCAACTCACGCACCCACACTCACCTCCTCAAAACCAGCACCGAAATAGCGCACCGGTATTTCCAGTTGGTGTGCCCACTCAATCTCGGCACGCATCCCCACCGACACGCGAGCCGTATAAACCCACACGGCCTCACACTTCGACAACAAAACCCGGTTGAAAAACATCGGCAGTTCCCGCGCGTCCGGGTCGGTATCATCCATGAACTGCGGGAACAGTAGGTGCGGAGCCAGCGGGATTACGCGCCGGGCAACCGCTGTTGCGCAAAACTCTCGGGCGATCTCGATATTGGTTTCGGTATCCCCGGCGTAGGGTGAGCAGATATAAACCAATGGCCGGTATCCGTACTCGGCTTTCTGGACTTGCTTCAACGCTTCATACATGGTCGGGTCCGCATACCCCTCACGGTTCTTACGCGCAATCCCCACATCCATCACAGTCGTCTCCATTACTCGTCCTGCCCTTCATGTTCGTGTTCTTCGCGTTCGATCACCGGCAACAGGCCACGAGAGTTTTTCAGCAGGTCGTAGATGAACAGGCGGCCTTTCTGGGTCCATTTGGTGTGCATCCACAAGTAGCCGTTCTTGGCGGTGCCTGTTTCTGATTTGGTGTAACCATGACCGGCGTGTTCGGCGTAGAGCAGCCATTGTCCATCTCGCTTGTATTGAACGTGTAGATCAGCGAGGAGCTGATTGAACTCCTGCGCGCTCATCCCGTAATCCTTAGCGATGCGGCTTATCGCAACTGCTCGAGTAGCTTTGAGGACTTGGTCGTAATAGGTTAGCTTGGGTTTAGCCTCTGCTAGCGCTTGCTCGGCAGCCAGACGCTTAGTGCGCTCCGCACGCAGCTGAGCAATAGCTTGTTCAAGGAACTCATCGTTAGCTAGTAGCTCATCAATCGCATACACCCCGTGTCGGCGGATCGATGGTAAGACTTCGTCGAACACCCACGACTCAAACCGCGCTGCGACCGGCAGCTTGGATGAGGCGATGAGTCGGTAGAGGTCGCCCTCGGTGATAAACCTGGCATGTTGGATGCCGCCAGGGGTTTGAAGGGGGTAACGTTTTGGACCCCCCTTGCAATGGTCACGAATCGCCTTACTCGGATTCTCATATCCCAACGCGATCGCGACATCACGACCACAAAACATGACCTTTCCCGTTTCCTCAACGGTACGAATAGTGCCGAACATATCGTTAGTGAATGCTTGTACAGTGCTAGTAGCCATGACAGGCTCCTTTCTGAGAGCCGTTCAATGCCCACCACCGTGATGGAACCTATTGCCCTCACCCCACTGCCGACCAACGTGAAAGTGTTAAGCCATCTGACAGCGAAGAGCCATGTGGCGTTGACCCCCTGCCGTTCTCGGAGCGGGGCTGTGGTACTTGCTGTTGCCAACTAGGGGGTCGTGTTGTCCTTTGTGTGTGACTAGTAATTCTTCGTTCTCACTGTGGTAGTCTTGAGGTAATCGTTCAGCCCGCTACGACCCATCGGGTCGCAGACGGGCTGGATTTCTATCTACACCAAGGAGAAGTGAGCGCGTGGGTACAGTCAAACAGCCGACGACGCTCGATCAGCAGTTGGAGATCCTTCGGTCGCGAGGCATGGACGTGGATGAGTCCCTTGCTAGGCAGTGGCTCGCCAGTGTTTCTTACTACCGTCTCTCCGGCTACTGGTACACGTATCGGATTCTTCCGATCCCAGACGATCCAAGGCAGCCGAAGCGGCTAGATGAATTTATTCCGGGGACAACTTTCGCTCAGGTTACGGCTCTCTATGAGTTTGATCGAAAGTTGAGAACCCTTATCCACGACGGAATGGAACGGATCGAGGTCGCCATGCGAGCCCGTATCGGCGAACTCCTTGTCGCCAAAGGGACACTGTCCTACAAAGACTCCTCGCTTTTCCGTGAGGACTTCGACCATGCGTCATGGTTTCGCACTGCTCAGGGTCGAGTTGAGCGTGCGCGTAAACGCAACCATGCCATTGCCCACTACGCGGCCAAATATGACGACTATCCATTTTGGGTGCTCGCGGATGTCCTCGACTTCTCGGACATATCCCAGTTGTACGACGGCTTGCTGCTTGATGACCAGCGAGCCATTTCCGAAAGTTACGGATTCACCGTTGACACAGAGTGTTTGAACGCGAAACAGAAGCGTGCCTACTACCATCAAGACCCGCTGGCGCGCTGGTTGGAACAGTTCACTGTTCTTCGAAACACCTGCGCACACCACGGACGTGTGTGGAACAGGTACCTTACCCCCGCCTCCTCCAATGCGTTCTTAACTATTGAAAAACTCTCGTCTCTTCCTCGCGGGCAAAGCGATCGGCTCTACGGGGCGCTACTTGTGATGGCATTCATGCTCACAACCATCTCCCCAGGCACATCCTGGCCCCACAAGGTACGTCGCCTCATCGAAACCGAGTACCTGCCATTACGCAACCACACCCTCAAGGAGATGGGATTCCCCTCGAACTGGCAAGAGCTCCCACTCTGGCGCAGCTAGTCCTTCATGTAGAAGGCGCATTCATACCCGTCGGCCTCTAGCGGTAGGCTCTTAGCCCAGGGTGGGGTTTGGCTCATGAGGGCACAGATCTCGTCCACGGTGCCAGTGGTGGTTTCAACAATGATTTCGTCGTGGACGTGCATCACGATTGTGTGCCCAGCATCAGCAACCTTGGCCATGGCGTGGATGAGGAGGTCGCGGGCGGTGGCTTGGACAATGTTCTCTGTGAGCTTCCCGCCGTAGGTCTCGAGGGTGCCCCATTTGCGTCCGGTTGTGATGCCGTCGTAGATAATGCTGGTTCCGCCGAACCGGTTCTCACCCAACCTTGGTTGCACATACGCTAGCCGTCTACCGGATGGGAGCTGGATGAAGAGGATGCCGGACTCGAGGCTGAAGACGAGGTTGCGTAGCCGGATCGGTTGGCGGGTGGTGATGGTGTCGATGGCAGCGGTGTTGATGTCGGCCCACAGCTGGACAATGTTGGGGTTTGCTGCCCGCCAGGCATCCACGATCGGCTTTAGCTCGGCCTCGGTTAGCCCCATGCGCAGTGCTCCCATGGCGGTGAGTGCGCCGACGGAGCCGCCGTAGCCGCAGGCGAGCACTGCGATCTTGCCTTTCTGACGCAGCCCGCTATTGGTCCCGTGTTTTTCGACTGGCACGCCGAACATCCGGCTCGCGGTCTCACAATAGAGATCCTTACCGTCGCGGAACGCGTCCAGGGTGGTGGTTTCGCCGGCGAGCCAGGCAATCACGCGCGCTTCGATCGCACTAAAGTCCGCTACCACAAACTGAGACTCGCTGGCGGGGATGAACGCGGTACGTATCAGCTGGCTAAGTGTTTCGGGCACTGAGTCATAGAGCAGCTCGAGCGCCTCAAAGTCACCATTTCGCACGAGACTTCTGGCTTGGGTGAGGTCGGGCAGGTAGTTGCGGGGCAGGTTTTGGACTTGGATAAGCCTTCCGGCAAACCTGCCGGTGCGGCCCGCGCCGTAGAACTGGATGAGGCCGCGTGCCCTGCCGTCCTGGCAGCGCGCGTGTTGCATCGCCTCATACTTCTTCACCGATGATTTTGCGAGTTTTCCGCGTAGTTCGAGGGCTTCACGGACCTCGCCGGTGGCGGTCTCCAAGGCTGATGCGGCTTCTGTTTTGGTGAGGGTTTGCATGGGGCAGCCGTGAGAGGCAAGCCATTCTTTGAGCTGGATCGGGCTGTTCGGGTTCTCTAACCCAGTGAGTTGTTGCGCTCGCTCGAGAGTCGTTTTGCGGTGCTGACGATCGGATTTCACCGCACGATCCACAAGTGTTCTATCGAGGAGGACACCGGTGTCGTTAATCTGCTGGTCGAGGGCGTACGCGTCCCACTCGGCCTCCGGTAACGGGAAGGGGGAGAGTCGGTGGTGGAGGGCGAGTTCGACTTCCACATCACGGCGGTTATACGCAATGAACTCCTGCCAGCCTGCCGGGTCAGAAACAGGAAGATTACGGGTAGTTCCACCGTTGAGCGTCGAGGGGGTGGCTGGTGTGCAAAACTGCTTAATTAACCGCTTGCCGGTATTGTCTTTTTTCACGTCTAGATCCAGGACGGTGGCTGCTTGTTCCAGGCTCATTGGCAACCCCAAGTAGGCACTCCAGATCATGGTGCATCGCCACTGCGCCGGATCCAGATATTTCCGCCCATCCATCAAGTCGGGATGGCGGCGGGTCAGCCACGCTGACAGGCAGATGCGCTCGAACGTGGCGTTGTGCGCCCACTTCACCATACCCGGATCCACCAAGGCTGCTAGCACGTCTTCGGGTAGTTGTTCGCCTGAGGCGAGGTCCACCACTTCCACCGGGGCACTGTCGATGGAGTAACCGAACAAAAGGATGTCGAAGGCTTCGTGTTCGGCATACGGGTATACACCGGACTTAACAAGGATGACAGGGCTGTAGGATTCGAGATCAATAAATAGTTCTCTCATAAACAAAACACTCCATAGGGGTGCTGGGAGAAAACCATGCTCCACACAAAGGACATGGTCTTCTCCCAGCAACCGGTCAGGACAATGGGATTACTGGGCTAGTCAGCGTCACAGGTCTTGTCAGTGACAGTGTCCGGCGTGGCTTGCTCGGTCTTGTGCCGTTCAAGGTCGGCCTTGAGGACTGCGAGTTTTTCTTCGACCTGTCGGTGTTCGCGTCTGCGCTTGCGAGACAGAATCCAGTAGGCGATCTCTTCGGTAACTAGTTCGTTGATCTGCCACCACAAGCACACGAACATGCCGGCTAGGAAACAGTGCGCGATAAGATACCAATCCATAACTTGTGTTCTCCTTACCTCTTAGTTCAAGAAGTCATCCGTGCCAGCACTGATGGCTGGTCCGAAGTCAGACTCAGCGCTGATGCGCCCTGCGCCCAGGGGTTCGCCGTCACGGGTCTTTTGGATGTTGCCGAGCCCGCAGGCGATACCCCTGTTTCCGTTGGTGTTGAACGCGTAGAACGACAGGCTCACGCGGGCGTAGCAGCCGGAGTAGACCTCGGAGCGGTCCAGGATAGGTGCGACATTCTCATCCACGATCTGGGGTGCGGTAATCGAGTTAGCATTCACAAACATAGAGTTTTGATAGGCGTCGTCATCTCGTTCAATATCCCCATCACGCAACGGCAGCTTCAACGCGGCCTTGTTCGGTTTCTTGCCACCAAACTTGCCGACTCCAGCATCAATCGCGGCGTCGATCGCACGTTCAATCGCGCTGATAGTAGATCGGTCGGTTTTAGGAATGATCAAGCTGACGGAGTATTTGGGTTTTCCTCCTTGGATGGAGTTAGGTTCCCACACGTGTGCGTAAGACAGCCGGACTTCACCGGTGACAACACGGGTCGGATTCTGGTTCTGCATAGTGTTCGTAGTCATTTGTTTCCTCTTTTCTTACTTGTTCTTAGGTGTGGATGTAATTGGGCTGAACTCTGTGTCAGCCCCACAGGTTTTCAGTGCTGGGCGCTTATCTGTCTCGGGCACCAGCGCAGGCTTGCCGGCGGGTTTGACCACTAGGCCAGCGAAGAGTTCGTTGAAGCGTTTCTTGCCTAGCTGTTTTTCCAGCGCAGTGATGGTCTTGAGCCTTTGCTGCCAAATGTCGGTGATTCCGGCGGCCTGGGCCACCTCAGCGACTTTGGCTTCATCGATGTATTTGCGGATGCTGCGGCCTTCGACCAGCTTGAAACCCGCCCATTGCTTGCCCTGATTCACCGCTAATGACAGCGCGTGAGCCTCAACGTCAGTGGCCCACGCCTTTAGTTCTGGGAGACGGGCGAGCACGTCCGCGATTTCTGTGTCCGTGAGTTCGGCTGGTGGGGCAAACTCCAACTTGGCAAGCGCTAGGTTGGCTTGGGCGCGAGCCCTGCAAGTAGCGGAGAGTTTGCAAAACCGGCACCACTCACCAGATACGAAGTCACCATCACCTTTAGCCGCCAACACGGCACGCGGTTTGACGGTTTCTTCAGCCCAGGCCTCTAGGTCAGTGACCGGGATAGTCCAGGTAGAGATGTTGGAGCGGCGGGGCTGGTAGATCGTGACCGCAACCTCATCAATCGCATACAGAGGCCCGAAGGCATGCAGCGCGCCGAGGGCGTAGAGCATCAACTGCGGGTTGTGCTCTGCGTCTACCAGGACGCCTTGCCCATACTTCAAATCGATGATCTGCAGTGCGGGTTCTGCGATGATCACGCAGTCCCCAGTACCAAACCCACCAGGGACAATGTGGCTAAAGTCCAAGCGCTGCTCAATGAGCACCACCGGATCTCCACATACCCGTCGGGTCTCACGCAATTGTTCTTGTATGAAGGCGACGTAGTCGTCAGTGAGTTGATCCATCTCGGTATCAATCCAGTCCGAGACAGGCTTGGTCGTAGGCGCGTCATGCAGGGCACGCCTAAGTTTCCACTCCGCCAACGCGTGAGCAACCGTGCCTTGCTCCGCAGCTGGGCTCGTGGATTCTGGCAGGCTGGCTTCCAAGCGTGCCGAGGGTGGGCAGGAAAGCCACCGGTGCGCACCAGACGCAGACAGGATCGCATGTTGGTCAGGCATCAGACAGCCCCTTCGCCCGCTCCAGCAACCAGGCGTACTTACCCGGATCAACCTCGGACAACTTTTCCGCGCCAGCTGCCTGAATCAGCTCCCGCACTTTCGCTGTATGCCCCGCCTGCGAGAGCTGGGCGAGCACACCTCGCACTTGTTCCAACGACACCGCAGTGGCTTCGGGAGCACTTGGAGTATCAGCAGGTTGTGGTTCTGGCTGGTCGTCCCAGGGTGGGGCGGCTGGCTGGATCGCTGGTTGTACCAGTTGGGCGGCAGCAAGCGGACGCACACCTGACGCGCCAGCGTGATCCTCAAGCAATTCCCACGCTTCCTCCTCGATCACTTGAGCGAGCAACGCCACGCCCTCAGCTATCTGGTTCAGTGCCGCAATACGCCGATTCGCTGTGGTGATGTTCACGCCGCATCACCCCTGCCAGTGACACCGACCGCGTCAGCCAAAGCCAATAGATCATCGTCGCTGTCCAAGTGTTCGGTGATATCGATCTGGCGGACACTATCGCCAGGAACCACGAGCGTAACCTGACGGCGCTTACCCAGTAGTAGGCGTAATAGTCGTTCACGAATAGGGATAGCCTTCGTGGCTACGATTCCGGGATCCTCTGGGATGTCTTGGGCGATGTGGAGTTTGAGCCGATGACTAGTCATTACTCTTCCCCTGCCTTTCTGTGGTGGTGGAAGTAGCCCGGCTGGCCACTCCCTTCACCCCACTGCCGACAGACCCGCCACTGTTAAGCCCCGCCTGTCGCACAGCGTCAATCACTGCGGTTTTCACCTCTCGGAACAGTTGCGACACCCGCGCTCGCGTTACCCCTAGGTGTCGGGCTATCTCGGCTTGACTCATTTCTTGATCGATCATGAGATTGACGATAAGCTGGTGTTTGTCACTAAGTTGAGCGACCGCTGAGCGCATGGCTGCTAGATCCGAAGCACGTTCTTGGGCTTCCTCGTTGGCTATAACCGCATCTTCTGGTGTGCGTTCAGAGGCAGTAGGATCGCGGTCGATCTCGAGCATCTGATCCAGTGACCAGGGATGGGTTTTGGGTAGACGGCACCCGCGACGCTCACCGCAGCCAGCGCCACAGGTGCATTTCTTCTTAGCTTTTCCTCGATCCCCACGATGCGTCTCGTGAGCATTCGCCTCTTCCGCACGCCACAGATCGTCAAGAATGGCCTGCGGATGACGCGGCTCAACCTCCGCGATAGACCTCCCGGACCGCACTGCCCGCTCACAGCGATCAGTCTCGATCATGACCGCTAGATCTTCACCCTTCAGAGTGTAGATTTCAGTAACAGACTTATTGCCAGCACAATCAGCTTCGTGCTTGAAGCGGATAGTCAGTAGCGGTTGTGAACCCTGCGAGCGGGTTTCGGTCTTGTGATTTCGCATTGGCGTTCTCCTGTCGGATTGGGATCCGCAGGAGTCCGCCCGTCAGTAAAAACGACAAGACGGGCAGGTTCACGCCCCTCGAAAACGAGGTGATGCGTGATCCATGCCCGTCTAGCGGTTCTGCGGATCGAACTTGTATGAATCAGTATTCAGTTATCTGCTTAAGCGTCAGCCCCTCAACGGCGACCGAGGTTCATGGATTTGATAGAAACGGCCAGTCTCGTCAAACCACAGCCAAGACCGACAGCCCTTATAGACGATCTCAATAAGCCTGTGGTCACACTCCACGCGACAGATTGTCTTCCCGTCATAGTTCTTGATGGTCTGCATCAACACCCCCTCTCTTATTTAGTTAGCTAACTAGCTAACTTAATGGTTAAAAAAAACACCACAAGCTCAGCCACCTAGAGTTACCTGGCGAGTTTGAGGTTCTTGATCCGAAGACTAGTTGCCAGCAAAGAGGTCTCAAACGCGTCAGCAAGGACACTAACCACCTTGTGTTTTTCCTGCTCCTCAAGCCCATACCACCCATCCGGAACAAGCTCACGGTAGGCCCGTGAAAAAGTGGAGCGAGGCATCAGCAACGCTGCGCCTAGATAATTGGCTTGATATTCTGCGCGATCGAAGCTATCAGTGCGGGCGTTTTCAGACTCCGTGGTCAGCGCCCTATAGCTCGACCTACTAGAACATCTCATCGGCGAGTCCTCCAAAACGCTGTCATGGTGGAGTATCAGATGCGCACACTCGTGCGCTATAGTGAACCGCAGTCTGCTTTCTGGCGATTTACTAAGAGCCTTATGGTCAATCACGATGGTCCGCGCAGGAAACACCATATCGGCCTTGCAAGACCCATCCCCGACAGCCGGAACGGTAAGCTCTCGGAAGACCGACATGCCAAGAACACTGCCATCACTAGAAAGCTGGTGATAGTCGATCGTAGCCCGCAAGTGAAATTCCGCGAAGTCATCAATGTCGAGCGGAATCCGATCCTCGAGACGCCCGTCACCACGGTAGACCCTAAGAAAGTACTCAGCGATAGATTCGAGCGCCTCTTTGCTAAGGAATTCGGGTTGAGTGCGCACTAGCAAAGATCCTCCCCCTCGATAATGTCAATAATGCTCCGCCACTGCGAATCACTAAGATCCCGCTCCTTAGCACGCCGCAAAGCCACGCGAGCAAGATCTCTATCCATGATGTAACCAGTCAAGTCTGCCGAAACCTGATTGTCACGAGTCAGCGCAGCAAGATCAAACATCCGCTCCCGCTCGACCCTGCTAAGCCGCAACGCCGCCGCAATCTCCTCAAGCTTGCCATCAGGCGCAGCCCGCCGGCCCTTCTCAATATCACTAAGATACGGAGCAGTCACACCAATCATGTCAGCAAACTTACGCATCGTGTAACCGTGCTGCTTACGGCGTTCCGCCACAAACTCACCAAACTTCACACAGTCATTCATAACTCCTCCAATACTGTTCACACATATGCTAACACGCTAAGAATCGTAGGGCAACTACCTTGATTCGTGTGGTAGCAAAGCTGCAAGGCGATCCGATTCGTTTGTACACTCCAGAGAGAGTGGCTCGCATATAGACGATCTTGACGTCTTAACGAACGCACCATTCCCATGCGACTCCGCTAGCTGTTTGGCTAAGGATGCCTACAGTCGCACCACAAGAGGTTCCTGCCCTACAGCCGTCAGGCTCGGCGAGGTTCCGGTATGACTAGACAGAGCCGATTGTTACAACGCGGACCAGACTTAGTGGTGACAACCTGACAGTGCCTAGAGGCCGCGTTCATAGTGTGCTTCTTACTGCGCATTGATGTCACAGCCAGAGGTTTTCGTAGCTAACACGCCTTAAAACCCTATGGAAGGGGTGCCTCACTCCTCCTAGAACAGGTATCCCATCGCTCAAAACCTTGCGCAAACCATCGGGAAATGGTAGCGTAAATCACACAATGGTGTCGATTTCAACTACTCTAGAACAAAGATATATGAAGGTGAGATGATGGCTCAGGAAGTTCATCGGTACATTCGCTGGTGCGACCCCTCATCGCCGTTTTTCTCTGCACCGTCCCAAAGTCTACAGAATGATACTGACCAATTATCGTCGATTATGAACCTGCCGCCCGATTGGATTAGCTACGAATCTGATGGTTGGCGCGTGTTTTTTCCGATAATACATAAGCTTCGTACCCACGGCTGGAAAGTGCACATCTCTGCCACTCCAGAAAACGCCTTAGATACCCTACAGGTAGTAAGCAGCCGGTGCTTCTTGAATCGGATTGCATTTAAATGTCTTGCAGGACCTCGAGAGCATTTACGCTCCAACGTGAAGGAGGCGTCGAGGGCATCAAGCGGTAAGTTCATTACTATCTATCCATCAGACAATGATGAGCTCAATCGTATTGTAGAGGAGCTCCAAAACTTACTAAAAGGCCGGTCCGGACCCTATATCTTAAGCGATGTTCGATTCCGAAGTGGGCCAATATTTTTTAGGTACGGTGCATTTGTTCCACTAATTATCACCGACGAGCAAGACCAGATAGTCGCAGCAATTCCAGATGCTAACGATCATCTGATTGAGGATGAGCGTGTCCCGCGATTTATTATTCCGAAAGATGTTGAGATACCCCGCGTTGTAGGGGAAGCGATCGGACAATACAATCAGAGCCTGACCACTAATGAATTAGATAATTACAAGGAATTAAAACCGCTACATTTTTCTAATGGGGGTGGGGTCTATAAAGCGGTTGGAAAAGGCCCACACAGCATCACGATCCTTAAGGAAGCAAGACCATTTGCCGGTCTTGACATTAATGGTCGGGACGCTATTGCTCATCAAGAGCAAGAAGTTCGCGCTCTTATCGCCCTTGAAGGGACAGGATGCGCACCGAAGTTCGTCAGAACTTTCACCGTCTGGGAACATCAGTACGCAGAGTTGGAATATATTGAAGCGCAATCTCTAAGCTCTTGGCGCAATGAGCGTTTTCCTTTCAACGCAGTCGGTCTTGGCCGTGACTCCAAACAAGCTTATAAGAACGTGGCGTTAGCTCTCTCTAAGGCGATAGTAAGAGCCGTTGAAATAATCCATTCGAAAGGAGTGGTTATAGGCGACGTTCACCCTGGAAACATTCTCGTTAAGCCTGATGGAGATGTAGTCTTCATAGACTTCGAGGATCTTCGAGATCAAGCATCCTGTGATAAAGCAACGTTCAACGCATTGTCATTTTCCGCCCCTGAAGGGTGTGACGCCTTGGAAGGAGATTGGTACTCTGTTTCCAGAGTTTTGGCGAGCTTATTCGATCCTAGATATGTACACGCGACCCTTTCGCCTGTCTATTGGCAAGTTTTGTTGAATAATGTCAAAAGGGACTTTGGAGAGGAAGTCTCGCACTATATAGACTCCATAGCAAAGCGCAGCGGCGAGGCTAGTAGTAAAGGTGTGGAGCTTACACCAGGTAATCCGCCACAGCCAATACAGCTTACACATGCGAACTCTACTGGATCTTTAGCTCTTTCTCTCGAAACGCGCAATAGAATTGCTGAAGGGATTTTGAGTGCTCGCCATTGCATACCCGGCACTATCTTCCCTGGCAACATTGAAATATTCGAAGATACATGGGGTTCACTTAATGTCTCAAGCGGTGCCAGCGGGGTTCTCTGGGCGTTAAAACGAAGTGGCTATGCCCCCGCGAGTGGGGACGTTCGATGGCTTGCCGATACGACTCTTGTGGCGATGCGATCAGTCGCTCGTAATCTCGGTCTGCTTAATGGTCTTGCGGGGATTGCGGGGTTCCTCACGGAGATAGGCGTTAACGATCATGCGCAAATTATCTGGGCTAGCCTAGCTCCTAATGCTACACGTTTAAAGAGTATAAACCTAGCGGAAGGTCTGGCAGGTGTGGGTCTTAGTATGCTTTCGCTCGGGCTACACGATAATACAGAAGCCTACATTGATATGGCTAAGATGGTGTCTGAACTGATTGTCGGTCGAGCGGATCCACGCGATCATTCTGTCGTTGCGCCTCCATCGGTGAATAAGCCGGGGCTTCTAGCAGGGTGGTCAGGGGTTTCACTTCTTTGGACGGCTCTCGCAAATATCAGCGACAATCCATCCGAGTACCAGCAGCTTGCATTAGCTGCCATACGTCGAGACCTAGCTCAATGTAGGATCGACCGAGATGGTGCTCTCGGAGTGTGGGATGCGGATAAGAACCGTAATCTTCCGTATCTTGGGTGGGGAACGGCAGGAATCGTATATGCGCTTGCTGCACTATGTGCTTCAGACCCTGAAGCGCTTAATCAGATAGAAGACAATGTAATCGAAGGGGCAATTCGAGCCTGCTCTGGTGAGCTATACCTAATGCCTGGTCTTTACCGTGGTCGAGCGGGTATTGTCGCAGCTCTAATTGCCTTACAAGAACTGGGACTTGATAACAGTAAGATTATTGAGAAACACGTGCAACTGCTTTCCGACTCTGCTTTCGAGGTAAATGGGAATTTGCATTTTGCGGGTGATTATCTTTTACGACTTTCTGATGACTACGGAACCGGGGGTGCCGGCGTCCTATGTACATTAACTTGCCTGGAAACCTCTCCCTGGGATCTACTTCCAGTAATAAATGCATCGCAGCTATTTCACGGTAATGTCAATCTGAATCGCGAAAGGAGGTGAAAGGAAAATGCGCAGTGTAGTCGAGTTGCAAGCTGATACTGTCGTGGAGGACGAAGACACCCGTTGGAGTGGTGCCTCCATCTCCGCATGTAGTGGCTTCTCCGGTATTAGCCTGGTTTGGTGCGGACCGTAAACAATACGAACGCTAGGGACTTGGTGGTCGAGTGGGTGAAAGCACCGGCTCGGCCACCAAGCTCAAATATGGAGCTAGTTTAGCGAAAAGAGGTGACTAACAATCCATCCTGCTACTGGAGGATACCATACCTATGCGCGGTGAATCACGGTTATTGGATCTTTGGCGAATCACTAGAGGATGGCGTCACAGACTTTTCGTCGCCAGCCTCTTGTCTCTCGTCACGGCGTGCGCTAGCATTACGTTGCCTCTCCTGTTAAACATAGTCTTTGATCGTGTTGTAAAGTCGGAGCCAATCGAAACGTATATCATCTGTATTGGCGCACTGATTCTCGGGATTGGCATCTTAAATGGCATTGAGGCCTATATTGTCCTAGTCTCAGCTGAAGAGATCATTAAGAAACTCCGAAAGGATATCGTTCAACAACTCACTGAGCTTGAAATCAGTGAGTACGAAAAACGTCCACTGGGAGATCTCATATCGCGGGTTACTAGCGATACGACAGCTCTACGTTCCGGATTTACGAGTGGTGCAGTTGAAATCCTAGGAAATTTGCTAATTGTTGTAGGATGCTGCATTGCAATGGCGTATCTTAGTCCTACTTTGACTATCGTCACCATTCTAGTTCTGATAGCCGCAGTTGTAATCATGGCTTTTCTCAGCAAAGGCATGCGGAATATTTCCTCGGAAATGCAGGACTCAATAGGGTCGGTGGCCAACCGTATACTACGAATCCTTGAAGCTGTTCGCACGCTTCGGGCCGCTGGCGCAGTTGAGACAGAACGCTCTGGGGTAAATCGCTCAATCGACACCGCTTTCAAGCTAGGAAAACGACTTTCACGCCGAGAAGCTGTGATCGTACCGACTTCGTCGTCAGTGTTACAAATCTCATTATTAGCTCTATTGGGAGCGGGCGGACTGTTGGTTGGAAATGGCTCCCTTACTGCCTCGGCGCTAGTGACCTTCCTGCTTTATATGATGATGATGTTTATGCCTGTCGCTTCTATAGGTCCGACCCTAACTAGTTTATTTCGCGCTGCTGGCGCCTACCAGAGGCTATCCAGCATTGAAGCAATGCCGCTCGAGACAGCAAGACATAAGATCACCGACCTCGAGTCAGCCCATCGAAGCACAGACCCTGACGCAGTAATATCCATGCGGCGCGTTAGTTTTACTTACGATGCAGCAGCTGGTAGCTCAGGGAAGTCTTGCAGCTCCGAGTTTTCCTGGGCATTAGACGGGGTCACCTTTGATGTTATTCGTAATAAAGTTACGGCGATTATTGGTCCATCCGGAGCTGGTAAAAGTACTGTCTTTTCCCTTTTGGAGTGCTTCTACCCCCTAAGGTATGGGCAGATATATGTAAAGGGTCGGGCATTAACGTCAATGACAATAGAAGAAGTTAGATCTCAATTCGCGTACGTTGAGCAAAATGCGCCCCTTTTATCTGGTACGGTTCAGGATAACCTCTGCCTCGGACTTTCTGGGGTTACGCGCGAGGAATGTGTTAGAGCACTTGAGGTGGTTGGGTTGGACCATCTGGCGGATAGTCTCTGCCGTGACATAGACGCGTATATTGGCGAGCACGGCGTTTTGCTAAGCGGAGGCGAGAGGCAGCGGCTTGCATTGGCTCGTGCACTGCTTTCAGATAGAGATATATTGCTACTTGATGAGTCGACGTCTAACGTCGACGAGATTGCGCAGAAAAGGCTAGCTTTCTTTCTCAAGGAGTATGTAAAGAATAAAACTGTATTGATGATCGCTCATCGACCCGCACTGATTGAAGCTGCCGATAATGTAATTGTTTTCGACAAGGGGCAACTGGTGGACTCAGGATCGCTCGAAGCTGTCCGCAGTCGCTGCTCTCTTTACCGACAGTTGACTCAGGCAGGCATTTAGTTTATAAGGATGGCGGATATGGAGATGCAGATTAACTTGGGTAGTCAGGTTTAGCATGCAAGCTGGTTTATCTTTTGAGGAAACGCGTCGGATATACGGACCCCTGGTTCGACTTGCTCGCAAAGAGCTAGGCAAAGATATCGCCCCCTGGATATCACTTGCGCTTACATCAGCGTTGACCGCTATGGGGGTGTCTTTCTATATCGGTAGCCTAGTCCGAGGGACCGGGTTTGATGGTCAGATCGGGCAGGCTTATATTGAGTCCGGCTCTACAGGTATTGTGCTCTTAATCTTGGTTTCTGTATTTGCGATCTCATCAAGCTCGAGGGTAGCAGTTACGCTACAGCGTAGAGATATTGTTGTATGGCGGCTTGCTGGGGTTAGTGAGCGGCAAGCCAGAATCGTTGTGCTGGTTGAGATTTCGTTTGCGGCAACGGTTGGTACACTTGTCGGCGCAGCTTGCGCTTTTGGACTTTGGCCTATCTGGAGGCTTGTGTTACACGCTGCGGATATGCCTTATGCGTTAACGCTTGGTTTCCCACCGCTTGCGGTTTTTCCTATTGTTGTCTTCGCTCTTACCATCACTGCGGTTTTGGGTGGCATGAAGGCAGGTAGGGAAGCTGCGAGTGTCCGACCGGTATTGGTGCTGAGGTCTGATTCTGTGGCGGTGCGACGGTTTAGCTGGGGTAGTTGGTTAATCGGTGGACTTGCGCTGTGCCTTATTGGGTATCTTCTATTCTTTGCGAATCGCACGTCAGCTCATAGCAGTGTTATTGATATAACGCAAAAGACGACGTTCATTTATATGGGAACATCGTTGGCTTACGCCGTTCTCATTGGCTCAGTGGGTAAGTTTTTTGTCGGTCGCTTTCTACGTGTGTGGACGGCAGTTGTGCCCGGACGATGGTCAAAATCTTGGTTTTTGGCCAGTCGACAGTCTGAGCATGACTTAGAGCTTTCAACTGCTCTTGTAATTCCGTTGACAGTCTCCCTTGTCCTGGTAACCGGCGTGTTCGGTTATGTTGGGCAGGCAGAAGATGCGGCGAGGGCGTTTGGTGTTGCCTTTGCTGGAAAGGGAATCGATGTCGGTGGTCTTGTGCAGCTGCTCGGTCTTCCGGTTCTGATTTCTTTGATAAATGCTGGAGGAATCGCAATAGCCACGGGTGCTAAGAAGCGCAGGGATGCAAGTATGCTGTTCGTGCTCGGGGCGACCAAGAGGCAGCTTTATTCCAAATTGGTTTTTGAGTCAGTCATGCTTGTGGGGACTTCTTTATTGATTTCGCTAATGGTATATTTCGTTAACGGATTGGGTTTCTTTGTTGCTGTCCGATACGGTCCGATTCCCAACGCAAGTTTCATATGGCCCAGTTTTGCACCATTTTCATTGGCATTGATCGGATTTGGAATCTTCTTGGTGGCTTCAGTATCTACTCACCTTAGGCTTGACTATGTTCAGTCAACAGATATCCAGTAGGGGTTCGTGAGTAATGAGGATCGTAAGTATGAAAGGTGATGGAATCTTGGTACAAGAAACAACGGCTCGGGTGTGCTGTCAGAATCTCAATAAAAGTTATGGTATCCCAGGGCGTGAAGGACTAACAAGGCAGATTCTTCAGGATGTTTCCTTCCAGGTGTGTGACGGTGAGTTGGTTTCTGTGGTAGGTCCCTCAGGTAGCGGAAAGAGTACCTTGTTATACTGCCTTTCCGGACTTGAATCCTGCGATGATGGCAAAGTTGAACTTTGTGGTGTTGATATCACCCAGCTAAGCCTTCCAGACATTTCGCGGATTAGGCGTGATAACGTCGGTTTCGTCTTTCAGGATTACAACCTGATTCAGTCGTTGACATCAATTGAGAATGTGATGCTACCTGCCCAGTTAGCGGGCGTTGATGCTGATCCTGCTGCCGCGAAAGCACTGCTAGATAAACTCGGGTTATCGAATCAAATCAATGCGAAACCGCAGACACTTTCAGGAGGTGAACAGCAGCGGGTTGCAGTTGCTCGCATCCTTTTCAATCAATCAAAAATTGTCTTTGCAGATGAACCCACTGGTGCGCTCGATTCTCAGGCGAGCAAAGTCATTGCCAATCTCCTTCGAGAAGCAGCTCATGCGGGCTCCGCAGTAGTGATCGTGACACACGACATTGAGCTCGCGGCACAATCGGATCGAGTGTTGGTGCTCTACGACGGTCGCGTTAACAGCATATTGGAAGACCCATCACCCCATGAGGTGTTTGAGACCCTCAACATGCTAAATAACGATAACGGCGCTCATGAAACCAGCTCTGATTAGCCAGTTCGAGAATCTTTCCGCCCTCACTAATGAGGCGGTGCGGAACAAATGGGCAAGGCATGGCGAGTGGTGGTACTACTCGGATAGCACCACTGGTCTCTTAATGCGCGTTCCGATCAGTAATCCGGACGACTGGGATCTCGAAGAACATGACATGCAGCGGCTGCGCCTGTCCGCGCAGCCTGTGTTTAACCATGATCAAACGCAGCACTCAGAAGTCATAAGTCAAGATATTTCAAGTAACGGAAGTTACGCCTGTTCGGCTACACGATCATTATCTGACCGTGTTATTCGGCTAAGTGTTCGTGACGTTGCATCTCAGCGTGTAGTTTTTAGCAAATCTCTTCACGAATGCTCGCTTGACCGTGTGTATCTGTCGAGAAATGGTGAAATAGTCTACTTTACCTGCGTGTCCTCGCCGCGTCGTTCTAAATCCTTGTGGGCAATTAGGGTCGATAACCCGAAAGCAGAGTCTCCAAAACGTCTTTTTGCGGGTATGGAGGGCAATTACGTCGGTGTCAGCCGCACTACATCACAAAGGTTTCTGAAAGTAATACATACATCTAGCTTGCACCGCGTGTTTACTCTCATTGACCTTGACGCTCCTCAGATTAACTCCGGCGTCGAAGTCACTACAGGATTAACTTCCAAGCATTATACATTCGAGCATCTAGAGTGCGAAGGGATAGACTTCGCACTCGTTATTGAACACGGGGATACAGCTTCTGAGGGCAAGCTGAGTTGCTTCAGTCTCAACGACAACCGTGTCATGGGAGTAAGATGTTCCTTTAAGGGAGACGTAAATCAGTCTTTGACGTGTGCGTCCTCGGTTTACCTAGGAAAAGAAAGTGTTGTCGCCTTCCTCCCCGATGGGCTTTCTGTAGATGTAGTTGTCTTTTCTTACAGATACTGCGGGATTGGTGGATTAGTCTTGGAGGCTCGATCGACTGTTCACCTGCCAGCGAATGTGGACTCAGCGCTAATGCGCCCGTTGGACTGGCAGCAACCTTATGTCGATATATCTATTTCGAGCTTAGTCGCACCACCGGAGTTGTTGCGAATCCCTCTCAACAGAAGATTGTGGAAACGCCAATCTCCATCTTCCTCTGTATTTGATGTACTAGCGAAAATGAAGGAGAGTAGATACGGCATTGTTCGCACTCTAGGTCGCTTAGATGGCAACTCACCCGCAGGGCTAACAATAGCCTCGTCGACCGCTGGTAGGCAGCCAGCAAAGGGCTGCTTAGTTGTCGGTTACGGAGCCTATGGACGGTCATTGCCCCGTGGTTTCAATCCGCTGTACGCAATGATGCTTGAACGCGGCGTTGATATTGCAGTTGCGCACGTTCGAGGCGGCGGAGAATTTGGTGTAAAATGGCACCAACAGGGAGCGAAGTTACATAAACTTGACTCTATCGGTGATTTTCTTGATGTCTGTGAATATATTAAGACTAACGGAACCAGGTTAAACCCGGACTATAAAGTGTTTGCGCTAGGGGCTAGTGCCGGAGGGCTTTTGGTGGCAGCAGCCGCGAATATGTCGCCTGGTCTTTTTGATAGTCTCATACTGATCGCTCCGTTCGTCTCACCACTTCGTGCTCTCATGGACCCCGATGATCCGCTGGCTGTTACTGATTGGAAAGAGTACGGTAACCCCATTTCCGATCTCGATATTAGGAAGTATATTGCGGGCTACTCGCCGCTTGAAAACATTCCTCCCGTTAGGATGCCAGACGTATTCTTAGCTCTCAATGAATTAGATAACAAAGTCAATAATCGGCATGCTTTAGAATGGGTTGACCGCATGCGCGCAACTGGATCGCACATAGAGTTGGAGATCCGTCCGGGTGCCGATCATGCCGGCTCGTGGTCTGGCGCATCAGCGTCTCAAATACGCATCCTCGAATGGATTACAAAACGCCTGACCTAATAGACATGCCTGGTAGATTCCGGTGATGCCTGCTGGAAATGGTGTCAAAGCCGTACGGAATCGTATTCCTCCTCTCTACTACAACGCTAGCTTAGTCAACGCCAAGAGATGGAGCAGCTACGAGGAGTTGACAACCACTATCCTCGACCTCAACGACAAGAACACAGCAGTCACCTCAAACCAATCGAGTATGAAACACTAAGCGAAAGCACATCCCCCACAGGCCGTACAAACTGTCACTCGGACGTAACGCAGACCCAAGCATGTTCATGTTTTCGAGGAGATGGACACCCCCTCACTCCGAACGCACCAACGCAATCCACAAAGCGCCTCCCCTCGGCACCCGCAGCACGGATGATAGACCCACGCAGGCTTGCTAACGACAGGCATCGGCTTAGATTATAGGTAGGCTGGTCTAACCAGGAAATCGCAAAACCCCTAACCAGCACGGAATAGGAAGCAGTTCAGCCCTTATCAAATCCGACGTCTTAATATCCACTTAGACGTCGGATTTGATAAGTACCCTTTTGCGTTAGCGAGTATCGTGTTAGATGACCGGCTTACGGGAAGATGCTCAAATGGTGAAGTTAATAGTTGAGTTTATTTTGTTTGGATGCTTAGCGGTGTTTTTCTGCACTGTTTCTTGGCTTGAAATGCCTAATGCTAAAGATCAGAAAACTGGAGAAAAACGAAATTTATATCAGCGTTGGCGTTCCGCCAACAGGCAAGTACGCTGGCAACTTATCCTGGGAATTTCAGCGGTATTAGTTGCGGTACTAGCTGCGCTTCAGCTGCTAGGTATTATCCCCTACCTCGACATTGTCTAGGTCACGCATATTAGCAAAGGAAATGCGTCTGCTGTGGGGTTGGCTGATAGTTTTTATGTTTTAGGCCGTTAGTGGGTTTGGGTTTTGCGTTACCTAGTATCGTGGTTTCCCTACTCGGACAAGGTTTTGGGGTTTAACTCGCTAACGGATGATAGGTGGCGTTCGCTCCCGTGCTCGCGATGGTGGTTCAATTTCTATTTTTCGGTTGGATCTATTTTTCTCGCCTGTGTTTGGCTTTTAGTTAAGTTCTACTCTGTTGTATACGTAAGTGGCGGTGAAAAGTAGCGCAATGATTAGCAGTAGGCTGCTGGTGATTGGCCAGACCCAAGGTGTCTCGAGTGTGTCTTGAGCGAGGTTGTTAATTATGGGGGCGAGGCCAAGGGGAGTTTTGTTGCCCTCCTGGATAAATATCGCTGACATCGTTATTAGTAGGTAGGCTCCGAATCCGGCCGCAAGGGGCATGCCGATGCCTGGTTTAAAAGTGGCTGCGACCGTTTGTGTTGCGTGAATGAGAATGATTTGTAGCGCCCATACCAAACTAGCCAATATGATCGGGGCGGGATTAGCGCCTGGGAATAACAGTGATGTTCCTGCCCAAGCTAGGGTAGCGCTGAAGACGGCAAGGAATAGGGTAGATAGCCAGCTGCTGATAGCAAAGCTGATGAGGTAGTGTGAGCGCTGCACGCTACCAGGGAAAATAAAAGGAATGTCACCATTGCCGGTAAGCACGCTGCAACGAAAAGAGTTCATTGCAACAAGGATTACGGTAAGAATTTGGGTAAGGTTCTTTATCCATCCCGCGTAGGATTGCTGCCAGGAGGGTTCTGGTA
>QWBY01000728.1_pt1 | contig 21800 bp, 15 predicted proteins | sample 1972471 | NCBI WGS metagenome assembly QWBY01 (sample SAMN09866722, study PRJNA288562) | Human gut metagenome isolate term6_stool, whole genome shotgun sequencing... | reverse complement strand
AGGGAAACACCCGTTACCATACCGAACACGGAAGTTAAGGCTCTTAACGCTGAAGGTACTTGGTTGGAGACGACCTGGGATAATAGGTAGCCGCCACTTGACAAACAAGGTAACATAAAATGTTACCTTGTTTTTTTCCGCGCTAAAATCGCGCCTGAGGCTCGTTAAGTCCATGCACCAAGAGAACAAGTGAAACGAAGTTCGATTGGCAATGCATGCCTTATTCCAGAGTTTACAAAGAGACGGAACGAAGTGAACGTCGATTTGAATAAACTTACGGATCGGTTTTTGTCAATGCTCAGGTACGTTTAGTACATTGCGCTTGACAAAAACTTCCACTTCGTCCTATGAATCAATTTTCTTCGCAAAACTCGCTTCGCAGTAATTATGCTCAAATATATATTTACTTTGTTCGCTTATCGGCAATACTCAGGTACGTTTAGTACATTCCGTTTGCCGAAAAGCTCCACTTCGTCCTATGAATCATAGCGTAAAGGTTCACGTACGATAGTACGAGGTTCTTCTTTTATTTGCAAAATATTATATTTGCTGAGAGATTCTACTTCTAAGAAATTTTCGCTTCACATAATTTATTCTTAGCCGCATATTTTTATATGCGGTTTTTTTGCGTAAAAAGCTATTTTGTGATACAATTCATTAAAGGAGGCTACTATGAAGAAATTCAAAGCGCTATACTACAGTCTATACATAATTTTAGCTCTAATTGTCATTGGCTATTACCTTATTAATTATGGCAATCCCATCATCAAAGCTAAGGTAGAGAAAGATGCAAAGGAGTACATAAGTAGGCATTACAAGGATCTTGACCTTGAGATTGAGGGCCTTAGCTATCAAATGACGGGTTCTTTTTATACTGTGAAGCTTCAGGATAAAGTTAGCCAAGATACGAATTTTGAGCTGAATTATGATGCTCACGGCAAATTCATGTTTAGTACTTACTATGAAATTCTTGACAATACCTACAAAAGGTACGAGGCCTTTCTTAAGGACTATGCTAAGGATATAGCTGATGAGGAGGCTTTTGATTTTGAGCTTAGTCTTCTTCCTGACAATGAGCTTAAGTATGAGTACTACCTTACACTTGATCAAGAATTTGACAGGGAGCATCTGCCAAGCAAGGTCTTAGCACACTTTCACGCATACGAAGATGAACCAAGCCTTGAGGGCATGATGACTAGACTTAAAAAAGTGCAAAAAGCCAGCTCTAAAAGGAATTTAGACGTGCGCTACTACTCAGGCAGGATAATTCCCACAGCTGACAAGGCCAAAGAGGGTATGGCAGAGAAGTGGGGCAGCGCCATCAGCGTAGAGAGGGTTCTGGAGAAGACTATATTAGATGGGAATATGGAAACCTTAGAGAGGAGGTCTAATAAATGACTAAGACTATGAAAATAATATTATACACATTGCTTGTGCTGCTCTTGGGCATAGTTTTGTTCGCTCTACTGTCATTCTATGGCAATCCCATTAGCAAAATTATGGCGGATAAGGCGGCGGATGAATACTTAAAGACGCACTACAGAGACCTTGACCTTGTGCATGAGCGTGCCTACTACAATTTTAAGGACGGGACATACGTCGTAGAGCTCTGGGACAAGAATAGCGTCGACACAAAGTTTACACTTGAGTACGATAGCTTTGGCAAGATGAAGCGCGATACTTATGATGAGAGGCTTTTCAACACTTTCCGTAGATACATGGGCTTCTTAGATGATCTGGGAGAGGAGATAGCTAAGGACAGCGGCCTTGATTTTGTAATATGGCTTAGACCAGATGATGATATTGATTATAGAGCCTATCTCACACTTGATCAGGACTTCGATGCAGATAATTTGCCAAGCAAGATTACAGCTGGTTTTAAGGCTTATGCAGAAAAGCCAGCATTGGAAGACCTTATGAATGGCCTTAAAAAAGTCTACGAAGCTCTTAAGAGTAGAGATATAGCCGTGAGTTCATATTCAGGCCTTATAATTCCTAACGCTGACAAGAAAGAAGATGGCGAGGCAGAGACTTGGAAGAACGCTATCAGCGTAAATGCTGTGCCAGAAAAAGTGATTGTGGATGGGGACTTAGACGAATTAAAGAGAATCTTTGACGAGGGAAATAAAATTCTTCACAAGTGATGCAAAACTATAAGCGTGGTAGTCCCACGCTTTTTCTATGCAAAGATTAGAGAAAAAAGGCAGAACCACAAGTCCTGCCTTGATATATATTTATTTTACTAAGTAAACTAGCATTTTGCCTTTTATTCTACATAAAGTGTAGTCTATAACGAAAAGATTTTTATCGGTTCCAAAGTACTTAGATGAATCAAATCTTATATCTTCTAAACTTATCTTTCCAGCCTTATCTATGGAGTATGCTTTAATTTTTCCTAGTGGAATTATATGATTTGTATATCCATATCTGCCACGTCCATCCTTTGTAACTGTATCTTCTACTATCTCAGGGTCAAATGCACCAATAACATTAGTATAAGCTGTATCAAATATTATATCGTAGCCTTTGTCTGATTTGCCATATAGTTCGCGAAGCAAATTTTCAAGAAATACTGTCGTATTTGGCTGCTTTGCTGAGAGTGCTACGTTAGATCCTTCTGATCCATCAGGTTTTACAAAGAATATATAGTTGTAGTAAGGAAGCTTTGCCTTTAGATTGACTCCACCTGACTTTTCAACATTTTCATGTACTTCATTGAGGAATTTAATAGCTTTCCTTGAATATTCATAATAATCTGCGTAATGTTTTCTTTCTGGCTGACCTCTATACTTCCAACTTAAGAATTTGTCGTAGTAGTCACATAAATAAAATCTTTCTCTTTTACCGTTATAATTTACGTAAAATTTAATCTTATCGTCGTTCTCTTCTATATCAAGTTTATATTCATCACTTAAAGAATTATTTAGCTCTTTGACAGATCTTAAGCTAACTGGTCCAAGCATCTTTATGTCGTCGCCATCGTTGTATTCTTTTTCTTCCACAAAATCTATGTCTTTTGTATCAATCATAATTTCTTTTTTTGCCCCGTCATATTTAAGAGAGAAATCAACGAATTTTGCGATATCACGAAGCTTAACATAGTTGCTACTATCTATAAGTGCTGTTGTTAAGTAAATTGTATTGTTTTCGTACAAAACATCATTTACTTTTTCTAAACCCTTAGCACTTTCTTTAGTGATCTTAGACACAGCATCTTTTACCTTGCTATAAGCTTTGCCAGGTTCAATTGTGATTAGATTTTCCTTCTTATCAAAGCCTACATCAAACTCTTTTTCTGTTCCAGAGAGTATCACAGCCACATCTCTTAGCTTAAAGTAGTTGCTGCCCTCTATATTGTAAGCGTCTATCTCGACTGTTTTGCCGTCAACGCTTACCTTTTGTGAGCTCTTCACAGCATTAACTGTCTTTACTTCTTCAGCCTTAACTCCAACGCTTAAGAGCATTGCTAAGGCTAAACATAGTAGTATTTTCTTCATAGATTTACCTCCTAAATTTATTGTATTAACAATATAAGTTTACTTTATTATATCACTAATTTTGTCTTCATACAATATAAATGCTTTTAATCAAGGCATATCTATTGACTCAATCCCTTTACTATGATATACTTATAATACGAGGAGGGATACTATGAAATTTAAGAATATATTAGCGGCCATTATTATACTCATGCTGCTTATGGCGGGCTGCACCAATGTGCCTGAAGCGCCAAAGGAAAAAGTTGAGGTTGACAATGTAAAATACGACAAGTTCACATCTGAGAGCTACACAGCCATTTTCGAAGATTATATTAATAATACTGGCGAGAAGAACCTTATCTACTCTCCGTACTCTTACAAGCTTGCTCTTGAGGGTCTAGGCACTGTGACTAAAGACTTTGATACGGATGAGTACCTTGGATACGCTGTTAAGGACAATATGCCTAAGGAGCTTAGCGGCACTAGGACTAAGACCCTTACCATGCTTAATAAGAATGAATTTGAGACTAAGGATAAAAATATAAACGTCGTTAGCTTTCCAGATGAGGCTGTAAAGCTTAGTGATAACGCCAAGAAAGAGGTTTTTGGCGAGCTTTTGTGGCCTAGCGAATATGACAATGGTACTCGTTTTGCCATCATGAACGCGACTAAGTTCGAGTCCGAGTGGGCTGAGCCATTTGACAAGTCACTTATGATGGATGACGAGTTTTCTACCTATGGCGATGGCAGCGGCAAGCCGGGGGACATTATCAAGAAGAAGTACATGATTGGCGAGCTTGACACTCTTGCCTACGACGATGATGATGTCATGGTCGGCATGAAGCCTCTTAAGAAAACTAACTCAGCTGTCTACTTCATAGCGGCAAAAGAGTACACAAAGGACAAAATTGCAAAGATCGCCGCAAATATTACTACGTATGTCAATAAACTTCGCGATTACAAAGAGGGTAACGGCGCAAAGTTCTACGACTATGTTAATATCAAGGTCCCTACTATATTGGACGAGACTAAGGTAGATGTTTTAAGTGCCGAGCTAAATGCGGGTCACGTGGGGCTTGCGAAGGGCTTCAAGGTTAAGGACACTATCACAAATAAGGGAGAGGAAGAGCTGTATATAGGCGACATCACACAATTTGCGCGCTTCAAACTTGACGACAAGGGCGTAAGAGCCGAGGCGGTAACAGATATAAAGGCCGAAGGTGCTGAAGCGCCAGTCGAGAATCCGACAGAGCTTAATATCGAGTGTACAGAGCCATTCTTTGTGGTGGTGGAGAGTGAGGGGGTCATCACTTTTATAACATTTATTGGATATTAATTTTGCGTTCGTGCGTAGCACCAAGGTTCTCGTACGCAAGTACGAGGTTCTTCAAATTGCGCCTTGCGCTCGTTCGATTTTTGCCAATGCTCAGGTACGATCTGTACATTCCGCTTGACAAAAATCTCCACATCGCGCAATCCAGCATAGCGTAAAGGTTCACGTCAAGCTATTGACGGGGTTCTTCATTTTCCAGCATAGCGTAAAGGTTCTCGTACGTAAGTACGAGGTTCTTCAACTACTCTTAGGACAAAAGAAATCTAAATCAATGCGCCAATCTCATCATAGCGTAAAGGTTCGCGTCCATTTATGGACGAGGTTCTTCAACTACTCTACGAACAATGTGGAGATTAGTAAAATTTGATTTAGTGGTATTACGCTTTTTCTATGCAAAGATTAGAGAAAAAAGGCAGAACATTATGTTCTGCCCTTTGCTATGTTTAGCTTATTTTACTAAGTAAACAAGTATTTTGCCTTTTATTCTACATAAAGTGTAATCTATGACCATAAGACTAATATCATCATCAAAAAGTTGATGATTATTACCAGGGTTTGTGAATTCATCACCAAAATATTTTATATTACCATCTTTATCAATAGTATATGGTTTGATTTTACCTAATGGTATTATGCCAGTGTTATAAGATGTTATTACATCTCCGCTTTTTGTTTTTATGTTACTTATATTAGTAGGAGCCGCAGCACCAATACTGTTAGGATAACAAAATTGTACTGGTAAATCATAACCTTTGTCAGATTTAGCAACTAAGTTGTGCATAATACAATTTAGTTCAACACCAATCTTAGGACTATATTCGTTTTTTGAAACAAAATATACCATATTGTAATAAGGAAATTTTAATTTCATATCATATCCGCCAGATTTTTCGACCTTATCACTGATATCTTTTAAAAACGCAACAAGTTTCTCACCATATTCAAAGTAGTCATCATCAGAATTAGACACCGGTTCACCATTTAAGCTATATGACATATTTGAAATATTGTATTCATTGGTGTAGAATCTTTCTCTCTTGCCATTATAATTTACATAGAACTTAACCTTGTCACCATTTTCTTCTACGTCTATCTTGTAGTCACCACTTATATTCTTATTAAAATTTCTTATTGAATCTATGCTTACTGAGCCAAGCATCGATTTATCGTCGCCGTCGTTGTATTCTTTTTCTTCTACATAATCAATATCTTTTGTATTAATTATAATCTCTTTGTCTTTGGCGTTATAAGTAGTTTCAAATCCAATTCTTACACCAAGATTACGTAGCTTTAGGTAGTTACTATTATCAATATTAATAGTATTTTCATAATAGAAATTATTATCTATAATGTACTTAACACTTTTTTCTACACCCTTAGCACTTTCTTTAGTGATCTCAGACACACCATCTTTTACCTTACTATAAGCTTTTCCAGGTTCAATTGTTATGGCGTTTTGTTCCTTATCAAAGCCTACATCAAACTCTTTATCTGTTCCAGAGAGTATCACAGCCACGTCTCTTAGCTTAAAGTAGTTGCTGCCGTCTATATTGTAAGCGTCTATCTCTACTGTTTTGCCGTCAACGCTTACCTTTTGTGAGCTCTTCACAGCATTAACTGTCTTTACTTCTTCAGCCTTAACTCCAATACTAAAGAGTAGTAGGAAAGCTAGAATAAGTAGTATTTTCTTCTTCATAATAAAACCTCCATTATATACTTAGTGCACTAGCACCATGTCTTTACTTTATTGTAGCATAAAAGAGCTTCTTTTTCAATTAAAGAGTAAGTATTCACTATATGTTATCTAGATTACATATAGAGCTTATCGATCGATAGGCTCTTTTCTACATCGTTTAACTAAGGCATAAGGTATGAGAGACGAAGGTAGAAATATTTTCCGCTTGCAAGCCGGGCACATAATCTTATGGGGAAGGTAATTATAAAACGTCAAATTATTGCAAAGATATAGCTGATGAGAAAGCTTTTTCTATTTGCAAAGCTAAAATAATATCTATACCAAACCCAATCAATATAAAGAAATTTAATGCATCTGTAAATTCTCCTCTTTAGAGCGAATATATAGAAAAAATTCTATATATTTTGCAAAAACATATTGACTATTTTCTATGTGTGTGCTATTATCAATTTATAAATAAGAAAGGAGTGAAGGATATGAGTGAGAATATATATGCAGCTGTTTCTAAAAAGCTTAAGGCGATATCGGATCAAAAGAGGCTAAAGATTATTGACATGCTATCTTGCGGGGAGCTATGCGCTTGTGAGATTCTTGAAAAGTTTGACATCACTCAGCCGACTCTCTCTAGTGACATGAAAAAGCTTGAGGAGGCAGAGCTTGTCAAGAGCAGGCGTCAGGGCAAGAACACTTACTATACGCTAAACAAAAAGGCGCTTGAGCACTTCCTTGAGCAGCTTGAGTACATCTTTGGTGACAAGCCTGATTGTATCTGTCACTGCAAGGAGAAGATTGATTATCAATAATTACATCATATTTGCAGCGCTGCGACTTATAATACAAACTTTTTTGAACTTGCCCTAGCAGTTTCGATAGCTTTCTTTGGAACAAAAAGTGGAGCTACACTACAGGGCTGTAGGAGTGCTTAGCGAAATAATTATAAAGTTTAAGGAGCTCACTAAGGTGGGCTCTTTTATATTGCCTCTTATTCTTGACAGTGTGATATGAGTGTGCTAAAATATACTTGGATTATGATGTTTACACTATTTGAATAATTTTGGAGTATGATATGAAGGTTTTACACATTTTAAACTATGTCGGCCGTGGCGGCAGCGAAACTTACATAAAGAACCTCGCTACAAGTTCTGATATTAGTCACGAGCTCATCTACAACGTCGACGGCGGCGGTCTCGAAGCTTTTAAGGAGCTCGGCATCAAGACTACTCAGCTAAGTATGAAGAGCGCCTTTGACATCAGCGCGGCGAAATTCATAAGGCGCTACGCCGAAGAGAACGGAATTGACATTATACACACGCACTTTATGAGGGAGAATGGCATTGCCTACCTTGCGAAACTACTTGGATCTAAGGCGAAGACCATTAACACAAGGCATATGCTAACTAAGCTTACTAAGATGCAAAGCTTTGTTAACCGCATCTTCTTCAGTGCTAATAGTGCTGTGATTGCGGTCTCGTCGAAGGTTAAAAAGTCTTTAATCTCTGAGGGTCTAAGTGAGAAGAAGATTGTGTGCATAGCGCCGCCGGTGCTGCTTGAGGACGCACCTAGCATAGCTCACGAGGGCGAAAAGTGGCTTGTCTCAGTAGGCAGGCTCTCTGAGGAGAAGGGCTGCATCTTTTTTGTGGATGCGCTTAAGGAGCTTTTCAAGCTGGACTGCGCCAAGGATTACAAAGCCATCATCATCGGATATGGCGATCTTGAGAGCGCTATGAAGGAGAGGATCAAGGCGTACAATTTAGAGGAGCGCGTGCTTTTGCTCGGCTACCAAAAGCCTTATGCCTACCTTAAGTCCGCTCAGATATATGTCAATCACTCGAAAGAGGAGGCCTTTGGCCTATCCATCGCCGAGGCGGCAAACTTGGGCGCGGCTCTACTTATCGAGGAAAATGTTGGTGCGTCTGACTACTTTAACGAGGAGTCTAGAACTGCCCTAAGCTATAAATATGGTGACGTGCAAGGCTTTACTGAGAAGGCTGCGCGTTTAATGAAGGATGCAAAGCTTAGAGAGGAAATTTGCGAAAATGCTGGGAATGTTGCGAGAAGAGAGCTTTCACGCGAGAAGATTCTTAGCGATATAGAAAGGATATACAAAGGAGCAATTTATGAAAAAAAGTAAAATAAGGATACTGGACATCGTATTTGTGGTCTTGGTGCTAATTTTTGTCTTCGTAGTTTTTAGACAAAGAGCGACTAAAGAAGTAAGGCAAGAGAGCGCAAATATGATTTTAACTATGCAAGTTGACGAGATCAAGGCTTCGAGCGTTGACTTTGTCAAGGAGAAGGACACAGTGATTGACAAAAGGCGTAACATCAAGCTAGGCCTTGTTGACAAGGTTTATGCAGAGGACGCAGTTGATAGCCCTGACTCTGAGTTTAAGGGCATCAACGACGGCAAGGACGGCTGCCCAAGCTACAAGTCTTTAAAACTTGATGTTTTAGTCAATGGAAGACTTGCGGATGATGGCATCTACATCAACTCCACAAGGTATTTACTTAACGAGACCCTAACATTCACAGTTGGGGACCTACAAATTTTTGCAAAGCTAATGTCTATTGAGGTGAAAGATGAAAAGTAAATTTAGAATATTTGATATATTAATCATAGTTGTCGTATTAGCGTCAGTTCTACTATTTGCAAAGAAGATAAACCTTGCAGATGGCAGAAAGAACGCACTAGAAGCCTCAGAGAAGGCAGAGATGACAGTCGTTGTGCCTTACATCGATAAGGACATAGCAGGCGCCATCAAGGTGGGAGCGCCATTTAAGGATGTGCTTCAACTAAACAATCTTGGAACTATCAAGGATATAAAGCTTGATGAGATTGACGAAGACGACTTTACTTTTGACGGCAAGCTTCTATCCTTCGACAAAGATCGCTACAAAAGGCTTACAGTGACAGTTGACGTCCTTGGCAAGAAGACAGAGAAGGGCATACTTATAGGCGGCACAAACTACCTTGTTTGGCAGACAAATACCTTTAGCGCAGGACCAGTTGAGCTAGAAGACGTCAGAGTCTCTGGCATTAATTACCTTGGACAATAATATGACAAGGATCTTAGAAAACTTGAAGCTCTCCTTGGCATACAATGCTTGGCGAGATTCATTCATTAGAAAGCTTATATCAACGATTTGGCTCTTCATTGAAGAGAGATTATACACAGTGCTTGATGCGCTTGCTAGAAAGAGCTGCATTTTCAGCTTATTAAAGAAGCTTGCGAAGAGAATCAGCCTAGTCATAGCACTAGGAATCGTTCTCATCTGTATAATTCCAGATAGGTTCTGGTCGAATAAGTTCATCTACCTCATGGCCTTTGGCCTTATGCTACTAAACATTTACAACAAAGACCAAAAGAGGCGCGTAGCCTTCGAAGACTTCTTCGTCCTATTCGTAGTCTCAATACTACTTTCGGCAGGACTTTCAGTATTTCCAAGGCTTAGCTTAAAGTACCTGGTAAACTACCTAGCAGTTTTTATGATCTTTGCAATCTTCGTAAACAATGTTAAGAGAGAGGGTCTAGGAGTGCTACTAAACGGGGTCACCCTCGCAGTACTAGTGGTGAGCCTCTTTGGACTTGTGCAAAAGTACATCATAGGCATAGCTGTCAATCTATCGCAGACAGACATCTCCATTAGCCAGGATCTAAGCGGCAGAGTATACAGTACCATGGGTAACCCCAACGTCCTAGGTGAGCTATATATACTACTAATACCGTTAATAGTTGCGAACCTACTTAGCACGAAGAAAGTCTTTGTAAAAGCCATAAGCGTGGTAACGATACTTATATCAGTACTAGTTCTACTACTAACAGGCTCACGTTCAGCATGGGCATCGATCGCACTGAGCGCAGTAGTCTTCTTGCTACTATATAGACCCAGAGTGGTGCCAATATTCATAATGCTGGGACTGATTTCGTTCTTCTTTATGCCGCAAAATATACAGACGCGCGTTGTGTCGATGTTCAACAAGAGCGACACAAGCCTTAACTACCGTAAGTACATCCGCGAGTCTGCAAGCGATATGAAGCACAGATACGAATTCGTGGGCGGAGTTGGACTTGGTAACGAAGTCTTTCAAAGCGTCTTCGAGCCGTACAAGGTTAAGGAGCTAACAAAGGTTTCGCACAGTCACAGCCTCTACATGCAGCTCACTATAGAGCTAGGCATATTCGCAGTCTTCTTCTTACTAGCCTACCTTGCAAAACTCATCTTGCACAGCCTCATCATAGCCAAAGCTAGCACAGACGAGACGCAAAGGCTCATCATATACGCATGCATCTCAGCCATATTAGGCTTCATGCTAATGAGCACAGCAGATTATACGTGGTTCTACTTAAGAATACTCGTGCTCTTCTTCATCACAGTTGGAACACTTAAAGTCGCAGCAAGTGAGAGAGAAGAAGCATTACAATAGCATAGATATAAAATCAGGCAGAGCATATACTCTGCCTTTTCTTATGCATACATCTTCATGCCATGTCTTGCACCTGTGGTCATTTAGTGATACAATTACCTTAGGTGATACTATGGATTTAAAGGCGAAGCTTAAAATTTTATCTGACTCGGCGAAGTACGATGCCTCATGCTCTTCGTCTAATTCATCACGCAAAAATACTGGCGGCATCGGTAATGCGGCCTCATCTGGCATCTGTCACAGTTGGTCTGAGGATGGCCGCTGCATATCTCTACTTAAGATCTTATTCACCAACGTTTGCATCTACGACTGCGAGTACTGCATCAACCGCGCTTCGAACGATGTCGTGCGCGCCTCATTCACGCCCGAAGAGGTTGCCGAGCTCACTATGAACTTCTACATCCGTAACTACATCGAGGGCCTCTTCCTATCAAGCGCCGTTATCAAGAGCCCCGACTATACCATGGAGCAGCTGATCAGGACTGCTGAGCTCCTTCGTAATACTTACCATTTTGGTGGATATATACATATGAAGGTCATACCGGGCGCGTCAAAAGAGCTAGTTACAAAACTAGCATCTCTAATTGATAGAGTCTCTGTCAACATAGAACTACCGACCGAGAACTCACTTAAGATGCTCGCTCCGCAAAAGACCACTGATGGCATCATGAAGCCCATGAACAATATCAAGCTGGCGATAGCCGAGAACAAAGAGGACAGGTTGAGGTACAAGAGCGCGCCACTCATTGCCCCGGCGGGTCAAACTACGCAGATGATTATAGGCGCTGCGAATGAAAGTGACGAGACCATCATCACGAAGGCATCGCTTCTATACAAAGGCTTCAATATGAAGCGTGTCTACTACTCAGCCTTCGTCCCTGTTGTTAAGTCGAAGTACACAGCCGGCATCAAAGCCGCGCCGCTACTTAGGGAGCACCGCATCTACCAAGCGGACTGGTTGATGCGCTTCTACAAGTTTAAGCCGAACGAAATCGTTTCACGCAAAAACCCCATGCTCGATCTGGACCTTGATCCGAAGGCTTTTTGGGCAATCACGCACATCGAGCTCTTCCCGATCGAAGTCAACAAGGCGAGCTACGAGGAACTTCTTCGTGTGCCCGGCTTCGGCCCGACAACTTGCAGAAGGATTATCAATGCAAGGCGCTTTGCTAAATTATCGTACACTTCACTTGAGAACATGCACATCTCCTTAAAGCGTGCTAAGTACTTCATCACAGTAGGTGGGGTATATAGAGGCGGTAAAGTGGGTACTCGTGAAAATCTGCGCATAAAACTCATGGATAAGGTGAACTTAAATGAACAGCTATCGTTATTTTGATTATGACCAAAGCTTCGAGGGATTAATGACGGTCATCTTTGAACTCTACGAGGACATAGAGCGCGCGAAGTACATGAGAGAGGCTCAAGAGTCCCTACTCGACACTAAGGTTTTTATCGCCACGGATATGGAAAAGGCGACTCGCGTAATTAATGCCATCAAAGCAAAGTTTTCAAGCCGCTTCATGAGGGAAGTCATTGCAGTCTTTTTGTCCTGTGATCCTAAGAAAGAAGATATATTAATCCGCGCCATCAAGGGCATCTTCGAGCGCGGCTACGGCTACATCTTCTCATCAGAGAAGGCGGCAAGCGAGTTTCGCCGCATACGTAGAAGCGTTTTATCAGAGAACCACTCGTACAAGGGTCTACTTCGCTTCAAAGAAGTGGAGGGCGGCGTGATGCTAGCTGAGTTTGAGCCAAAAAATGACATCCTTACACTACTCGTGCCGCATTTTGTAAAAAGATTTCCTACTATAAACTTCGTCATCGCCGATGTAAAACGGGGTACAGCCGCCATGCACATCGGTGGCAAAGTAGAGTTTCTGGAGCTAAAGGAGCTAAATTACGAAATTAGTGAGAGAGAAAAATTCTTCGAAGAAGCTTGGCAGGACTTCTACAAGGCCATCGCCATAGATGAGAGACGTAATGAGAAGCTCATGATATCCAATATGCCAAAGCGTTACTGGCGCTACCTCACAGAAAAATAACTTGTATTTAATGAGGATTTCCATTATAATGGAATTAAACAGTTTATCAGTCTAAATGATTAAATAAAATATATGCACAGAAGGAAGTGACACTTTGATTAAAGAAAAATTTAAAGAAGTCATAGCGACCGTTTTGCCGATCTCGCTACTTGTAATCATACTAAACTTCACGTTCATACCGCTTGAGGCAGATCTATTCAAACGCTTTTTGCTAGGCGCAATTTTCATACTTTTGGGGCTAACGATATTTCTTATCGGTGTCGACCTTGGCATCACGCCTATGGGGGACAGCTTCGGTCACGCAGCAGTTAGGAGCGGCAAGCTTTGGGTCATAGCAATCATGGGACTTGTGCTTGGCTTCGTTATATCCATAGCTGAGCCGGACCTTCACATCTTGGCAGACCAAGTTGGTGATGTGACCTTAGGCGTAGTATCGAAGTCGTCACTAGTTATGCTTGTGTCAATGGGTGTCGCAGTCTTGATATCACTAGGCATGGTGCGTATAGTAAAGGTCTTCTCACTAAAGACATTCTTACTCATCACATACGGCGTCATACTAGCTCTTGGCATACTTGCAGACCAGTTCTTCCTTGCCATCTCCTTCGATGCATCGGGAGCAACTACAGGGGCGCTTACAGTACCCTTCTTACTTGCTTTATCCGCAGGTGCCTCAGCCATTAACAAAGACAGTCAAAAGTCCGAAGAAGACTCCTTCGGCTTAGTAGGCATAGCCTCTGCAGGCGCCATCATTGGTGCACTCGTACTTGGTATGCTGAATAATCCAAGCTTTGGAGACGTACCCGACTACGCTGCAGCAAGCGAGGCAGGAGTCATCTCGCACTTCATTCATGAAGCGCCGATAGTCGCAAAAGAGATCATCGTCGCATTGCTACCAATCATCGTGATATATGCGATATGTAACCTAGTCTTCTTCCACAACTCGAAGAGGATGAACGCAAGAGTCGCAACAGGCTGCGTGCTAACCTTCGTAGGACTAGTAATCTTCCTAGTCGGCGTAAACTCCGGCTTTATGGATGTCGGACGCTATATAGGCCGCGTGCTTGCAACAGAGCACAGCAAGACCTTCATAGTTGCCATCGCCTTTTTAATGGGCGTTTTAACTATACTTGCAGAGCCGGCAGTGCACGTACTTACTAATCAGATTGAGGCCGTTACAGCAGGCTCAATCAAAAAGTCAGTCGTACTTATGACCTTGTCAATAGGTGTCGGCATCGCAGTTGCCTTGTCGATACTTAAGATACTAGTACCAGGGATGCAGCTTTGGCACGTCTTGCTACCTGGCTATATACTTACATTCATCATTATGCGCAAAGTGCCAAACCTATTCGTGGGTATAGCCTTCGACTCAGGCGGAGTCGCATCAGGACCAATGACAGCAACCTTCATACTTGCTTATGCGCAAGGAGTTGCAGCGTCAACACCATCGGCAGATTTGCTTATAGACGGCTTCGGCACCATCGCCATGGTTGCGATGACACCACTTATAGCACTGCAAATACTTGGTTTATTCTACGTAAAAAATAAAGGAGGAGGAGCTAATGCGTAATTTAAAGTCTCGTCACTTAGAGATGCTAGTAGTCATAGTCGAGCAGCACAAAGCAAGCAAAGTCTTGCACTTAGCTGATGAGAAAGGCATTACAGCCTCAGTAGCCATGCTAGGCGTGGGCACTGCATCAAGGACAATCTTCGACTACCTTGGACTAAACGACAAGAAGAAAGAGATACTTCTAATCTTTGGAACAAACGAGGAGATAAGAAGCCTTGCAGCGTGCATCACAGAAAAGTTAGAGCTAAACAAGCCAAACCACGGAATCGCCTACATCGAGAGCGCATTCAACGTCTTTGGCACAGAAGATAATGATAAAGATAATGATAATATTAAAAGAGGTGAAACAATGTACAACGCCATCTATACAATAGTTGAAAAAGGAAACGCAGAAGATGTCATCGAAGCCGCACAAAAGGCAGGCTCAAGAGGCGGCACCATAGTCAACGCTAGAGGCTCCGGCAGCGAAGAAGCACGCAAAGTCTTCAACATGTTCATCGAGCCCGAGAAAGAGATCGTTTTGATTATATCCGAAGAGAAGATGACAAAGGATATAGTTGAGTCGATAAGAAAAGAGACAGGCATTGAAGAGCAAGGTAAGGGAATAATATTTGTGACGAATGTGGAACAAACCTATGGTTTGGTCAAATAGATTGATTCTTATCAAAATCGCGCCTGAGGCTCGTTCGTTTTGTTGACAATGCTCGAGTATGACATATACGCTCCGCTTGTCAAAAAACTCCACTTCGCCTCATCCATCGATTTTGCCTACAGAATCTACTTTTCATACAAGATTGCGAAATTAAGCGCTAAATATAAACAATACGATAAGAGAGCTTCGGCTCTCTTTTTTTATGCGCCACACATACATACACAAGGCTCACATATATATGCAAGGCTATTACGCCTCGAAATGTAAAATTTTGCATTTTATGCAATTAATTTCAATTAAAACGTGCATAATTCACGATTTTGTGGTATAATCATTGTGATTATCTATGAATATAATCACAAATATATATATCATACATAGAGGGGGAAAAGGTATGAAGAACACAAGATTTAAACTAAAAAGGCTAGTAACATTAGTCATCGCAGTGATGATGCTAGTGACAGCTATGCCTGTTGGCGTATTGGCCGAAACTAAGTACAATTACGATGACTTAACAAATGAAAAGACAAAGTTTGTTAATGAGCTTAAACCTGTTAAGGTTGCAAAACCAGAAGCAGGCAAAACAGCGGCGGATTTAATAAAAAATCCAGATCAGCCGGCTATCTACACTTTGCGTACTGATTATAAGGTACAAAGAGGCGAAAAGTATGAGATTGACTACCAACCATACATCGCAAGTGTAGGTGCAGCAGCAAGTGATGAAGAAAAAGCTAAGGTAGATAAGACTATAAAACTACCTGCTCTTGCTGGTTATGACGAACCGCAAGATGATTTTACAATTGACTACAAAACTATAAAAGATGCTGCAGATGGAAAAAATAAAACAGGAAATGATGCTAACGGATTTAGATATTCTGATGAGCAAGAGTTTAAATACACCGCTAAAAGCAATCAAATCAAAATAAAACACGTTTTTCAAGATCTAGAAGACTTTACTAAATACACAAATCCAGACGGGACGATCACACAAAAAGACACTATAATAAAGACTGATGGCTCATCAGAAAAAGTAGGTGAAGCTGAAGTCAAAAATCACGAGCTTATTACAACTCAAAACGGTAATACTGGTTCCACTATGGAAGTAAGTCCTTTGACTGAAGGCCATCCAAATAGAAAAGGCTTTGTTCCAGAAGCTGAATCTATTACAATGCAAGTTCCAGAAAACGCTACAAACTTCATCTTGGAATACCGCTACAACCGTGCTCATTACGATGTAGTTTTTGACACTGCAGGCGGAACACCACTTCCAACTCGTACACTTTATTATGGACAAGTGATTCCTAAACTTGCCGATGAAGCTATCCCTACTAAAGTAGGCGGTGACTTTTTAGGCTGGAAGCCATCTGTTGAATTAACAACAAAGGATGGAAGAACATTTAAAGCAAATGAAATAATTAAAGTTGGAACTAATGAAGCTAGCAAAAATCTTGATGCTAATTTAATCATGCCTGCAAGTAAGCTTACTTTCACAGCAGTGTGGAAGGACAAAGAAAAGGCAGACTACGCCGTACAATTCTGGGCAGAAAAGGCAGACCATGCCGATGGTGCTTCTCTTTTAGATAAGTACGACTATATAGGTACTCGTGTCTATAAGGACAAAGACACAGGCTCGAGACCGAACTTAGATGATGAACCTGTAAATGGACTAAAATTCCCAGACCTAGACAAAGCTCGTCTAAACAAGATATGGGCTAACGCAAGATTTAATCGTACCAAAGATCTTTATCTAAACAAGTTTTACGTCTACAATAAAGATTTAACAGACAAAGAAAATGCGGACCCAGCAAATGTAAATCTAGTTAAGTCTGTTGATTCAACAGGTAAGACTGTCTACAATATCTACTACGACAGACAAGTCTACGACCTATACTTTACAAAGTCTAATGCACAACCTGATAAAAACACCATCTATCCTGAAATTTGGGGATACGACCCGGCAAAAGGAGAATCTGTCATGTTGGGCGGTCCTGGCAATCCATACCACTACAAGGCCAGATTCAACGAAATGATGTATAAGTGGCCAAACGATGCTAAGCAAACTAAGGGCTTCACACCAGGCTATCAATCTTTTGGTTGGGGACCAAACTATACCAAACCTAATTGGCCGCTACATTTGGACACACCTCCTTATAGATTAAATGCCGATGAATTTTTGGACATGGCTAACTACACTAACTGGGGCGGCTATACTAAGAAGATAGATAAGGGTGATGGAACAATGATCGATTTAGATAGGTTCGACTTCACAACCCTTTCCTTCGGTATAAAACAGGATACACCTTCCATCCCTCACCACATGGACTTTTGGATGGACGGTTTCAAGAAAGGCGAAACCATCATACGTTACGACCTTGTTAGAACAAAGGCGGATACAGCTGCCTTGAACTATGGACACAAATACCCTATAGTTACAGGCTTTACTCCTAAGGACTATGATCCGACAAACCCTCAAAGCGCATGGCCGACAATTGCAGAGGGTAGCGAGGAGAATGGCCGCGTGAACGAAGAAGGAATTAATGATCTAAACGACGAGCGTGATGATATAACACTTAACACTTGTGGGACATACTATAACAACTTTGGAACAAAACTTCCTATCGGACAGCTAGAGTTTATATCATCCTTCTTTAGCGATTCAGACGAATTTGGAGATGTAAAAGAAGGTGGTCAATCATTTGAAGAAAACGGCTACCTACGCTTTAAATACACTCGTAATAAGTATCCACTAAGATTCAACTATGACCCGTCAAAGATTAAGGACGACAATGAGTTTAACTCAACTAACCAACTACAAACCTTCTACGAATTCCCTCTAAAGGCTCTAAGCCCTGATGCGGATACGGAAGAAAGCTACAATACAGAAAATCCGAAAAACATATTGGATAATCCAGAAAAGTTAAAAGAATTAGGCCTTACAGACCTTGTCTTCACAGATCCTAAAGATGGCAAGTTAAAAGTTAAGAGACCAGATAATCTTTCAGACCAAATGATCTTCAAGGGCTGGGCACTAGACCCTGCCGGTACTAAGCTTATTTGGGAGAACCCAGGCGAAAAGATGCCTTTCCACCCAGTTAACCTATACGCAAAGTGGGGCGAACCAGATTATAAATGGAAGGTAACTTTTGACCCAAACGGTGGAAATTTAAGATCAATTGACGAAGAAAAAGTAACTCAAAAACGCAAAACTATACAAGAAGGCGACATTAGCCAAGAAGAGATAAATACCTATGCTAAAAAAGAAGAAAACGATGGCGACAAGCAAGTCTTTACAGTAATTCAAAGACAAAAGCTTGTAGAGCCGAAATATAAGCCTACAAGAAAAGGCTACGACTTTATGGGCTGGGAAGTAATTAGATATAAAAAAGATGCCAATACAGGCGACTACACTAACGAGCAAGACACAAGCTATAGAGACACATATAAAGTTCCAGAACTTTACTCCTTCGGTAACGACGTAGTAGCACCAGTCTACCTAAAGGCAATTTGGGTTCCAAACAATAGAGTAGATGTAAAGGTAGAACACTATAAGTTGGACAAGGAATTTAACAAAGATACAAGCATAAATAAAAATCCTGACGAAGATACTCTAGAAGGCAAACGTGCAGGCTATTTAGTTGCAACAACTGGAGACAGGCAAGATGACAAATATATCTTGGCAACTAATGACGAGATTGAAGCTCACAAGGATACTTCAGACGTTTATAGTATTTACAAAGATTATAATGATAGAGTACATGGAGACAACACCTTCTTCCAACAATTCATAGTTGAACCTGAAAAGATTGATGATGGCAATGGAAACTTAATTGACAATCCTAAAGTAGAAAACAATGTATTTAAATTCTTCTACAAGCCATTTAGAACTCGTGAATACAAGGTCAACTATATTGACGAAAGATTTAAAGGTAATGAAACCGCTGAAGGTGCGGCTATTATTGACCAAGAATTAGTTTCTAATGGTAACCGTCACTTTGACGCAAGAAACTATAGACCAATACCAGGTTGGGTTTTAGCTAAAGACGAAAAACCACAACAACAACTATTCTTTGATGTAAATGAAAAAACAAATGAATTCTTAGGCATCAACGGCACAGGTAAAGATGAAATTACCTTCTATTATAAAGACGTAAGAGTAATTGAAGTGCCAAATAAAGATGATCCAGTACCAGATGGATATGTAAGAGTGACTTATAAAGCAGATAAGGGCGGAGCATTTACAGATAAAGATGGAAATTCAAAGACAGAATTATACTACGATGTAATCAAGGGACTTAAATCTGACCTACTTCCAGTTCCTAAAGAATTGGCAGAAGGCGAAACTGTAGATAAAGATAAACATTATATCACTCCAGAAACTGGAAAGAAATTTATAAAATGGGATGAAAAACCATTATTAAACAAAAACACAATAGTTGATAATGATAAAGAAGAAAACTTCTATGTATTTACTGCGAAGTTTGAATGGTCAGGCTTAAGCGCATCTGGCTTAGTAAGAACAGAAGCCTTTAAAGATCCGAATGGCACTTGGACAAATGACTTTGCTCCTACTATTGATCAATTAAAAGCACAACTAGTTTGGAGAGAAAAAGACAAAGTAAAAGATCTTCCGGCAGGAACTGAAATAAAATTATTTGACGAAGATGGAAACGAACTAACTAAAGACGAGCAAGTTTATAATTTAGTAACTGAAAAGAAAGCTGCCGATAAAGATGAGCTTGTTCGCACAGTGAATGTCAAGGCTAAAGTTACTTTCAAAGATGGCAAAGAGCCACAAGAGCTAACTATACCAATTACAGTTTACAAGAACGTTTACGAAGCACTTAATAAGGAAGGCGACAAGCCACTATTCTTAAAAGAAGCTGAAGAGAAAGACGCTAAAGACGGCGGACTAAAAGACGTAACTGGTAACTATGTAAAAGTTACAGTTCAACCTACTGAAAAGAATACAAATAAAGATGCTAAGGTTTACTATGTTAATCCTAAGGCTTGGGTAGAAATTCCAGAAGTAGCATGGTCTGAACCTGACAAGAATAAGACTGACTTCTTAAAGTGGACAGCAGATAAAGTTGCACAAAACGAAGGACAAGCGGAAAATGGAATCTTTGACTTTAGCAAGCGTCATAAGTTTATTGATAAAGAAACAACCATCAAACCAGTATTTACTGGCGATGTAGTTGAACAAAAAGAAGGCGAAGACAAGCCAAAAGTTCCAGACAACTTCGTAAAAGTTATAGTTAAGACAACTGATAAGGCTACAACTGAATTGACACAAACTTTCTGGGTTAACCCAACTAAGGAAGTTACTATTCCGGTAACAAATCCAACAGGAAAGGAAAATCAAAAAGTTACAATTGATGGCCTTGGAGAAAAGACTGTTAACTATATCTTTAAAGAATGGCAAAAAGTACAAACTGGCGAAACAGACGATAGCTTAACTAAAGTTGATCCAGCTGTTAAAATTGATTTAGCTAAGAATCAATACACTGATAAGGTAACAGTAATAGAAGCTGCTTATAAAAAATCAATTCAAGCAGGAAAAATTGAAGAGCCATTAAAGACTAAAAAATTAGATACACCACAAGGCAAAGAAATAACAGATGACGATTTAATAAAGAAAATTACACCACAAGAAGGCAAAGAAATTGCATCAATAGAAGTTATTTCAAAACCAGACCCATCTAACCCAGGCAAAACTGAAGCGAAGGTAATCGTTAGATACAAAGACGGTACTACACAAGGAACAAACGAAAATCCAGTCGTAATTCCAGTAGAAGTACACAAGAACATCATTCCAGAAGCACCTGGCGGACAAAGACCAAAGGACGCTATGGAAAATTATATAAAAGTAATCTTCAAAGCAGGCACAGGCGGAAGCTTATCAGGCGACCTAGTTTACTATGTATCACCAGAAGTAGAAGTTGATATGACAGAATCAGCTGGTAAGATTACAAAGACTCCAGATGTTGGATACTTTGTCAATGGAGAAAAGTGGACTAACAAAGATAATAAAACTTTGAAAGGAACATTCACAGATCCAGAAACAGAATTTGTATTTACTTTTGATAAATCTAAAGATATAGTAGAAAAGACAAATGACAATGTTAAAAAGCCGGATGGCTATGTACAAGTAACATTCAAGACAGATGGTAACGGTAAAGTTAAAGGCGCAGATGAAAAAATCTACTATGTAAATCCAAGTGCAGGAATCACTTTAAAAGTTTTAGGCGAAAACGAAACAGCAACAGAAAAACAATTAGCAGTTCCAAAAACAGCTCCTGCAGCAAACTATGAATTTGATAAATGGTTTGAAGAAATCGACCAAACAACTCCAATCACAAGCGAAAGAATTCATGTAGCTAAGTTTAAACTAGCTAAGGTAACATTAACTTACCAAGCAGGCGATGGAGCGACAGGAACAGGACCAGAAAAAGTTACAGTAGACCATGGCACAACAGTTGCACTTGCAGGACAAGGCGAACTAAAAAAAGACAATGCAACATTTGCTGGTTGGAAGATAGGAGAAACAACTTATAAAGCAGGCGACCAAGTAACATTAAATAAAAACACAACAGCAATTGCAC
>QWBY01003161.1_pt1 | contig 21898 bp, 36 predicted proteins | sample 1972471 | NCBI WGS metagenome assembly QWBY01 (sample SAMN09866722, study PRJNA288562) | Human gut metagenome isolate term6_stool, whole genome shotgun sequencing... | reverse complement strand
TACCAGCCAAGTGGATCAGGACATCAAGGCGGTATGTGCTGAATATCTATACCTGTAATAATGCTTACGCAGATGTTTTCCAGACTGATTTTGGATAATACCTACAACTTATGGGAATGATATTGTGTATTGCCTCAAGTCACATTGTGGGGTAAGGGGATATTGTAGGCAGAAGTGGGTGCTTCAATTTCAAATTATCTGCAAATTCAGTAATGAGAGGACGTGTAAACGCAATAAGGACGTTCAAGGGCTTAGTTGTGGATTTGAGGGGAATTTACGATACGAAAGGCGGTATTACAGCCTCTTCTCAAGATACGCACGATAAGGCGAATGAGTTGCAAAGACGCATTAAAATCCTTAATGGGTGGAATAGGGAAAACATTCGTTACATAGGAGGAATTGTATGCAAGCGGAATGGAATGTGGATGCTGAATAAAGAGCCACAATACAGCTATCAGTCACGGTCCATGGATGAATGGGAACAAATGTGAGTGTTAAAAAAAGATGTAATAGTTATTTATTGTTAATTAAATAAGCGGGCTAAGTTATTCTTTTTCTCATTGTTAGGTCGTTTAATAGAAAGTTTGTACCTTTGCACCCCGAAACACCTCTATGTGCGTCTTCTTATATATTAAGGTGTGTATTGGTGTTTTAACAGGTTGATATTAAATAAGATAATAATATATAATAAATTCAATTATGCCTACTATTTCACAATTGGTAAAAAATGGCAGAAAAGTGATTGTAGAAAAGAGCAAGTCTCCGGCTTTGGATAATTGTCCTCAACGTCGTGGAGTCTGTGTTCGTGTTTATACTACAACACCTAAAAAGCCTAATTCGGCAATGCGTAAGGTTGCCCGTGTTCGTTTGACAAACCAGAAGGAAGTCAACTCCTACATACCTGGAGAAGGCCACAATTTGCAGGAACACAGTATCGTGTTGGTTCGTGGTGGTCGTGTTAAGGACCTCCCTGGTGTACGCTATCACATCGTTCGTGGTACGCTTGATACCGCAGGTGTGGCAAACCGCACACAGCGCCGTTCAAAGTACGGTGCAAAGCGCCCAAAGGCAGCTAAGAAATAATAATCGTTTGAGTTTCTTTCCCTCTATTGGGAAGGGAACTTGAATGGTTGTAAAACCTTTCAATTAACAGTCGGAGAGGGTTGGTAAATGAGAGGTAAACAATAGAAAATCAAAATAAGTTTTGCTGGAGAATTGTTAATCACAAGGTTGAGTAAAAGTTCAAGAGTGGATTTTGAAGAACGGATAAGACGACAGCCTCCGCAGACTGATAAAGTTTTTATATAAAATGAGAAAAGCAAAACCAAAGAAACGTGTGATCTTACCAGATCCCAAGTTTAATGACCAGAAGGTCTCAAAGTTCGTGAATCACCTTATGTATGATGGTAAGAAGAATACCTCATACGAAATATTCTATGCAGCGCTTGATATTGTAGCTGAAAAGTCAAAGGATCAGGAGAAGTCTCCACTTGAAATCTGGAAACAGGCACTCGACAATATTACACCACAGGTAGAGGTGAAAAGTCGCCGTGTCGGTGGCGCTACTTTCCAAGTCCCGACAGAAATCCGTCCAGACCGCAAGGAAAGTGTGTCTATGAAGAATATGATTGCCTTTGCTCGCAAACGTGGAGGTAAGAGCATGGCTGAAAAGTTGGCGGCAGAAATTATGGATGCTGTAAACAGTCAGGGTGGTGCTTACAAGCGTAAAGAAGATATGCATCGTATGGCTGAGGCTAACCGTGCATTTGCTCACTTCAGATTCTAACTGACATAACTAAACATTAAAGGAAACAAAATGGCAAATCACGATTTACATTTGACGCGTAACATCGGTATCATGGCTCACATCGATGCCGGTAAGACAACAACTTCTGAGCGTATCCTATTCTATACGGGAAAAACTCACAAGATTGGTGAAGTGCATGATGGTGCTGCTACCATGGACTGGATGGCTCAGGAGCAGGAGCGCGGTATTACCATTACCTCTGCTGCCACCACTTGTAACTGGAACTACCAAGGTAAGTCTTACAAGATTAATCTGATTGATACTCCGGGACACGTTGACTTTACCGCCGAGGTGGAGCGCTCACTCCGCGTATTGGACGGAGCTGTTGCAACATATTCTGCTGCTGACGGTGTTCAGCCACAGTCTGAAACCGTATGGCGTCAGGCTGACAAGTATAACGTTCCACGCGTTGGTTATGTTAATAAGATGGACCGTTCTGGTGCCGACTTCTATGAGACGGTTCGCCAGATGAAAGATATTTTGGGAGCTAATCCTATTGCAATTCAGATCCCTATCGGTGCAGAAGAGAATTTCAAAGGTGTTATCGACCTGATCAAGATGAAGGCTATTATTTGGCATGATGAGACAATGGGCGCCAAGTACGACATCGAGGATGTTCCTGCAGAATTGGCTGATGAGGCTGCTGAATGGCGCGACAAGTTGCTTGAGGGCGCTGCTAATTTTGACGATGATGTAATGGAGCTTTATCTCGAGGGTAAGGATGTTCCAGAGGAGAAAATCATTGCGGCTATCCGCAAGGGATGTATCGAAATGGAATGCTGCCCAATGTTGCTCGGTTCTTCATATAAGAATAAAGGTGTGCAGACATTGCTCGACTATGTATGCGCATTCTTGCCTTCACCACTCGATACTGTGGTTACAAAGGGCATAAACCCTGACACAGAGGAAGAGGAAGAGCGTAAGGCAAGCGAAACAGAGCCAACGGCAGCTTTGGCATTTAAGATTGCCACAGACCCATTCATGGGCCGTTTAGTGTTCTTCCGTGTTTACTCAGGAAAGGTTGTTGCCGGTTCTTACGTTTACAACCCACGATCAGGCAAGAAGGAGCGCATCAGTCGTCTCTTCCAGATGAACTCAAACAAGGAAATCGCTATGGAGTCAATCGATGCTGGTGATATCGGCGCAGGTGTAGGCTTCAAAGATATCCGCACAGGTGATACTTTGTGCGACGAGGCTCATCCTATTGTACTTGAGTCGATGACCTTCCCTGATACAGTGATTTCAATCGCCGTTGAGCCAAAGAGCCAGGCTGATATTGCAAAACTCGACAACGGACTCGCCAAGTTGGCTGAGGAAGATCCAACTTTCACTGTTCGCACCGATGAGCAGAGTGGTCAGACCATTATCTCTGGTATGGGTGAACTTCACTTGGATATCATTATCGACCGTTTGAAGCGTGAATTCAAGGTGGAATGTAACCAAGGTAAGCCGCAGGTTAACTATAAGGAAGCCATCACTAAGGCTGCTCAGAGCCGTGAGACTTACAAGAAGCAGTCGGGTGGTCGTGGTAAGTTCGCTTGTATCGATGTGACAATCGAGCCAAAGGACGAGGACTACACAGAAGGCGACTTGCAGTTTATCAACGTTGTCAAGGGTGGTAACGTGCCTAAGGAATTTATTCCATCTGTAGAAAAGGGCTTTAAGGACTGTCTGAGCAATGGTGTCCTCGGTGGCTTCCCAATCACTGGCTTGAAGGTAACACTGACCGATGGTTCTTTCCACCCAGTTGACTCAGACCAGTTATCTTTCGAGTTGGTAGCTCACCAGGCTTTCAAGAAACTTTGTCCACAGGCAGGTCCTGTGTTGATGGAGCCTATTATGAAGGTTGAAGTTGTCACTCCGGAAGAAAACATGGGTGATGTCATAGGCGACTTAAACAAGCGTCGTGGTCTCGTTCAGGGCATGGAGGAGGCTCGCAGCGGTGCTCGTGTTGTCAAGGCAATGGTGCCACTGTCTGAAATGTTCGGTTACGTGACAGCTTTGCGTACCATCACGTCAGGTCGTGCAACCTCTTCAATGGAATATGACCATCATGCAGCTGTTTCCAATAACCTCGCAAAAGAGATTTTGGACGAGTTGAATGGCAATTCAGACTTGATAAAGTAAAAATAAATAGTAGGGTAGCATCTTCATAGCTTATGACTCTTATGGAGATGTATGCCTTGCTCTCTATCAATAAATTAAAATTATAAAACCATGAGTCAGAAGATTCGTATCAAGCTTAAGTCTTACGACCATCAGTTGGTTGATAAGTCCGCAGAAAAAATCGTTAAGGCAGTAAAGGCTACTGGCGCTATCGTCAGCGGACCAATTCCATTGCCAACACACAAGCGTATTTACACTGTAAACCGCTCAACATTCGTAAACAAGAAGTCACGCGAGCAATTCCAGTTGTCGGAATTCAAACGTCTCATCGACATCTACAGCTCAACACCAAAGACTGTTGACGCATTGATGAAATTGGAGCTTCCGTCAGGTGTTGAGGTTGAAATCAAGGTGTAATACCCTCTTACGAAGAAATTAATTAATTTATTATTTAAAATTTAATTGAAATGCCAGGATTATTAGGAAAGAAAATCGGAATGACATCCGTTTTCAGTGCCGACGGTAAGAACGTACCGTGCACTGTTATCGAAGCTGGTCCTTGTGTTGTAACCCAGATTAAAACAGAAGAAAAAGACGGTTACAAGGCTGTTCAGTTAGGTTTCGGCGAGGCTAAGGAAAAGAGAACTTCAAAGCCACAGCAGGGACATTTCAAGAAGGCCGGCACAACACCAAAGAAGCACTTGGCCGAGTTCAGATTTGATGAGGAGTACAACCTCGGTGACACGATTACCGTAGAACTGTTCAACGATGTGAAATACGTTGATGTTGTAGGTACGTCTAAGGGTAAAGGCTTCCAGGGCGTCGTAAAACGCCACGGATTCGGTGGTGTAGGTCAATCTACTCACGGTCAGGACGACCGCGCACGCAAGCCGGGAGCCATCGGTGCTTGTTCATACCCAGCAAAGGTCTTCAAGGGCATGCGCATGGGTGGCCAGATGGGAGGTGACAGAGTTACTACTCAGAACCTTCAAGTGTTAAAGGTAATTCCAGAGCACAATCTCCTTCTTCTTAAGGGAAGTGTTGCTGGATGTAATGGTTCAACCCTTATAATTAATAAGTAATGGATATTAACGTATTAGATATCAAAGGTCAGGAGACCGGCCGTAAGGTGACTCTTAACGAGAATATCTTCGGAATTGAGCCAAACGATCATGTACTCTATCTTGACGTAAAACGCTATCTCGCAGCTCAGCGTCAGGGAACAGCGAAAACAAAAGAAAGAAGCGAGCATGCTGGTTCAACACGCAAACTTGGTCGCCAGAAAGGCGGCGGTGGAGCACGTCGTGGTGATATCAACTCACCAGTACTCGTAGGTGGTGGTCGTGTATTCGGTCCTACTCCTCGCGATTACAGCTTCAAACTCAACAAGAAAGTTAAGGCTCTTGCTCGCAAATCAGCGTTGGCTTATAAGGCACAGGAAGAAGCTATCGTTGTTGTCGAAGACTTCAACTTTGATGCGCCGAAAACTAAAGATTTCATAAACTTTGCTAAAAATCTTAAGGTTGACGGCAAGAAAGTGCTTCTCGTTTTGCCAGAAGTAGAGAAAAATGTATATTTGTCGGCTCGTAATTTAGAGAAAGCACAAGTTACAACAGCTGCACAGGTGAATTCATACAACGTATTGAATGCAGACGTGCTCGTTGTGACTGAAAATTCTTTGAAGACAATCGACGAAATCTTAACCAAGTAAAAAGTAGGAGACAGTAAGAATTATGGGATTTATTATTAAACCATTGGTCACTGAGAAGATGACCAAAATTACAGACAGGTCTTCCGAAGCCAAAACTATCGTAGCTCCTAACGAAAAAGCAGGTAAGGCACACAACGCCACTGCTGAGGTACGTAAATATGTTGTTAAGAACAAGCGTCATCCAGAGGGTGTGAACAAGGAAAAGACTGTTTACACTTATACCAAGGATGCTCAGCCAAAGTTCGGTTTCATCGTAAAGCCAGAAGCTAACAAGCTTGAGATTAAGAAGGAAATTGAAAGTCTGTATAATGTTACAGTAATTGATGTGAATACTGCTCGTTATGCCGGCAAGCGTCAGGCACGCTACACAAAGGCAGGTCTTGTGAAAGGCCAGAAGAGCGCATTCAAGAAAGCAATCGTCACTTTGAAAGCTGGCGATACAATTGATTTTTACAGCAATATTTAAATAAAAAATGGCAGTACGTAAATTAAAACCGGTAACTCCGGGACAAAGACACAAGGTTATTGGCACGTTCGAGGATATTACTGCATCCGTGCCAGAGAAGTCTCTCGTTTACGGTAAGCGTTCTACTGGTGGTCGAAACAACACCGGTAAGATGACTGTCCGCTATATTGGTGGAGGTCACAAGCAGAAGTATCGTTTTATCGACTTCAAGCGAGAGAAAGATGGTGTTCCAGCTGTAGTAAAGACAATCGAGTATGATCCTAACAGATCTGCTCGAATTGCCCTGTTGTACTATGCTGATGGTGAAAAACGTTACATTATTGCTCCTAACGGACTGCAGGTTGGTGCTCAACTGATGTCTGGCGCTACAGCAGCTCCAGAGGTTGGTAATACACTTCCTTTGGCAAACATTCCTATTGGTACAGTGATTCATAACATAGAATTACGTCCAGGTCAGGGTGCACTGCTCGTTCGTTCGGCTGGTAACTTTGCTCAGCTTACTTCTCGTGAAGGCAGTTATTGTGTTATTAAACTCCCTTCTGGCGAAACTCGCCAGATTCTTTCAGCTTGTAAAGCTACTATCGGTAGTGTAGGTAACTCTGACCACGCTCTTGAACAGTCTGGTAAGGCTGGTCGCTCACGCTGGTTGGGTCGTCGTCCTCACAACCGTGGTGTTGTTATGAACCCAGTTGATCACCCAATGGGTGGTGGTGAAGGACGTCAGTCTGGAGGACACCCACGCTCTCGCAAGGGCTTGTATGCTAAGGGTCTCAAGACTCGTGCACCTAAGAAGCTTTCAAACAAGTATATAATTGAAAGAGCTAACAAGAAGTAATTAAGTAATTAAGAGTAAATTATGAGTCGTTCATTAAAAAAAGGTCCATACATCAACGTATCACTCGAGAAAAAAATTCTCGCTATGAATGAGAGTGGTAAGAAGACTGTCGTAAAGACATGGGCCAGAGCATCAATGATTTCCCCTGATTTTGTGGGTCACACTGTTGCAGTTCATAACGGAAACAAATTTATCCCTGTTTACATTACTGAGAATATGGTAGGTCACAAGCTCGGAGAGTTCAGCCCTACACGCCGTTTCGGTGGACATTCTGGTAACAATAAGAAGTAAGCAGGTCATAACCATTTAGAAAATAGATAAATATAATAATGGGAGCAAGAAAACATATAAAGGCTGAGGCTCGTAAAGAGGCCTTGAAAAGCCAGTATTTTGCAAAGCTCAAGGACTGCCCTTCTTCTCCACGTAAAATGCGCTATGTTGTTGACATGGTTCGTGGAATGGAAGTTAATCGTGCCCTTGGCGTGCTAAGGTTCTCAAAGAAGGCAGCTGCTCAGAATGTTGAGAAACTTCTGCGTTCAGCTATCGCTAACTGGGAGAACAAGAATGACCGCAAAGCTGAAGACGGTGAACTTTATATCTCTAAGATCTTCGTTGACGAAGGTGTTACAATGAAGCGCATGCGTCCTGCACCACAGGGCCGTGGCTACAGAATCCGCAAACGTTCTAACCACGTCACACTTTTCGTAGATGCAAAGTCTGACGCAAACAATGAAAAATAAATAGTAGAATGGGACAGAAAGTTAATCCAATAAGCAACCGCTTGGGTATTATCCGCGGTTGGGAATCAAATTGGTTCGGTGGCAAGGATTTCGGTGATAACCTCTTGGAAGACAAGAAAATCCGTACATACTTGAACAAGCGTTTGGAGAAAGCAAGCGTTTCTCGTATTGTCATCGAGCGTACATTGAAGCTCGTCACCATCACTATTTGCACAGCTCGCCCAGGTATCGTTATTGGTAAGGGCGGACAGGACGTTGACAAGCTTAAAGAAGAATTGAAGAACCTGTTTAAGAAAGAGGTTCAGATTAATATCTTTGAAATTAAGAAACCAGAACTCGACGCAAATATCGTAGGTAACAACATCGCTCGCCAGGTTGAGGGTAAGATTGCTTATCGTCGTGCCATCAAGATGGCTGTAGCCAACACAATGCGTGCAGGAGCAGAAGGTATCAAAGTTCAAATTACTGGTCGTCTGAACGGTGCCGAAATGGCACGTAAGGAAATGTTCAAGGAAGGTCGTACACCTCTCCACACATTCCGTGCAGACATTGATTATTGTCAGACAGAGGCTCTTACGAAGGTTGGCCTCCTGGGTATCAAGGTTTGGATTTGCCGTGGCGAAGTTTACGACAAGGTGGATCTAACTCCTAACTTCGCTCAGGAAAAGAGCAATTCACGTTCCAACAATGGTGGAAACGGTCGCTCTGGACGCGGTAATCGCAGAAGAAACAATAACCGTTAAAAGTAGAAGCTATCATGTTACAGCCAAAAAGAGTAAAATATAGAAGACCTCAAGATGGACGTGGCAATAAAGGCAACGCTCATAGAGGTACACAGTTGGCTTTTGGTTCATTTGGCATCAAGACTCTTGAGCCAAAGTGGATTGACAGCCGACAGATTGAGGCTGCTCGTGTAGCAGTGAACCGCTACATGAACCGCCAAGGCCAGGTCTGGATTCGCATTTTCCCTGATAAACCAATCACGCGCAAACCTGCTGATGTCCGTATGGGTAAAGGTAAGGGAGATCCCGCTGGATGGGTTGCACCGGTTACACCAGGCCGTATCCTCTTTGAAGTAGAAGGTGTAAGTTTTGACATCGCAAAAGAGGCACTCCGCCTTGCAGCTCAGAAATTACCTGTTAAGACAAAGTTCGTCGTAAGACGTGATTACGATAAAAACGCTTAAGAAAGATGAAGATTACAGAAGTTAAATCACTCGAGTCAAAAGAATTGATCGAGAAAATTGAGAATGCTGAGACAGCTTTAATAAATAACAATGGTCCAGATGGAAACAAGAAATTTAAGAAAAGTAAGACAGGGTGTCGTTATCAGCAACAAAATGGATAAAACCATCGTTATTGCCGCTAAGTTCAAGGAGAAGCACCCTATATATGGTAAGTTCGTTCAGAAGACGAAAAAGTACCATGTTCACGATGAGAAGAACGAAGCTAACATTGGCGATACTGTCCTTATCATGGAAACTCGTCCTTTGAGTCGTACAAAGAGATGGAGATTAGTTCAAATAGTAGAAAAAGCTAAGTAATTATGATACAATCAGAATCAAAACTTACAGTATGTGATAACAGCGGAGCTCGCGAAGCAAAGTGTATCCGCGTACTCGGTGGAACACGCCGTCGTTATGCAAGTGTTGGTGACGTTATCGTAGTTGCTGTACAGAGCGTCATTCCATCAAGTGAAATCAAGAAGGGTGCAGTATCAAAAGCTTTGATAGTTCGCACAAAGAAAGAAATTCGTCGTGCTGATGGTTCGTACATCCGCTTCGACGACAATGCTTGTGTATTGCTGAACAATGCAGGCGAGATTCGCGGTAGCCGTATCTTCGGTCCCGTTGCTCGTGAACTTCGTGCAGTGAATATGAAAGTGGTATCCTTGGCACCTGAGGTTCTTTAATTATTAAACAGAATAATAAAATGGCAAAATTCCATATAAAGAAAGGCGATCAAGTTATCGTCCTTGCTGGCTCTGACAAGGGCAGAAGTGGTAAGGTGCTCAAGGTTATCGTTGATAAAGAACGTGTACTTGTAGAGGGAATCAATATGGTTTCTAAGAGCACAAAGCCCTCTGCAGCAAGTCCTCAGGGAGGTATTGTTAAGCAGGAGGCACCTATTCATATCTCTAATTTAAGTTTGATAGATCCTAAGAGCGGAAAGCCCACACGTATCAAGATAGAACGTGACGGTAAGACCGTTAAGCGCATCGCTAAAAAGTCAGGGGAGGAAATTAAATAATGGATACAGCACAGTTAAAGAAAGAGTACAAGGAGCAGATAGCTCCCGCATTGCAGAAGCAGTTTAACTACACTTCAGCCATGCAGATTCCTGTCCTGAAGAAGATCGTAATCAACCAGGGTCTGGGTGATGCAACACAAGATAAGAAGATTATCGAAGTTGCTATCAACGAAATTTCTGAAATTACTGGTCAGAAAGCTGTAGCCACCTACTCAAAGAAGGATATCGCTAACTTCAAGCTTCGTAAGAAAATGCCTATTGGCGTCATGGTAACACTTCGCCGTGAGCGTATGTATGAGTTCCTTGAGAAACTCGTACGTGTTTCATTGCCACGTATCCGTGACTTCAAAGGTATTGAAAGCAAGTTTGATGGTCGTGGTAACTATACTTTGGGTATCAGTGAGCAGATCATCTTCCCAGAAATCAATATCGATCAAGTTGACCGCATTCAAGGTATGAATATAACCTTCGTTACAACAGCTAAGACTGATGAGGAAGGCTATGCACTTTTGAAGGGCTTCGGTCTTCCATTCAAGAACGCTAAAAACGATTAAGAGATATGGCAAAAGAATCAATGAAAGCTCGTGAGATTAAGCGTGCAAAGCTTGTTGCTCGTTACGCTGAAAAACGCGCAGCTCTGAAAAAGATTATCGCTACTTCAAATGACCCAGCAGAAGCTTATGAGGCAGCTCGCAAACTTCAGGCCATTCCCAAGAATGCGAATCCTATCCGTCTTCACAACCGTTGCAAGATCACCGGACGTCCAAAAGGCTATATCCGCCAGTTCGGTCTCTCTCGTATCCAGTTCCGTGAGATGGCGTCACAGGGTCTCATTCCTGGCGTAAAGAAGGCCAGCTGGTAAACTTACTGCGTTGTGTGTTTTGTGCTGATGTACTAAGACGCACAGCGCATTGATGCTACAGGCATTTTTTTAATATTGTCGGGGTAGTCCCGATTAATTAAACATTTATATTTTATGACAGATCCAATAGCAGATTATCTGACAAGACTAAGAAACGCAATCATGGCTCATCACCGTGTTGTTGAAGTTCCTGCGTCTAACTTGAAGAAGTCTATTACCAAGATTCTCTTCGAGAAGGGGTACATCTTGAACTACAAGTTCATCGAGGATGGCCCTCAGGGTACAATCAAGGTCGCATTGAAGTACGACCCAGTAACAAAGCAGAACGCTATCAAGAGTTTGAAGCGCGTTTCTACACCAGGTCTTCGCCAGTACACTGGCTACAAAGACATGCCGAGAGTAATTAACGGACTTGGAATAGCAATTATTTCTACGTCTAAAGGTGTAATGACTAACAAAGAGGCTGCTGCTGAGAAAATCGGCGGAGAAGTTCTTTGCTATATTTATTAATTGGAGGATTTACTATGTCAAGAATTGGAAAATTGCCAATTAGTGTTCCTGCCGGAGTTACATTGACTCTCAAGGACGATGTCGTTACAGTGAAAGGCCCTAAGGGCGAGTTGTCTCAGTATGTTCATCCATCCATCAAGACTATTATTGAAGATGGTCAGGTGACTTTTGAGATAGATGAGAAGAATCCAGAGGATGTCAAGCAGAAGCAGGCCTACCATGGCTTATATCGCTCACTTGTCAACAATATGGTTGTAGGTGTAAGCGAGGGCTACTCAAAGACTTTGGAACTTATTGGTGTTGGTTATCGTGTTTCTAACCAAGGAAACTTGGTTGAGTTCTCACTCGGTTACACTCATCCCATTTACCTCCAGCTTCCTAAGGAAGTGAAGGTTGAAACTAAGAGTGAACGCAACCAGAATCCAATTATCACTCTCGAATCAGCTGACAAGCAGTTGTTAGGTCTCATTTGTGCTAAAATCCGTTCTTTCCGTAAGCCTGAACCTTACAAGGGTAAGGGTATCCTGTTTAAGGGTGAGGTTATTCGCAGAAAGTCTGGTAAGACGGCTGCAGCTAAGTAACTTTAATAATTCATAACGATTATGACAACAAAGAAAGAACAAAGAAGACTTAAGATAAAGTTCCGCATTCGTAAGAGTGTGAATGGTACTGCTGAGCGTCCACGTTTGAGCGTTTTCCGCAGTAATAAGCAGATATATGCCCAGGTAATTAACGATCTGACTGGAACTACTCTCACTTCAGCTTCATCAGTTGGTCTTGAGAAGATGACTAAAATCGATCAGGCAAAGAAAGTCGGTGCACTCGTAGCTGAGAAGGCAACAGCTGCTGGTGTAGAACAGGTTGTTTTCGACCGTAACGGTTACCTTTATCATGGACGTGTACAAGCTTTGGCAGATGCAGCCCGTGAAGGAGGTCTTAAATTCTAAACGATTATGGCAATGAATAAAGTAAAAGTAAATAGTGACGTTGAACTGAAGGACCGCTTGGTTGCTATCAACCGTGTGACTAAGGTTACAAAGGGTGGTCGTACTTTCACATTCGCTGCTATCGTCGTTGTAGGTGACGGTAAAGGCGTTATTGGTTGGGGACTTGGAAAAGCAGGTGAAGTTACAGCTGCTATTCAGAAAGGTACTGATTCTGCAAGGAAGAATTTGGTGAAAGTTCCTGTTTTGAAGGGTACTATTCCTCACGAGGTTGAGACTCGTTTCGGTGGTGCTCATGTTCTTCTCAAACCAGCTGCAGCAGGTACTGGTCTAAAGGCTGGAGGTGCTATGCGTGCTGTGTTGGAGAGTGCTGGTATTTCTGACGTGATTGCAAAGTCAAAGGGCTCATCGAACCCTCACAACCTTGTAAAGGCTACTATCGCAGCTCTCGCAATGATGCGTGATGCTTATACTGTGGCCGGCGAGCGTGGTATCGGAATGGAAAAAGTTTTTAACGGTTAATTATAGGAGAAATAACTATGGCAACAATTAAAGTAAAGCAAATTAAGAGCCGTATCAACGCTCCTAAGGACCAGAAGAGCACTTTGTTGGCTCTTGGCCTTCGTAAGATTTCTCAGGTTGTTGAAGTAGAAGATACTCCAAGTATCCGCGGAATGATTCGCAAGGTTCATCACCTGGTATCAGTAATTGATTAATTAATCTTATAAAGGAAACAATAATTATGAAATTAAATAATTTGAAACCAGCATTAGGCTCCACACATTCACGTCGTCGTATTGGCCGTGGTACAGGTTCTGGCCTCGGTGGTACTTCTACCCGTGGTCACAAGGGTGCCAAGTCACGTTCTGGTTATAAGAGAAAGATCGGCTTTGAAGGTGGTCAGATGCCTCTCCAGCGTCGTGTTCCTAAAGGTGGATTCAAAAATATCAACCACAAGGAATATTTTGCAGTTAACTTATCTACCCTTCAGGCACTTGTTGAGAAGAAGAATCTTACTAAAATTGGCATAGCTGAACTCAAAGAGGCAGGCTTGACAAATGGTAAGGAACTTGTTAAAATTCTAGGCAATGGTAAATTGAAGGCAAAGGTAGATGTAGAGGCAAATGCCTTCTCAAAGACTGCTGAAGAAGCTATCAAGGCAGTAGGTGGTAACACAACTATAATCTAAGTTAATGAAAAAGTTTATTGAGACACTGAAGAACTGTTGGAAAGTTGAAGATTTGCGTCAGCGTCTTCTTATCACTATTCTGTTTACAGCTATTTACCGTTTTGGGTCGTTCATAGTACTCCCAGGTATAAATCCAACTTTGTTGGAAAAGTTGCAGTCGCAGACCGCAGGCGGCCTTATGTCACTGTTGGACATGTTCTCAGGTGGTGCATTCTCCCATGCTTCAATCTTCGCATTGGGAATTATGCCCTACATCTCAGCTTCAATTGTTATGCAACTCCTCGCCGTCGCTGTGCCTTATTTCCAAAAGATGCAGCGTGAAGGTGAAAGTGGACATAAGAAAATCAATTGGTACACCCGTATTCTGACAGTGATTATTCTACTGTTCCAGGCACCGGCGTATCTGATAAACTTGAAGACGCAGGCAGCTGGCGCCCTTGCTACGGGCGTGGGCTGGACTGCCTTCATGTTTCCTGCTTCCATCATACTGGCCGCAGGCTCTATGTTTATCCTTTGGTTGGGAGAGCGCATTACAGACAAGGGAGTAGGGAATGGAATCTCTATTATCATTATGGTGGGTATTATTGCCCGTCTGCCACAAGCTTTCTTCCAGGAAGTTAGTAGCCGATTCACCGCTATCACAAGTGGTGGACTTGTAATGTTCATAGTTGAGCTTGTCATACTCTATGCCGTCGTTTGTGCAGCAATTCTTCTTACACAAGCAACTCGTAGGGTTCCTGTACAGTATGCTAAGCGTGTTGTCGGCAACAAGCAATACGGTGGGGCAAGACAGTATATCCCTTTGAAACTGTTTGCTGCCAATGTTATGCCAATCATCTTTGCTCAGGCATTGATGTTTATACCATTGGCAATTGTTCAGTATTCTACTGACAACGCAAGCCCCGTACTTCAGTCACTGATGAACACCAAGAGTCTTCTGTATAATGTGGTTTATGTGATTTTGGTTATTGCATTCACCTATTTCTATACAGCTATCACTCTTAACCCAACTCAGATGGCAGAAGATATGAAACGCAACAATGGTTTTATCCCCGGAGTTAAGCCTGGTAAGGATACAGCAGACTACATCGATACGGTGATGTCTCGTATCACCTTCCCTGGTTCACTCTTCATTGCGTTCATTGCAATTATGCCAGCACTTGTTGGGTGGCTCAACGTTCAGGACGCTTTCGGACAGTTCTTCGGAGGTACATCATTACTGATTCTTGTAGGTGTCGTCATTGATACGCTACAGCAGATAGAATCACATTTGATGATGCGTCACTATGACGGTCTCTTGAATGCAGGACATACCCGTGGTAATGGCGGTGGAGCTGCCTACTAAATCTTTTTCTTGAAGTGTGAAAATATTTCTCAAGACAGAAGATGAAATTGAATTAATGCGGAGGGCCAATCGTCTTGTGGGTAAAACGCTTGCAGAGGTTGGCCACCACATAAAGTCAGGTGTCACAACTTTAGAGTTAGACAGAATAGCTGAAGAGTTCATAAGAGATCATGGGGCACAACCAACTTTTAGAGGTTTTCCCAACCATCTCGGTGAACCATTTCCTGCGAGTATCTGTACCTCTGTTAATGAGGTCGTTGTTCATGGAATACCCAGTGATAAAGTCGTTCTTAAAGACGGAGATATCATTTCGATAGATTGCGGGACTCTTTTAGATGGCTTCAATGGCGACAGTTGCTATACATTCATTGTTGGTGAGGTGAAACCAGAAGTTATGGATTTGCTCAAGACAACCAAGGAATCCCTTTATAAGGGAATTGAAATGGCGCAGGCTGGAAATCATGTTGGGGATATCGGATCTGTTATTCAAGATTTCTGTGAATCCAAAGGTTATGGTATCGTAAGAGAATTGACTGGTCATGGAATAGGACGGGAAATGCATGAAGACCCACATATTCCCAATTACGGTCGAAGAGGAAATGGTACAATGCTGAAAGACGGCATGTGTATAGCCATAGAACCGATGGTGACATTGGGCGACAGGCGAATAGGTATCATGCCCGACAATTGGACCATCATAACACAAGACCGTAAGGTTGCAGCCCATTTTGAGCATACCATAGCTATTCGGAAAGGCAAGGCTGAGATTTTATCTTCATTTGAAGAAGTAGAACATTTAGAAAGACAAAATTTTTAAAATATGGCAAAACAAACTGCAATTGAGCAGGACGGAACAATTTTGGAGGCTTTATCTAATGCAATGTTTCGTGTTGAGTTGGAAAATGGTGTGGATATAACCGCACACATTTCGGGAAAAATGAGAATGCATTATATCAAGATACTTCCAGGAGACAAGGTTAAAGTTGAAATGAGTCCCTATGACTTAACAAAAGGCAGAATAGTTTTCAGATACAAATAACTATAAATAAAATGAAGACAAGAGCATCATTAAAGAAGCGTACAGCGGATTGTAAAATCGTACGTCGTAAAGGCCGTCTGTTCGTTATCAACAAGAAAAACCCTAAGTTTAAATTGCGTCAGGGTTAAGTTAAAAAACTGTAAAAGGTTAATTATGAGACAAATTATGGTTACCTTTGCATGCTTTTTAGAGAAAAAACATTTTAATTAATTACATTCAATGGCAATAAGAATTGTTGGAGTAGATTTGCCCCAGAGCAAGCGTGGCGAAATCGCATTGACTTATATCTATGGTATAGGTCGAAGTAGTTCAGCAAAGATATTGGATAAAGCTGGTATCAACCGCGACCTGAAGGTTAGCGAGTGGTCTGATGACCAAGCAGCTAAGATCCGTGAAATTATCGGTGCTGAATTCAAAGTTGAAGGTGACCTCCGTTCAGAGGTCCAAATGAACATCAAGCGCCTCATGGATATAGGTTGCTATCGTGGAGTTAGACATCGTAATGGTCTTCCAGTTCGTGGTCAGAGTACTAAGAATAATGCTCGAACCCGTAAGGGAAAGAAGAAGACTGTTGCTAATAAGAAGAAAGCTACTAAGTAAAATTTAGTTGAGAGTTGAAGATGGCAATAATCCAATTACTTGTCCATCGCTTAAAGACTTAAAGCTTAAAACTAAAAGAAATTATGGCAAAAAAATCAGCAACATCTAAGAAAAGAAACGTAAGAGTTGACGCATTGGGTCAGCTTCACGTTCATAGTTCATTTAATAATATTATTGTATCTTTAGCAAATAATGAAGGTCAAGTAATCTCTTGGTCTTCTGCTGGTAAGATGGGTTTCCGTGGATCAAAAAAGAACACTCCTTACGCTGCACAGATGGCTGCAGAGGATTGTGCAAAGGTAGCTTTCGACCTTGGTCTGCGTAAAGTCAAGGCATACGTTAAGGGTCCAGGTAACGGTCGAGAAAGCGCAATCCGCGCTGTCAACGCAGCAGGTATTCAGGTTACAGAGATTGTCGATGTAACTCCTTTACCACACAACATAGGTCCAAAATCTAGAATCGCACGCCGCTTTGGTGAGCCAATCTTCGGCGCAGATAAAGTGTTAGCTAAGAGAAATTTCCCTCCAGGGCAACACGGAAATAATCGTCGTCGTAAGGTTTCTGAGTATGGTGCTCAGTTGGCCGAGAAGCAGAAGGCAAAATATACTTACGGAGTGCTTGAACGTCAGTTCCGCAACATGTTCGAGCGTGCAGCAAAGGCTAGTGGTATCACTGGTGAGGTTCTTCTTCAGAATCTCGAATGCCGTCTTGACAATGTTGTATATCGCCTTGGCCTTGCTCCAACACGTGCTGCTGCTCGTCAGTTGGTAGGTCACAAGCACATAGTAGTGAATGGTAATGTTGTCAACATTCCATCTTTCTCTGTGAAACCAGGTGATATCGTAGGTGTACGTGAAAAGGCAAAGTCTCTTGAGGTTATTGAAACTGCTTTGGCAGGTTTCAATCACACAAAGTATCCTTGGATTGAGTGGGACGAGAACTCTAAGTGTACTCTAAACAATAAAAATCATTAAATTAATGGCGATATTAGCATTTCAAAAACCTGAAAAAGTCGTGATGCTGGAGGCCAATGACCAGTTCGGCAAGTTCGAATTTCGTCCTCTTGAGCCTGGCTTCGGTGTTACCATAGGTAACTCTCTCCGCCGCATCCTCCTTTCATCTCTTGAAGGTTATGCTATCAATACCATCCGTATAGCTGGTGTTGAGCATGAATTTTCTTCAATACCTGGTGTAAAGGAAGATGTTACCAACATCATCTTGAACCTGAAGCAAGTTCGGTTCAAGCAAGTAGTAGAAGAATTCGAGAATGAGAAAGTTAGTATCACCGTTGAGAATTCCAATGAATTCAAAGCTGGTGATATTGGTAAGTATCTGACTGGATTTGAAGTGTTAAATCCTGAATTAGTGATTTGTCATTTAGATTCCAAGGCATCCATGCAGATAGATTTGACAATCAACAAGGGACGTGGTTACGTTCCCGCTGAGGAAAATCGTGAATTCTGCACCGATGTCAATGTACTTCCAATCGATTCCATTTATACCCCTATTCGCAACGTGAAATATTCAGTTGAACCGTATCGTGTTGAGCAAAAGACCGATTACGATAAGCTGATTATTGAAGTTTCAACAGATGGTTCCATTCATCCTAAAGATGCGCTGAAAGAAGCTGCAAAGATTCTGATTTATCACTTCATGTTGTTCTCTGATGAGAAGATTACTCTAGAAAGTCAGGATCAAGAAGGCAACCAGGAGTTTGATGAAGAAGTCCTGCACATGCGTCAGTTGCTTAAAACGAAACTTACTGATTCAAGTCTCAACCTCAGTGTTCGCGCACTCAACTGCTTGAAGGCAGCCGATGTTGAAACACTTGGCGACTTGGTACAGTATAACAAGACCGACCTCTTAAAGTTCCGCAACTTTGGTAAGAAATCGCTTTCAGAGCTTGATGATTTGCTCGAAAGTCTGAATCTGTCGTTTGGAACCGACATTACAAAGTACAAATTGGATAAGGAGTAAGCCGTTAGACGTTAGATGCATTCACGTTTATTACGGAGTATAATCCTTACCGCAACAAAATTAAAAAGAGAAAATGAGACACAATAAAAAATTCAACCATTTAGGTCGTACTGCTGACCATCGTGCAGCTATGTTAGCTAACATGGCTAAATCTTTGATCAAGCACAAAAGAATCACTACGACCTTGGCAAAGGCAAAGGCCTTGAAAAAGTATGTAGAGCCACTTATCACTCGTTCAAAGAACGATACAACCAACTCACGTCGTGTTGTATTCCGCTACTTGCAAGACAAGGAAACTGTGACTGAACTTTTCAAGGAAATCTCAGTAAAGGTAGGCGACCGTCCCGGTGGTTACACCCGTGTAATCAAGTTGGGAACACGTCAGGGAGATGCTGCAGAAATGGCTTTCATTGAATTAGTTGACTATGATGAAAACATGGCTAAGACGCCGAAGGCTGAGCCCAAGAAAACTCGTCGTAGCCGTCGTTCTACAAAGAAGGTTGAAACTCCAGCTAATACAGAAGCTGCTGAGAAGGCAGAAGAGACAAATGCTGAAGAAACAAAGGCAGAATAAATTTTCATTTATTTAATACCCAATGATAGCCCCCGATACGGATGTATCGGGGGCTTTTTTTACAGTCTGGTAATTCTTTTAGTCGTAATGGACATTTGGTAGGCTGAAAAACCTCCAGATGTTTGTAATGGACAAATGGTAGGCTGGCAATTTCCAGCCTACTTTGTTCAAATTCAGTAATGAGAGGACGTGTAAACGCAATAAGGACGTTCAAGGGCTTAGTTGCGGATTTGAGGCTGAATACTATCTTTGGGATGAAAGTTAGATTCTCTAATGTTATTTTCTTCTTGAGGCAATGAGCTGCCATCATCAGAATCATTTATAGTATTTCCGTCAAGGTTTTCTTCTTGGGACAATGAGACTTCATCATCAGAGTTATTTATAGTATTTTTATCAAGGTCTTCTTTATTAGTACTGGTCTCATTAAAAGTTCCTACATCAATAAATTTCAGCCCTTCTGGGGGATTTGAATCTTTATTTTCTTTGTTTAGATTCATAAAGGAATCCTTGTGATTAGGATGGCTATATGAAAAGATGATATATGCTGGTATTCCTCCAAAAATAAAAGCTAACGCGATAGAGTAAGCTAATCGTTTTTGAAAAAAAGTCCATTCACTCATTCGATATTTTTGCCATCGTGATAAAGTTTTCCCAAAGATTCTCCATCCTATACGAAAGGTGAAATAGGCAACAATAATACAAATTACATATCCTACATATTCCATATTCTATGCGTTATAATCTTGAAATTGGTCTATTAATCTGTCTAATATAAAAATCTGAGGAAAGCCTCTGAAGTGCATCTTACTATTGTTAATGAGCAATTCTAAGACGTTTTCGGAAATTCTCTTCTTAAGAACATTTCTGATTAGAAAATTATTTCGGCTATCATAAGATAGTATTTCTACACTGTTATCAAATACATAGAGTTCATATTCTTCGAGTAGGTCCTCTGAATTTTTCTTTGGTTTAACCAAGTTTATTAGCGCTTTGTAATAACAAGGACGACCTTTTGCAACAGGTTCTTTGAGAGGATATGGGAGGAATGTTGCCTGAGAAAGTTTTGCTCTTAATCCCTGGTAAAGTTCATTGGCAACCCCCTTTTCTAACAACAAACAAAGTTCAAATGCTTGATGAAAATCTTCTGCGGAGGTGCTACTGGACAAGAGTAGAAATAGCTTGTCGGTAAATAATCTTTGCACGTTTTTTTATAAGTAGATACAGCTTCCGTATCTTCGATAAATTCATCTATGTCTGCCATCAAATACACTACTTCTTGTAGTTGTAATATTTGGGTTGCTGTCTCCAGTTTTTCTTTTATCTCCTTCTCACGCTTTTTACAAAAGAGAGTAGCAAGCATTTCCATGCGAGGTTGTACTCCATGGTCATATACAAAGCGCCTAACAGAATATCTTCTTCTCTTTCCAAGTTCATCAAAGATTTGTTCAAGCTCTTCTATTGTTTTTGTTTGTTGAATCTGGGCTAACATTTTATCAATATAAACACGGGCGCGCTTTTCTAATATTTTATTGATAAGAAGTCTAATCCCCAAAGGAATAGAGTACATAACGATGAGTGATATTCCAACAACTATTCCATCTATACCATCAAATATACATATTAAGATAAGGATGACGAAGAGGATTCCCAACACAATCCACCACCAACGGCAGATTCTATCAATCTTATATATTTCCATTTCTATTTAATTTAGAGATTAAGGTATTCGGTGATTATTTTTCCCATAGCTTCTCCATTAGTATAGGAGTAGGCACGATAGAATCCGGGGTTGGGTAATGCAAGCGTCTTAACACCTTCAAACATTCCAATCTTTGTATAGTAGCCTAAATTCTTAATTCCTGTCACACCTACGGCAGCTAATTCTTTTGGTTCTGTACAGAGGAACAAGATATGCTTAGGTTTAACGATATGGATAAGCTCTCGCAATTTCTGTTGACAAAACATCCGTATCTCTTGGTTTAGAACCGAATTCATTTTTTGTACATTCTGTGTGTTAAAGTAATAGATGTTCATCGTTGTAGCAGTAGCTAATGCATTCTGCAACAATGGAGTAGTAAAGACACGTGATAGCTTACGCACCATTTTCAGATTATCTGGACATATATGACCTTCTCGCACGTCGTATATGTTATATCCTTGACTTAACTCATCTTTCGTCCTCGCTTTCCTAAAAGGGCCACATCCTCCTGGATTGATGCCTATAACCAACAATTCAGGTTCAAAGGTTGGCATAGCACTTTGAAAACAATAATAATCAAGGTTCAGTTGTTCGGCTTTTGGGTTGCAAAAGTCCACAACATCTTGACACCATCTCTCAAGCTCCTTTTCCATGAATAATTTCTTGAGGTCTTAGTCCCTCCAGACCTTTAAAGTTTAACATACAGAAGCGTGGAACTGTATAATCCACGTCTTGATGCTCAGGTCCTAGGAAAACCTTTTGTGACAGATGTGGGATAACAGCCCCACGCTATATGCGTGGAGACCATTACACCTTCTCTTGTCACATGATTGAAAGTTTCCTAGGCTTCGAGCATGCAAGAAGAAGACATAACGCCTCTTTTTTATCAAAAAGTATGAGCATATAATAATGCTCAACTGCAAAGATATAAATTTTCTGCGATATTCTGAGGGAAACAAAGATATTTAATGTAAAACAGTAAAAAATCAAGGGGGGAAAGAAAAACCTGCACCGTTATTGACGCAGGTTTCTATTTATCCTTAATTCCGCAACACTATTATAAATTAAACTTTTTAAGTGCCTGAACAACAAAAAGTTGCTCAGGATTTTGCCATGTCAGAATTTTCACTTATCTTAGTGTTGCAAAAAAAAAGAGAATCCGACGATAGACATGGCGAAGATACAAATTAAATCTGAGAGACTCACTCCTTTTGGGGATTATTTTCAATCATGGAGCAATTATCT
>QWBY01000818.1_pt1 | contig 21972 bp, 16 predicted proteins | sample 1972471 | NCBI WGS metagenome assembly QWBY01 (sample SAMN09866722, study PRJNA288562) | Human gut metagenome isolate term6_stool, whole genome shotgun sequencing... | reverse complement strand
TAATGGTAAGGAAATAGGTCGCCATGTTCAGCAACAAAGAAATGATGATAGAAACCCTCTTGCAGTTCTACAAGATTTTCACGAGGTTTATTTGTTGGACGTTCCTGTAAGCGATTATGACCCAAGAGACGGCAACGAAAAGTGGACGATTGGCGGAAAAGAAATTGAGGATACCTCGTTAGGTGCTAATCATATTCAGTTTGAGAATGAGGAAGAGTTAATTGATTTCTACGAGAAAAATAAAGATGAGATTGAAGAGCGTAGGAAGCGTGCGGATTATTATAATAATAGGAGAAAAGTTACGGCTAAAGTAGAAGAAACTACCGAGCGAGATAAGCAATATCTTGAAGCTGTTCAGCGTGGCGACATGAACACAGCTAAGGAAGCTACAGAACAAAAAGATTCATCTGCTAACGATACTGCCAGAAGTCATACTTTTGATAAGGAAGTGAATGAGCAGTTCAACAGAGAACTGGCAGAACTGACAGAAGAAAATGTACAATCGAAACGATTAAAGTTAGGTTATCCTTCACCTATGCTGTCGGCTGCAGGTGTTCCTGATAAACCTATCATTCTCTATGGTAATAAACTCTTGAAGAAAGCTAAACTCCATAATTTTGATGTCAAGGATCTGCACAATCTACCCCTTGCCATGCAAAACCCTATTGCAGTATTTGAGGGTAGTCATCCAAATAGTTTTGCTACGCTATTAGAAATCAAGTTAGGAGGATACAATACACTTGCAAGTATAGAAGTCAATAAGAAGGGAGAAGCTGACTTTAATTTCATTTCCTCTTTGTTTGGCAAAGAGAGCAAAGGTGTAACCAAGTGGATATTGGACGGAAAACTATTAAGCGTGGATAAAGAAAAAGCCCAATCTTATATAAGCGCTTCTGCTCTCAATGCAGATGCCACATATAAAAAAGAGCTTTCTTCTGCTGCAAAGATAGTGAAAGATTTTGTAAATCCAAATATTGGAGAAGAAAAATTGCGAGAGGGTTATGGTTCATACACAAATGATGAGTTGAGTTTCATCAACGACTCTTGGGCAAAAATGATAGGTAAGTCTAACCGTGCAGCATTTGCCGAACGTGAACGTAGTAGAATGACTAATCGTGTAGAGGAACTTGCAGACACATTACATCTTGACAATGTAGAAGTGGTTACAGATGCCAGCCAGTTAGAGGGTAATCGTGCAAAGGCTAAAGGTTTCTACTCAAAGCGTACAGGTAAGATAACCATTGTTGTGCCTAACCATGCTAATATTGCAGATATTGAAAAGACTATTTTGCACGAAGCAGTAGCGCATCATGGGTTAAGGGAGTTGTTTGGTGAAGAGTTTGACAATATGATAGAATCTATCTTTATGCAGGTAGATGCAGCTACAAGGCTTGAAATCATGCGTAAGTCTTCTAAGCGTGGTTGGGATTATGTAACGGCAACGGAGGAGTATCTTGCGAGCATGGCGGAAGATATGAACTTTGAACATGTCAAACCGAGCGTTTGGCAGCGTATCAAACAATTCTTTGGCGAAATGCTAAGCGCAGTAGGCTTACATCGTGCAGAACTTATTTGATGTGGCGGAAGATGTTGCTATGCAGCACCGATTAAAGGTTGGTAACTATGCAGCGCAAGAAGCGGACAGGTCGGACGAGTCGGACGGGTCTGACCAGGTAAATAAAGAAAAAGCCCTGTCGTTCCTGTCCCATCAATCCGCGCCAATAGCGGCAACAGCAGCAAACGCAGGGCAAGAAAGTTCAAGTTATTTGCACTTCTCCGAGAGAAATATCTCGGAAGCCTCAAACAAGAAGGATCTTTCTTCTGCTGCAAAGATAGTTGAAAACTTTGAAAATCGCAAATTAAATGATGATGTTATATACCGTGATAATAATTCAGATGAAAACACAGATGCAAGTAGTATTTATGAGCAGCGTGTAAGACGTTCAATGTTCCAAACGCAAGAAGCACTGCAAGATAGCATGCTCGGGTTAAAAGAAGCAATGGAAGCTATTACGAAGTCAGAGGGAAAGAAAATAGAAAGAGTCCTTTCGCTTGAGACGAAAGGACTCTTTTTATTTTATCACTTCTATTTTACTTGTATAAGTAACGTTTGATTGAACGCTTTGGAGTTTTAACAAACTCTTCTTCCATAATTTCTATATCAGCCAATTTGTAGTAAGCAGGCATAATTTCGTTCAATTGCTTCTTACTTTCGTCCATCAAATTTCTTAAATCAGCATCATTTAGTCCAAGTTCTTTTGCTTCTTCTAAATCAGGGAAGACCAAACCAATGAGTTTTTCTTCTCTTTGAACAACCAAACATTCGCTAACAAGCGGCATAGAATTGAGTTTATCTTCTATTTCTTCTGGGTAAATGTTCTGTCCGTTACTACCTAAGAGCATATTTTTAGAACGTCCTTTGATAAAAATATTCTGCTCTGCGTCCATTGTTCCAAGGTCGCCTGTGTGGAACCAACCATCAGCATCAATCACTTCACGGGTTGCTTCCTCGTTTTTATAATAACCTAATAAAACATTAGGACCTCTTGTAATGATTTCGCCTGGAACATTTTCAGGGTCTATACTATCAATTCTCACTTCTTGGTGTAAAGCTGGCTTACCGCATGATGTAGGAACAAACTCTTTCCAATCGCTATAACCAATAATTGGAGCGCATTCGGTTGCACCATAGCCTACTGTAAATGGGAAGTTTATTTCTTTTAAGAACGTTTCTATTTCACGATTCAAAGCTGCACCACCGATGACAACTTGATAAATATTACCGCCAAAAGCAGCAACCACCTGTTCACAAATCTTCTCTTTTACCTTTTTATTGATAACAGGTGTATTAAGCAGCAACTTCATGCGACTTGTTTGAATCTTTGGGAACACACGTTTACGAATAATTTTCTCTATAATAAGTGGAACCGCAATCATCAGCGCAGGCTTAACATCGGCAAGTGCTTGTGCAATAATAGCTGGTGAAGGCATACGTGTAAGATAGAAAATATGTGCGCCAGTGATGAATTCAAAAATGAGTTCAAAAGCCATTCCGTACATGTGAGCCATTGGCAGAATGCTAATAATGTTATCTCCAGATTTAAGATTTTTCCCTAAAGCATTATTAGCAAAGTCGGCATTGCTCCACATGGCACGATAAGGAATCATGACACCTTTTGAACGCCCTGTTGTACCACTTGTGTAATTAATCAGTGCTAACTCATCAGGACTTTGTTCACGGTAATATTTAACATGTTCTTGACGGAAATATTTAGGGTATTTACGTCCAAACATTTCGTTAAGATGCTCACGAGCGTAGGTAAGTTTTTCGGTTCTGCTCAATGAAAGCGATAAATCAGGTAGATAGATTATGCCTTCAAGGTCTGGCATTTTGGTTGCATCAATTTCCGTTGCAATAATATCACCCACAAAAAGTAGTTTTGCTTCTGAATGGTTTACGATGTTATGGATTTGCTCAGGTGTAAATTCATGCAAAATAGGTACGGCAACTGCTCCATAAGTTAAGGTTGCGAAAAAAGAAACAGCCCACATAGAAGAATTGCGTCCACAGATAGCAATCTTATCTCCTTTTTTTATACCACTTGCCTCATACATAATATGTATTTTCTCGATTTTACGAGCTACATCATGATATTGAAGCGTTTTTCCTTTATAATCTGTTAAAGCATCAAGATCCCAATGTTCAATGATACTTTTCTCTATTAATTCGTTAAAACTAGGGATATGTTCCATTATATGTTGCTTAAAAAACACTGCAAAGGTAAGAAATATATTGCACATTTCAAAAATATTTGTGCATTATTGCACTTTTTCTCTCATTTTGTGCGATAAAACTAAGAAAGGAACATTAGTTTTTCTTACTCGTAATGCATTGATTTTGCTGGGTGTATGTGGCTTATCAGGTAGCTCGGAGCAATTAAAACAAAGACACATATTAATAAGGTAGCAATATTCAAGATAAGAATAAGTGGTAGATTTATCTCTACGGGGACGGTGCTAACGTAATAAGTTTTTGGGTCAAGGGATACCAAACCTGTATATTTTTGCAATAAAACGATGCCTAACCCGACAAGATTGCCCAACAACAATCCTTTTCCAATGATGAAAGTTGCAAACCAAAGGAAGATATGGCGCACTTGTTTATTGGTTGAACCCATGGCTTTCATGATGCCAATCATTTGGGTTCGTTCTAATATAATAATGAGTAAACCTGAAATCATGGTTACTCCTGCAACTGAAATCATGAGAGCAAGTATAATCCAAACATTCAAATCCATAAGGTCTAACCATGAAAATATTTGTGGATTTTGTTCTATGACGGTTGCAGCCGAATAAGTTTCGCCATATCTATCGGTCGTTCCTTTCACACTATTAAGCACTTTTAAAGCCGAAATGTCAAGTTGATTAAAGTCGTTTATCAAGACTTCTGCCCCACTACATTGGTCTGTTTTCCAACCATTTAGCTTATTAGTTGTATAAAGGTCGGTGAAACAAATTTGCGAATCAAATTGTTTCATATTGGTTTCGTAGATTCCCGAAATGGTGAAACGACGTGTACGCACTCCCTGTTGATTGACAAAATAGGCAAAAATTTTATCGTTTACTTTTAGATTTAACTTTTCAGCAATCGTTTTTGAGATTAATATTTTCTGTTGATTTGCCTTGTCTGAGAAAGTTGGAATGCTTCCTTCCACCATACTTTTATGAATGAAAGTAGTATCAAACTCTGCCCCTACTCCTTTTAAAACTATTCCGAGAAAGTCGTCATCGGTTTTCAATATACCTTGCGTATAGGCAAATCGCTGCACATGACGCACATCGTTCACCTTTTTCAGTTTGTTTATTGTTGTATCGTTTACTACAATTGGGTAATCGTCAGAACTTTGCAAGGAGTTGTAATTGGCTACTGTTACATGGCTACCAAACCCAATAACCTTATCACGAATGGTATGTTTAAAACCAAGCACGACACAAACCGATATAATCATCACAGCAAGACCTATGGCTACACCAAAGGTTGCAATGCGAATCGCAGGCTTTGAAACCTTGCGCTTTTTATCTTCGTTACCATTTATCTTTCTTGCTATGAATAAAGGAAAGTTCATTTGCTTGTTATTTTTTAATAATGTGGGACGAGTCGGACTGGTCGGACGAGTCAGACACAATTCACTTTTTGCTTTTTTCAGACAATTCAGACTGGTCGAACACGTCCGCCTTGCCCTATTGTTGTATAAACTGCCATGCAAAGATAACGCTTTAAAATTAAAAACCTATTGTTTTGAAGCTCAAAATAGGCTCTTTTGGTGGTCAAAACCCATTGTTTTAAAAATTACGGTATCGTTTGGTGGTGGTGCTTTTGTGTTTTCCATAATGAATTATGATTTTTTTGAGCGAACAAAGTTAGATTAAGCCAGACTTTTTTAGTACTTTTGCAGTTAGTATAAATCATCATGTCCAACACAGCACAAATGCTTTGGTGGGCATCACTAATAAATTAGAAAAGAATGAGAAGCAAATCAAGTGCTTGGTTTGAAACTAAGGTGCGCTACGATAAGACCATGGAAGATGGTCAAACAAAGAAAGTTACAGAGGCTTACACGGTGGAAGCTTTGAGTTTTTCGGAAGCAGAAAGTGCCATAACCGAAGAAATGTTACATTATATTACTGGCGAATTTGACGTAAAAGCAATTACTCCAGCAGCTTATAAAGAAATTTTCTTCAGCGATGGCGATAAAGATGACAAATGGTTTAAGGCACGTTTGGCTTTTATTACGATTGACGAAAAGACCGAAAAGGAAAAGCGTTCTATCGTAACTTTCCTTGTTCAAGCTCACTCTGTAAATGGTGCGGTAAAGCATGTAGACGAAGCAATGGGAAAAACGATGATTGATTACGACATTGTTTCTATTGCCGATACAAAATTAATGGACGTTTTTGAACACAAATCAGCAGCCAAACCAACCGAAAAGCCTGAATACGAATAAACAAAAAGTCGAATACCATAAAACAATTGAACGATGTATGATGTAGCAACAAATTTACATGAGGTGAAAGACGGACTACCTGAAGGTGTCCGTTTGATTGCCATCAGCAAGTTTCACCCCAACGAATATCTTGAAGCAGCCTACAACGAGGGGCAACGCATCTTTGGAGAAAGCCACGAACAGGAACTTTCGGCAAAAGCAAGTACGCTCCCAAAGGATATAGAATGGCACTTCATTGGGCATTTGCAGACCAATAAAGTGAAATACATTGCACCTTATATCTCTATGATTGAGGCAGTTGATTCGTTCAAACTATTGAAAGAAATCAACAAACAGGCTGCCAAGCACAACCGAATTATCAACATACTTTTGGAATTGCACATTGCCGAAGAAGTTTCAAAGTATGGTTTCAAGATTGAAGAGTGTCGCCAATTGTTAGAAGAAGGCGCATGGCGCGAACTAAAAAACGTTCATATCTCTGGGTTAATGATGATGGCATCAAACACAGACGATGAACAACAAATTAGAAAAGAAATGACCCAAGCTGCCAATTTCTTCGATGAAGTAAAGGAAAAGTATTTTGCTAACGACCCAGCGTTTAAAGAACGTTCGTGGGGAATGAGCAACGACTACCCTATTGCCATTGAATGTCGCAGCACAATGATTAGAGTGGGAACAAAAATATTTGGTCCTCGCATTTACTAATTGGCTTCATCTTTCACATAACACCCCAACCCAACACCCAAAATCCATTATGATACAAGAATATCAAATTCGTGTGATGCCGCAAGTGGCAGTCAGCGAGCAAAATATAAAAGAGTTTATTGCCAAAGACAAAGGGCTTGACGCACGAACCATTAATCATGTGCGCACGCTAAAACGCTCGATTGACGCTCGCCACCGTGATATTTTTGTCAATCTAAAGGTGAGAGTTTACATCAACGAAGTGCCGCACGACGATGCTTTCATTAAGACCAATTATCCCGATGTAAGCCATTCACCTCGTGTAATAGTCGTGGGGGCAGGACCTGGCGGCTTATTTGCAGCCTTGAAATTAATAGAATTAGGCTTTCGCCCCGTAGTTCTTGAACGTGGAAAAGACGTGCGAGAACGCAAAAAAGACCTTGCCCAAATCTCTCGTACGCACACCATAAGCCCTGAATCGAACTATTGTTTTGGCGAAGGAGGGGCAGGTGCTTACTCTGACGGAAAGCTTTATACACGCAGTAAGAAACGTGGTTCGGTGGATAAAATTCTTAATGTGTTCTGCCAACATGGTGCATCAACCACAATTCTTGCCGATGCCCACCCCCATATTGGTACCGATAAACTTCCGAAAGTCATTGAAAATATGCGCAATACCATTCTGTCTTGTGGCGGAGAGGTACATTTTCAAACGAAAATGGTGGCGTTGGAAACTGACGGTAACAAGGTGATTGGCGTGAAAGCCGTATCAACTTACGAGGGTGAACCACAAGAAAAAACTTTCAAAGGTCCTGTTATTCTTGCCACAGGCCATTCCGCTCGTGATATTTATCAGCATTGTTACGATGCAAAAATAGAAATGGAAGCAAAGGGAATTGCCGTTGGCGTGCGCTTGGAACACCCTGCAACATTAATCGACCAAATACAATATCACAATAAAAACGGACGTGGCAACTACCTCCCAGCGGCTGAATACGCCTTTGTTACACAGATAAAAGAACGTGGTGTTTACTCGTTTTGCATGTGTCCAGGTGGCTTTGTCATTCCCGCAGCAACCGCTCCGAAACAAATTGTAACCAACGGAATGAGTCCAGCCAACCGTGGAACAAAATGGTCGAACTCTGGTATGGTGGTTCAAATCAATCCCGAAGATATCGAAGGCGATGACCTTTTGCGCATGATGCACTTTCAAGAAAAGATTGAACTTGATACATGGCAACAAGGAAACATGCGCCAAACAGCTCCAGCACAGCGTATGGCTGACTTTGTAAACAAGCGTTTGTCTTACGATTTACCTTCTTCAAGTTATGCGCCAGGACTCATTTCCAGCCCATTACACTTTTGGTTACCAGAAATGATTACCACTCGTTTGCAAGAAGCCTTTAAAACTTTCGGCAAACAAGCCCATGGTTTCTTGACCAATGAAGCCACAATGATAGCATCGGAAACACGCACCAGTTCGCCAGTTCGCATTCTTCGCGACCGTGAAACCCTTATGCACGTTCGCCTTCAAGGTCTGTTTCCTTGTGGTGAGGGAGCTGGCTATGCAGGCGGAATCGTCAGTGCAGGCATCGACGGAGAGCGTTGCGCAGAAATGGCAAGTGCGTATATGAAGAGTATTCAGTAATACAAAATGAGAGAAACGAAATTTATACATGCTCGTGGCAAAAGAAATCGCACTTTGAAAAAGAACGCAAAATAGAAGCAATGATTACCAATGAGCAGGCTTTCCTACGCATTATAGAAGATTTTGGTTCATTCGACAAATACATTTGGCACTTCTCAAGAAGCAAAACTATGGTCTATCCGTCCCACCAAAAACATCTTTGCACACACAATGCACTAAGCAACAAGGTGGCAAAAGACTTGAAAAAACGTGGATTCAAATACGTTGGGTCAGGCATTATTTATAGTTAATTTGCAAGGAATAGGCATCATCAACGACCACCAAGTCGATTGCGATTGTTACAATCGGTAGGCTTGTATTTGTTTTGAGGAATTTATTTCACTCATTACTACTAATAAAATCCGCCAACAAGCCTCTTATTATCAACACAAAAATAACGTAATAAAATTCATTAGCAAGAAAAACACAAAAAAAACACTTTAATTATTTGCAAATTATAAAATATTTCCTACATTTGTAACCTATTTAGAAAGTTACATTTGGAGATAAATAATATTTCATTCAACTAACGACACAATTACAAATTAAAAAAATAGAACTTATGAACAAATTAAAAACCTTAACATTGCTGTGCATACTCGCTTGCACAATGTTTACTTTCACGGCATGTAACGATGATGATAATGCTACAAACCCTAAGATTGAAGAAGCAGTAAAAGCTCTTCCAAGTTCTTCATTTGGTGCTACCATTGACAATTTAACACAAGAATTGTCTAAAAATAGCGGAGCTACCGTTACAAAAATAGATGAAACTCACCTGAAAGAAGTAAGAACCCTTGACAACAAGAAAGTTGAATTCATCTATACCTTCGATAGTGAAGCCTTTAAGTATCAATTTGCTGAGGGAAAACTTGAAAACGCTGATGCACAAAAGCAATTTGTAGCTTACCTTACAGCCAACAAATACAGTGAAGAAAAGAGCGGTAACAAAGAAGAACGCATCTTTAGAAGCGATGTTACACCAGCTTCTGTGATTGTACTGAACACAACCAAAAATACATTTATGTTCGGTGCAAATGATGAAAGTGCCTATTCGTGGACACGCCTCAACCCAATCACCGACAAAACAGGCTTATTCATGCCTTTATTTGCCAAATATGCGCCTTATTCACTTATCGAAAGTTTTGAAGCACGTTGTGGTCATAAACTTAATGCAGAGAAATCAAAGAAAGAAAAAGGATATTACACCTTTGATACAGGCATTGAAAATTTCCCAATGGTAAAATATTGGCTTGATGAAAAAACTAATAGCAAACTTGAAGAAGCTGTTTTATACATTAAGAACAAGGAAGTAGTAACTCCAGACAACGTAACTGCATTCTTGAAAAATTTAGGTTTCTATTACACTACCCTTAAAGACCAAAGTGGTGCAATGCTTTATTACAACGCAAAACAAAAAGCTGCTGCTTTTGTTTTAATGGTTCCTAAGGCTGGAGACCCTAACTTCGTACCAAATATTCATTTCGTATTTAAAAATTTCGATGGTCAAGTACCTCCTGAAACAGTTAACATGCCATGGCCTTACACTGTTTTTGGTAAGCTCACAATGGACGAAGCTGTTGCAGAATACAAGAAATTGGATTACTTTAAGGAAACAACTGACGATGGATATGGAGGTGCATTAGGTATTATGGTCGTAACAAAATCTCCTGATTTTCCAAAGATTTTATTAATGAAAGATGATAATAATAAATATGGTGCAGCACTTCTTATTGCTAACAACACGATGACTTTACGTTCACCAAGTATTCAACAGATGCTAAGTGACAAAGGATATGTATATACTAACAAGTCAGCCTTACCAACATTTGTAAACGAAAAAGAAAATGTTATGGCACAATTCGACCTTGAAGGTCAATTTGGGGTACCATGTATAGCATTCCAACCATCAGAATTTTCAAGTGGTGCAGCGAAGAAACTCCAAAGTTTAAAACTTCTAAAGTAATAAATTTTAAACTTCTAAAGTAATAAATTTTAAACTTCTAAAGTAATAAAATCCCTCATAAGTGTTCATTTTGCTTATGAGGGATTTTTGTTTCATTTCGTGTAGGCTCACATAAGCAACCCTTTTGGTATCATGCTCAACTAGTTAGTAGATACTTTCCTTTCATCAAAATGCCATGAATCGAAAAAAAATTATAAGAATACCACTCCCACTCTATCAATTCTTTTTTGTAACTTTGCACTATTATAAATTTACTTTATAAAAAAAGAACGAAGAACATAACTAAAAAGATAGAAATGGACTGGAAGAAACTGCAAAACGGCTCAGATATTCGAGGCGTAGCATTGGAAGGTATCGAAGGCGAAAATGTTAATTTGACAGAAGAAGTTACGAGTATTTTAGCACAAGCATTTGTAAGATGGTTGGGCGAAAAGAATGGCAAAACGCAACAAACTATTGCTATTGGTAGCGATTCACGCCTATCGAGTCCAACACTTTGCGATGCTTTTTCGGCTGGTGCTTCGGCTATGGGAGCAAAAGTTCTCAACTTTGGCATGGCTTCTACCCCTGCTATGTTTATGGCAACCGTTGATGAAAGTCTGAAAGCCGATGGTACCGTCATGGTAACCGCAAGCCATTTACCTTGGAATCGTAATGGTTTGAAATTCTTTACAGCCAAAGGTGGATTGGAAAAAGCAGATATTGCTCGCATTCTTGAACTTGCTGCTGCACAAAATGCGCAACAAACAGAGGGAAAAGGCGAAGTCAAAGACGTTGATTTCATGCAAACTTATTGCCAAATCCTCAAAGATTATATTCGTAAAAGCGTAAATTCAGGCGACCAACCACTGAAAGGTATGCACATCATTGTAGATGCAGGCAACGGAGCAGGCGGCTTTTTCGCAAACAAAGTCTTAGAACCATTAGGGGCAAACACTGCGGGTAGCCAATTCCTTGAACCTGACGGCAACTTCCCTAACCACGTTCCTAACCCTGAAAATAAAGAGGCAATGGTTTCCATTTGTAAGGCTGTTGTTGATAATAAAGCCGATTTGGGTATTATTTTCGATACCGATGTAGACCGTTCAGCGATTGTAGACCGCACGGGAGCACCGATAAATCGCAACACTCTTATTGCTTTAATCTCAGCCGTTATCCTTCGTGAACACCCACAAAGCACTATCGTAACCGACTCAGTTACCTCTGACGGATTGGCAAAGTTCATTGCCGACCGCAAAGGAGTGCACCATCGTTTCCGCCGTGGTTACAAGAATGTTATCAATGAGTCGCTCCGTTTGAATGCAGAAGGTGAAGAATCATGGTTGGCAATAGAGACTTCTGGACATGCTGCTTTGCGTGAAAACTATTTCTTAGACGACGGTGCCTACTTGGTAGCCAAACTTATTGTCGAAGCAGCTAACTTGCGCAAAGAAGGAAAAGAGTTGCAAGACTTGATAAGCGATTTACAACAACCCGAAGAAAGCAAAGAAATACGTTTCAAAATCACTACTGACGACTTCAAAAAATACGGCGAAAAAGTGTTGGAACATATCCGTTTGAATGCTGAAAAGCATGAGGGCTGGCAGATAGTAACCCCTAACCACGAAGGCGTACGTATCGCTTGTACAGCTGAAAACGAGCAAGGTTGGTTCCTTTTGCGCCAATCATTGCACGACCCAGTATTGCCTTTAAACATTGAGTCGAACGTAAAAGGTGGCGTAGAAGCCATTACCGCTCAAGTTATTGAAATGCTTGCTGAATTTACAGCGTTAAAGCAATAGACAAAAACAACTTTCCCCCTACCCTATTATGGAAATCAAAATCACCCAAGCACAACCCAAACATTCGACTATCATAGCACGCCTCATCATGGAAGCGATGAACCACGAGTGCTGTCAATGGTTTGCAGGAGAAGAACATACGTTAGACGACTTTTTCAACCTTATGAAATCGCTCGTCGAACGTACTGATTCTCAATATTCCTACTGCAACACATTGGTGGCAATAACCCCTGATGGAACGATTGCAGGGATATGTGTGAGCTATGACGGCAGCCTCCTTCGCTCTCTGAGACAAGCATTTATAGATGGGGCAACAGCTGCATTCGGTCGAGATTTCTCTGATATGGACGATGAAACTACCGCTGGCGAACTCTACATTGACTCGCTTTGCGTTGATGTAAATTACAGAAACGCAGGTATTGCCAAACAACTTTTACAAGCAACTATCGAAAAGGGGAAATCCATAAATCTGCCTACTGGACTATTAGTCGATACCAACAACCCACAGGCAGAGCGACTTTATACAAGGGTTGGATTTATTTATAAGGATAACAACCAATGGGGCGGACACCAGATGCGCCATTTGGTTTGTCCGATAAAATAAGAATAAAATTAAAACCTATTGTTTTGCACTTCAAAACAGCCTGTTTTTAGAGTCAAAACAGTGGGTTTTAGCGTGCAAAGAAGATATACGAAATAGCAAGTCATTCAATTCACAACAATATATTATACATTATGAAGTTATTGCCCACAGTTATTCTTTTAGCATGCACTATTGGGGTGAAAGCTCAAACACCACAATTAGATTCAATTCAAACAATTGATGAAGTGGTTATCACTTCACGATTGACCCAACGCGAAATTGTACCTGCTCAAAGCTTACAAGGCAAAGATTTAGAACGTTTGAACAGTCAATCGGTGGCTGATGCTTTGCGCTATTTCTCTGGTATGCAACTTAAAGACTATGGCGGTGTAGGTGGCATTAAGACAGTCGATATTCGCAGCATGGGTACGCATCATGTGGGAATATTCTACGACGGAGTAGAATTGGGCAATGCTCAAAATGGACAAATCGACCTTGGACAATATTCATTAGACAATATTGACGAAATTTCATTGTATAACGGACAGAAAAGTGCTATCTTCCAACCTGCTTCCGATTTTGGAAATGCGGGCAGTGTCTACATTCGTACACGCCGTCCTCGCTTCTTTAACAACAAGCATTACAACCTAAAATTCAAAACAAAATATGGTTCGAGCGACCTTTTCCGCATCTCTGGCTTATGGGAACAACGCATTTCTGAAACGGTTTCAAGTTCGTTCAATGTGGAACACCTCACTTCGAGTGGCAAATATAAATTCAATTATCGCCGTGTAACCCCTTCTGGCGAAGTGGCTTACGACACAACGGCAACACGACAGAATGGCGATATACGTGCCGACCGTGTGGACTTGAATATCAATGGTATTCTCACTCGTGGTTTTTGGAATGCAAAAGCGTATTTTTATAATAGCCAACGAGGCATTCCAGGGGCTATCGTGAACAATGTTTGGCGACGTGGCGAGCGACAAGGCGATGTAAACACCTTTGTACAAGCACGTTTTCAAAAAGATATTACCGACTGTTTTTCAACACAATGGTTGGCTAAATATGCGTTTTACCGCACGCATTATGTGAATAACGATACCACCCAACTGCCTGCCAACAATAAATATTGGCAACAAGAAGTTTATGTTTCAACTGCCAATGCCTACGAAATCTTGCCCAATTGGAGCGTTTCTATGGCTTACGACTTCCATTGGAACAAACTCAATGCCAACACTTATCGCTTTGTTTTCCCAACAAGATTTTCTAATCTCATAAGCTTAGCAACAGCGTTTGAAAGCAGATATTTTCGCATTCAAGCCTCTATTCTCGGCACTTTCGTTCACGATAAACTCCACCCAACGGAGCGTTTGATGGACGGAATGAGTGAAACCAATAATATTTCAAAGTTTACACCTGCCGTATTCATAGATTTTCCACTCATCGACAAGCAAGAACATGGGTCGCAAACAAAGTTTAGTTTGCGCACTTTCGTAAAGCGTAGTTTCCGTATGCCTACCTTCAACGACTTGTATTACACCGATTTAGGCAGTTCAAACCTAAAACCAGAAAGTGCCGTACAATATGATTTCGGCACCGTGTTCGACAAAACAAATAACAAAAGCTTCTTGCACAATCTTCATTTCCAAGCCGATGTTTATTACAACTCCATTCACGACAAAATCATAGCCTACCCTAAGGGGCAGCAATTCCGTTGGACAATGCTCAATTTAGGTAAGGTTCACATCACAGGTGTGGACATGCAAGGTGCTATAACGATGCAGCCGATACGCAATTTCTTAGTTACAGGTCGCTTGCAATACACTTATCAAAAAGCAATAGATGTAACCAATAAATCAAACTCGTTTTTCAAGCACCAAATTCCGTATATTCCACACCACAGTGGGTCGGCAATCGTGAATTTAGCTTACCACAATTGGACGCTCAACTATAGTTTTATTTATTCGGGCGAGCGTTACAACCAGCAGGAAAATACCCCAATCAACTACATGCAGCCTTGGTACACAAGTGATTTAAGTTTGCAATACGACTTTAATTTATGGGCTAAAAAATGCAGATTGATATTGGAAGCTAACAACATTTTCGACCAAAAATATGATGTAATCCTCAATTACCCAATGCCGGGCATTAATGGTACGATTGGATTACAAATAGAACTCTAAAAAAATACAAGACAATGATAAAAGTAAAACACGTTTTTTTCATCTTGTTATTACTCCTTACAGCAGCTTCATGTCGTGAGGACGATACGATAATTTACCCTGATATTCACGATATTAGCGAAGTTACCCATACCAATATTGCGGGTATGTATGTGCTGAACGAAGGCAATATGGGGTCTAACAAAGCTACTTTGGACTATTTAGACCTTGACTTAGGAAAATATTTCCGCAATATTTTCCCTTCACGCAACCCTAATTTGGTGAAAGAATTGGGCGATGTGGGCAACGATATAAAGGTATATGGCGACCAACTTTGGATAGTTATCAACCAATCAAACAAGGTGGAAGTGGCTGATGCACAGACTGCTGTGAGTCGTGGACACATTGATATTCCGAATTGTCGCTACCTTTCTTTCAATGGAAAGTATGCTTACGTTTCATCTTATGTGGGCAAAATTGGCGAAGCAGACGTCATTGGAGCTGTTTACAAAGTAGATACGGCAACGCTAAAGATAGAAGGAAAATGCCTTGTAGGCTATCAACCAGAAGAAATGGTGGTGCAAGACGGCAAAATTTATGTGGCAAATAGTGGCGGTTATCGGGGCATGAACAAAGCTTTGGGCTACGACCGTACCGTCAGCGTGATTGATATTAATTCCTTTAAAGTGGTGAATACCATTGATGTAGCCCCAAATTTATTCCGCATTCGCAACGATAAATATGGCAAACTTTATGTGGCATCACAAGGAAATCGCAACGATATTGACCCCAACATCTATGTAATAGACAACGAAAAAGTGGTTGATGCGCTTAATATTCCGTCCATGACTTTCGATATACATGGCGATTCGTTGGTCTGCTTCTCAAAGGTGAAAGGCGAAACCAACTTTAAAGTTGTAGATATTAGAACCAATAAAGTCATCAATAACAACTTTATCACGTTCCCAACCGACTACCCTATTGAAACACCATACGCCCTTACCATTCACCCTATTACTGGAGATATCTACGTGATGGACGCAACCAATTACGTTTCGAGCGGAAAGTTATATTGTTTCGATAGAAATGGCAAATACAAATGGCACACAGAAACAGGCGATATACCTGGTCATACTTGCTTTTTAAAGAAGAATTAAAAGAAGAAACAAAAGGGTTAAATTTAAATATATTATGAAAAAAGTTTACTTATCAGTCGCATTGGTGTCTTTATCAATTGTGTCTTTTGCGCAAACAAAAAACCCTTATATTCAGGCAGTAGATGAATTTGTACCTGCACCAGGACAATTTACAAACAGTTTGCCTGAAATGACGGCAACCGACACCCCAGAATCAGCTGCTAAAAAATGTACCGACCTTATTGCTAACAACAAGAAAGGTATGATTTCTTTAGGACCATTCGGAGGATACATCACCTTCCATTTCGACCACCCTATCATTAATGTCGAAAATGCCAACGACTTTAAAGTCATCGGCAATGCTTCAATCGGCAATGCTTCAAAAACTAATAATGAGCCAGGAATAGTAATGGTTTCACAAGATACAAATGGCAACGGAAAGCCCGATGACAAGTGGTATGAACTGAGCGGAAGTGCCGATGTTGATTGTCCTGACCAAGTTATTTACAATTACGAAATCACTTACAAGCCAAATGCAACAGCAGTACAAGAAATCCATTGGACAGACAATCAAGGTAAAGAAGGAGTTATTCCACGCAATGAATGGCACAAGCAAGAATATTATCCACTTTGGATAAAAGAAAACTTAACTTTCAAGGGTACGCTCTTACCACACAATAGCATTAAAGACCCAGTTTCAGGTTGGTATGTGCAGAAAGGATATCGTTGGGGATATGCCGATAACAAATCAGACGAAAACAATGGAGAAATGGATATTGCAAATGCTGTGGACGAAAATAGAAAAAAAGTAGTCCTCCCTTTTATCGATTTCGTACGTGTTTACACTGCAATCAACCACGTTGTACCAGCAGGAGTGGGCGATATGTCCACAGAAATATTAGGTGCTGAAGACCTACACCCACTTGCAGCAGGCATCGATGCGCCACTAAATTCGAACGAAGAAACAACAGTAAAGAGCATTTACTCTATCGAAGGTAAACAATTGAAGGAACTACAACACGGCATTAACATTGTGAAATTCACCAATGGCAAGGTCAAAAAAGTTGTCGTGAAATAATAGAAACACTCTATTTACACTTAAACCCTCGAAAGTTTCCCTACTTTCGAGGGCTTGTTTTTTCTGAGTCTACAACGTAAAAATTAGGCAACAACCCTAAAATAGAGTAACCAAAAGCTTTTACGTTCCACCCTTTCCTACCCATAAAAGCAAGTTTGTACAAGCCATTATACACGTTTGTATAAGTGAAAAATCAAAATTTTGCAGTTCGTTTTTGAATCTTTACCATTAATAAGAAGTTGATAAAAATACAGAATAGTTACAAAAGGCTTATTTAAAGTTAAATATTTATTAAAAATAACGAACATATTAAGATTAAAATACAATATATTTTTTCTGTTATCATAATTTTTTATACTTTTGTGAATAACTAAACCCCATCACCTCTTAGCCTTTTATATCGATTTAGAGGCGTATGTTACGAACATTTTCCCAACCTATTCGGTAAAGATTGTGTTCAAACTCGGACGATTATACTAACCAAAGTTACATATTTATGAAAAAAGTAATATTTACTATCATTGCTGCGCTCACCTCTATTATGTCTATGGCGCAGAACAGTAACAACCAACATTTGTTTTCTGTACTAAAAACTCAGTCACAACAGAAAAGTCTTCGCATGTTTGCTAAGGCAGCACAGAGTAAATTACCTATTATCTCTGATGTAATCATTAGGGATAAACCAGAAGGCGAGGCGATAGAAAACCTCCAACGGAAGGCTTTCTGTACAGTACCTGGTGGGACTACAGGAATAGATTATGTTCCACAAACTTGTGCAGTAGGTAATTTCCTGAAAGGAAAGGACGGTAATTTATACATTTATGACGCATTGGGCAAGTGTTATACCTTCTCTTACCTTAAATTAGAGCCACTTGGAGGCAGTTCTTACGTCCTTCATACGCCACAGGCCATTGATACTGATTATGATTCAGAAGGAAAAACAATCAATCTTTATGCTACACGTCTTAAATTAGAAAAGACTCCTGACGGACTTAACTATATTCCTGAAATGACAGCAGACGGAAAATTTGTAGGCGATGTAAAGTTTGAACTACAAGATAATACGCTCACACAAGTAAGCGATGGGAAAGATGCAGAAACAGAATTGCCCAATACGATTATTGCACTGACCACTGCCGAAGGAGAATGGAGGGGATTTTGCACTACCGATATTGTTATCAAACCTTTCAAAGAAACAGCAACGGAACTTCCTGAAGGACTGGAACCATCAACTTATGTACTCAATTTCCTCAATCTTAAAAGTGAAAAAGAGAATATTATAGCCCAAGTTGCTATAGACGGAAACGATTTCTATTTAAAAAATCCGTTTGTTTTTGATGATGAAAACGCTCCAGACATGTGGATTAAAGGCACAAAAGAAAATTCGAAAGTTGTATTTAAACCTCAATATATTGGTTTGAACAAAGATGAAAATAATTACGTTTTCATGAAACCAACTATTTATGGCTATCAAACAACAGACGACGGACAGAAGAAAATGACAGTGTCAAATGCTGATAATTTGACTTTCGATTTAGATGCTACCACAGGAAAACTTACTTGTAATGAAAAGGGATTAATGCTTATTAATGAAGGTTTGGAGGAACTTAATGTTTGGGCTGCCTATGCCGACCCTAATCTTACAATTTTCGTTGATAAACCTTTTACACCTGCCAATCCAGCAGATATAAAATTAGAAGAATATAGCGAAGAAGACGGACAACCAGTAGTATTTAGCATCAAAGCACAAGATGTGAATGGCGAATTTATTTTGCCAGAGCATCTTTATTATAATGTTTATTTCGATTCAGACAAGGCACCTTATACTTTTGACACAGAAACTTATTCCCAATTAGATGATAATTTGACAGATATTCCTGTTAGTTATAATGATGGCGATTACTTCTTCTTGAAAGGAAACTTGCGCATGTTCTATGCATACGTCAAAGATTTTAAGCGTGTCGGCATTCAAATGATATATAAAGGGGGTGGCGAAACAAAACGTTCTGAAATAGTATGGTGTGATAATGCCGCTGGTATTACTGATTGCACTGCCGATTCAAAAGTAAAGATTGAATATTATGACCTTTGCGGTAGACGTTTATTGCAACCTACAAAGGGAATTTGTATCAGCCGCATTACCTATTCAAACGGAGAACAGAAGACCATTAAGCGCATCATGCGTTAAGTTTGTTATAAGATTCAAAGATTAAACAATGTTGAAAGAGTTCGGCGCAATACCGAACTCTTTCTTTTTCATTTTGCTTTTATAGTTTATCGTCCCCATTATATAACCATTTCAGTAATTATTTTTGTACCTTTGCGCTGTTGAAACATTAATATACCGCATGTTTATGAAGATAAATAAAGTTTTTCTGTTGCTCTTTGCAAGTATTTCCCTTGTTAGTTGTCACGAAAGTTTAGAAGACCGTGCCGCAAAAGATTGTAAGGAATTTACTGAAAAGAATTGTCCTACACCCTTAGAAAATAATACTCGTATGGATAGTATGGTTTACGAACCAGCCACACACACCATACATTATTATCATTCTTTCTTCAACGAAGCTGATAACAAAGCCGTTATTGACGCACATACCGCTACTTTACGCAAAACTTTGCTCGATGCAGTAAAGGCAGATATGGGAACAAAAATCTATAAAGAAGCAGGTTTCAATTTCCGTTATACCTATCATTCAAGCAAAACGCCTCAACAAATTCTCCTCGATTTCACATTTACAAAAGGCGAATACTAATAAAAATCCCCCAACCTTCAGCAGATTGGGGGATAGATTCTGTTTTAAGAAGATTCATTAGCACCTATTTCGGCTTCTTTTTCCTGACTACAAAAGTAATAAGAATAAGTATTTTCGCTCCATCTCAACACTACAATTTCATCTGATACATTACGAATAAAAAGACCACATTTCAAGCAAATAGGAGCTATTTGGCAATTATTTGCCAGATTTTGTGCGATTACACTTCATACACAACATTTGACAGTTATCTTTTTCTGTCTTTCCGCCCTTGTGCCAAGGTATAATATGGTCGGCTTCCATTTCTTCTATCTCGAAATGTTTCCCACAAATTGGACAAATACCTTTTTGTTCTTCGTATACAGCACGACTAATTTTCTTTTCAAAGGCACGGATATTTAAGTACTTTTCATTGCGTGTAAGCACATATTCATAAATTCCTTTCTTATTTTGCACTTCATCGTCCGCCATAAGTTGGGCAACTTCTGCCTCCAATCTCTTTGTATCTAATGATTGTTTACCAAATTCATTGTAAAGCAATCCCCATGGTAATCCCTTCATTTCACGGCGATAAGTCGGAAAAATAGTTTCAACCCAATAAATAACCTGTGTAAAATAAAGCCACAACTCATTGGCATTACTATCATGTTGGTGGTCTGCCATATATTGACGAATCTTTTCATCGGTCGTTCCTTTCGCTTCATCGTTTATCCACGATAAAACAAGTTGCAATATTTCTTGACGTATAGCCGTACCTTTCACATACTTATCGCCCAATCCCATTGCTGGGCAACCTGTCTTAGAGAAATGTCGCTTTGCATCTGTGAGCCACTCACCTGTATAAACAGCGTTACGTAATTCTTGGTCATAGAGTTTTTCTCCTGCTATGTTAATGGTTTTAAACCATTCCAACTTTTCACTATCGCTACCTTCACAGAAATAAACCATGAGTTCGTAATCCAATATTTGCTCCTTTTGGTCTTCGGTTAGCGTATGAAAATATTGCTCTTTTATGGAAAAATCGCCCTTCAGATATTGACAAATACTAATGGTTCGCTGCTGTCCGTCTAACACTTCAAAATTTCCATCGTCTTTCTTCACCCAATACATCACGTTCAAAGGAAAACCTTTACGCACTGTATCAATGACCGCATCACGCTGTTCGTCCTTGTAAACAAACTCACGTTGATACTTAGGACGCACATCAAGTCGTCCGCCGTATGCCACAACGCCCTCTTCTTCATTATCTTCATAGCCTTCAAAAAGGTCTTTTAGTTTGATTGGTTTAAGTTCTATTTTCATTGTTCTTATTTTTTTATTGTAAGGTATTCAAAATTTGATTTTGCATCTTTAAAATGGTATCTAAATATTCATTTGCGAGCAAGGGCGTTAGCCGTAGGGGCGTGATTTTTTCGCTTTGCTCAACAACTCGATTCACGTTCCTCTCAGCAAATATTAGGGTGTTAGGAACGTGATAAATCACGCCCCTACAAGGTAGCATTTACACTAATTTTATTGCTTGCGTTTGATAAAAATGCGCTTATATTTATTTCTTCCATTGATTACACAATGTGGATTTATTCCGTCCCATTTGGATTCTACTCCACTATAACCTCTTCCATTGTCTTCTGCCATGCCAATTATCTCAAATTGTTTTGGATTATATTTATCCATAAATGTGATTGGAACACCCATAACTCCGTCATAATCAGAAGGAATTTCCTTAACCTTATTTACGTTGATAGCACCGTAATTATCGTATTTTGGATATTCTTCTGGCGAATAACGCTTATACAAAATGAGTTCTTCATGGCGTTTTTGAATATCAAGATTAGTAAACCAACAAATGTTACCAAGACTTCTCCACTTCTGCCCTGTATCATCAATCCAAAATCTTGTTGCCTTCGGTTCAAAGTAATCGGGTACTTTAAATCCCATATCACCAAATCCGTAGCCTATCCAAATTTTATTTTTCATAAGATACGGGAACACCTCTTTATAAGTAATTGCGTTTTGATTGCCTATGATAACAAATTTCTTTTCGTATTCCACTAACTGCGCCACATACTCTCTGAACAAAGAAAAGGGCGGATTTGTAACGACTATGTCGGCTTGTTTTAATAGTTCTATGCAC